>ODAI012658870.1_pt1 | contig 16648 bp, 16 predicted proteins | sample 1539321 | NCBI WGS metagenome assembly ODAI01 (sample SAMN02144231, study PRJEB22623) | gut metagenome | biome: sheep rumen | host: Ovis aries | place: New Zealand | reverse complement strand
GATTGCAAAAAGGCATCCACCATTTCCCTTCCAAAGACTGTTACCACCATTTTGGGTGGAGCATTTACCGGAGCAAAGAAGCTTAGAACCATTAAACTGAATATCAAAAAAAGCATTACGGTAAAGAAGAATGCATTTAAGGGAATTAACACATCCAATGTATATATTTATGTAAACAAGAAAATGTCCAATACTGAATTGAAAAAATTCAAAAAGGAATTAAAGGCGGCAGGATTTAAAGGCACAGTAAAGAGAAAGCTTTAAAATAGGATTGAAAAATCAAAACAAATGGCTATAATGGAAATATAGTGCCGGATTTTGGTCGAAAGGAGACGTTAATCATGCCGTTTAATTCAGCAGATATTGGAATAGATTTAGGAACAGCAAGTATTCTTGTATACGTAAAAGGTAAGGGCGTTGTTTTAAAGGAGCCCTCCGTTGTAGCATTTGACAGAGATACAAATAAAATTAAAGCCATTGGTGAGGAAGCTCGCTTGATGTTGGGACGTACTCCCGGAAACATCGTTGCAGTTCGTCCGCTTCGTCAGGGTGTTATTTCTGATTACACCGTTACGGAAAAGATGATTAAATACTTCATTCAGAAGGCATTGGGAAAGAGAAGCTATCGTAAGCCCAAGATTTCCGTATGTGTACCCAGTGGTGTTACCGAAGTAGAAAAGCGTGCAGTAGAAGATGCAGCATACGCTGCAGGTGCCCGCGAAGTATTCATTATTGAAGAGCCTATCGCAGCAGCGATTGGAGCAGGTATCGATATTTCCAAACCTTGTGGAAACATGATTGTAGATATCGGTGGTGGTACAGCAGATATCGCAGTAATTTCTTTGGGTGGTTCCGTTGTAAGTACATCCATTAAGATTGCCGGTGATGATTTTGATGAAGCAATTGTACGTTTTATGCGTAAGAAGCATAATCTTTTGATTGGTGAAAGAACAGCAGAAGATGTTAAAATCAACATCGGAACCTGTTATCCTTTACCTGAACCTGAAACCATGGATGTTCGTGGTCGAAACCTTGTAACAGGTTTGCCAAAGACCATTGAAGTATCTTCCGAAGAGATGGAGGAAGCACTTCGCGAGCCTACATCCAACATTGTGGAAGCAGTACACTCCGTTTTGGAGAAGACTCCCCCGGAACTTGCAGCAGACGTTGCAGACAGAGGTATTATCCTAACCGGTGGTGGAGCATTGCTTCGTGGTTTGGAAGAACTAATGGAAGATCGTACCGGAATCAACACCATGACAGCAGAAGATCCTATGACTTGTGTTGCAGTGGGAACCGGACGTTATGTAGAATTTATGGCCGGAGATACCGGAATCAAAGAATCATAAAACGCAGGCGCTCATGTTTTTCATGAGCGCTTTTTATTTTGCTTTTTTTGAATTTATGGTAAAGTAATTGTGGAATTAATCCGAAATAGATATTGAGATGTTGTACGGTTTTTTATCAAGGAGATAAATCTTTTCATGGATGAAACCGTATTTACAAAGGAGGATTCATGGTAAAAGGTCTATATACTGCTTATACCGGTATGATAAATGAACAGCGTAGATTGGATACACTCACCAACAACTTGGCAAATTCCAACACTACCGGTTACAAGAAGGAAGGGGCAACCGCCCAGGCTTTTGATTCCACTCTGGCAATAAAAATTAAAGATACATCTTCCGGACAACTGCCCAAGAGAATCGGCAGTATCAATATGGGAGTAGATATCGGAGAGACCTATACAGACTACAGCCAGGGAAGTTTTAAGATTACAGACAAGTCTTCAGACTTGGCAATCAGCGGAAATGGATTTTTTGCAATTGAGTTTACGGATAAACAGGGTAATACTTCTGTGAAATATACCAGAGACGGAGAGTTTACCGTTAATAAAGACGGTTACTTTGTAACAGCAGACGGGGATTATTTATTAAATGTCAATGCTGCCTTAAACGGTCAGACCGGAGCTGCGGCTCACGTTCATGTTGACCCTCTTCAGGAGTATTCCGTTAATTCTCAGGGTATGATTTATCAGGGAGGGCAGGTTGTAGCTCAAATCGGCCTGGTGGATTTTACCAACTATGATTTTTTGGCAAAGTACGGTGAGAATCTGTATGAGCCGGTTGAAGGAGCAACCCTGGTAGCCTCAGAGGCTTCCATTGAGCAAGGATGCTTAGAAACGTCCAATGTAAATATTGTGGATGAGATGGTTAGTATGATTACCATCCAAAGAGCTTATGAAGCAGGACAGAAAATGATTCAGACAGAAGATTCTACATTGGAAATGGCAGTTAGTCAGGTAGGTCGAGTATAAGCATTTTAGTTTGGGAGGCACGTTATGTTAAGATCATTATGGACAGCAGCATCGGGGATGCGTTCGCAGCAGACATCGGTGGACACCATAGCAAATAATATTGCCAACGTAAATACGACGGCATACAAGAGTCAAAATACAGAATTCAAATCCTTGTTGTATCAGACACTTCAAGCAGAAACCACAACAGCAAACGGAGAGACAAAGCCTACTTCCGCACAGGTTGGTTTGGGTACAAGAGTTGCTTCAGTAAATGCTTCGTTTACACAGGGAGCTCTTTTGGCTAGTTCCAACAACATGGCATGCGCTATTGAAGGAAGTGGTTTCTTTTCTGTGCAAGGTGTGGATGGAGAAACCTACTATACCAGAGATGGTGATTTTAGTTGGACCATTGATGCGGACGGAAGCCGTGTGCTTGCAAATGCCAGTGGTTTAAAGGTGTTAGACAGTCAGGGGAATCGTATTACGCTTCCCGCCGGAGTAGGTGCGGATACTGCAACCATTGGAAAGAACGGAGCGGTGGCATATAGATTAGCAGATGGAACTGCTGTTCAGACTGGACAGATTGTGGGATTGTTCCAGTTTGAAAATCCCGTAGGCTTGGAAAAACAGTCAGGAAACCTCTATTCCGTTTCCGATGCTTCCGGTGCTGCAATCAACGAAGCTACAACCAATTTGAATATTACCCCTTCCACCATTGCCCAGGGTTATTTGGAAGGATCCAATGTAAACATTGCCGATGAGATGGTGGAATTGATTATTTCTCAAAGAGCTTATGAATTAAACTCCAAGGCAATTACCACTTCGGATACCATGCTGGAAACCGCAAATAATTTGAAACGATAGTGAGGGCGGATAAATGAGTGATATTTCATTGATGAATGTCTCCGGGGATAACCTTACTTCCAAGGCCAGCGGATTGAGTTCTCAGTCTACCAAGGCGGAATTGGAAGATGCTGCAAAATCCTTCGAAGCATATTTTGTAGAACAGATTTTAAAAGAAATGAAAGAATCTGTGGACAGCACGAATTCCGATGAGGATTCCACGGTGTCTCAGTACACAGATTTTTATATGGATTCTACACTCCAATCCTTGGCGGAAGAGGTGGTAGATGAGTTTGGCGGAAATTTCACGGATTCCATGGTGGAGCAGATGGCCAGAAACTATGGAATTGATATTAGTGAGACAGAAACAAACAGCGAATCATAGTAAATATAAATAGAAAAGGGCAATACCTTCTTTGGCGGCTGGAAGTGGCAATCAGAGAAGGTATTTTTTTACCTTTAAAAAGTAAAATTAGGTCTTTTCATTTTCCTTATTTTGGTATATTATAGTCTTCGTACACAATATATAGTGTTTTTGTGAAAAATTATAAACAAGATTTAGTTTTATGTCTTGCATTAAATATTGAAAGTAAATGAAAGAGTAAAGAAGAGGGAGAATATCGTGGAGACTAAGATTCGTACCAATGTAATTAAAAGAAATGGTAGAGAGGTGGACTTTTGCGAAGACAAGATTGTCCATGCTATTGAGAAAGCCAATAATGAGGTAGAAGGCATCCATCAGATGAATGAATACCAGATTAAGGCAGTGGCTGACAAGATTTCAAAGCAGGTTGCCGTAATGTCTCATGCAGTAAACGTAGAGGATATCCAGGATATGGTAGAGACCGGTATCATGGAGATGCGTTGCTATGAAGTGGCACAGAAGTATGTGCGTTACAGATATAAACGTGAGCTTTCTCGTAAATCCAATACCACAGACAATGGTATTTTGGCGTTGATTGATCAGCTCAATGAAGAAGTAAAACAGGAAAATTCCAACAAGAACCCTGTAATTAACTCAACCCAGAGAGATTACATGGCAGGAGAAGTTTCCAAGGATTTAACAAGAAGAATCCTTTTGCCGGAGGAAATTACAAAGGCTCATGAAGAAGGAATTATTCATTTCCATGATTCCGATTACTTTGCAATGCGTGAGCACAACTGTGATTTGATCAATTTGGAGGATATGCTTCAAAATGGTACTGTTATTTCAGAAACCTTGATTGAACGTCCTCACAGTTTCTTTACCGCATGTAACGTTACCACTCAGATCGTGGCCCAGGTTGCTTCCAACCAGTACGGTGGACAGTCCTTTACCTTGGCACATTTGGCACCTTTTGTTGACGTTAGTAGAAAGAAAATCCGTCAGCAGGTAATCGAAGAGAGACAGGAATGTGGAGAACCTTTAAATGATGAAGTAATTAACAAGATTACCGAGAAGAGACTTCTTTCCGAAGTAAAATCCGGTATTCAGACCATTCAGTATCAGTTGATTACGTTGATGACCTGTAACGGTCAGGCTCCTTTTGTAACCATGTTTATGTATCTTGATGAAGTGGAAGAAGGTCAGACGAGAGATGACCTTGCCCTTATTATTAAGGAAGTAATGGTTCAGAGAATGGCCGGAGTAAAGAACGAGAAGGGTGTATGGGTTACACCTGCGTTCCCTAAGTTGATTTATGTGTTGGATGAGGATAACATCCACGAAGATTCCAAGTACTATTACTTGACAGAGTTGGCTGCAAAATGTACCGCTAAGCGTATGGTTCCTGATTACATTTCTGCAAAGATTATGAAGGAATTAAAGAAGGGCAATGTTTATACCTGCATGGGTTGCCGTTCCTTCCTTACAGTGGAAGAAAGCCAGAAGAATCCCGATGGAAGCTACAAGTTCTACGGACGATTCAACCAGGGTGTGGTTACCATTAACCTTGTGGATGTTGCTTGCTCTTCCTATGGTGATATGGATAAGTTCTGGGAAATCTTGGAAGAAAGATTGGAACTTTGCCATAGAGCACTTCGTTGCAGACATGAAAGACTCCTTGGAACCGTTTCCGATGTTGCTCCAATTTTATGGCAGCATGGAGCTTTGGCCCGTTTGCAAAAGGGTGAAAAGATTGATGAACTTTTGTACAACGGATATTCCACCATTTCCTTGGGATATGCCGGATTATATGAAATGTGCTACCGTATGCTTGGAGTTTCCCACACAGACCCTATGGGTAAGGAATTTGCCTTAAAGGTTATGCAGAAATTAAATGACAAGTGTGCAGAGTGGAAGGCAGCAGAAAATATCAGCTATTCCGTATACGGAACTCCTATGGAGTCTACCACCTATAAGTTTGCAAAAGCACTTCAGAAGAGATTCGGAATTATCAAAGGCGTTACAGATAAGAACTACATTACAAACTCTTACCATGTACACGTTACAGAAGAAATCGATGCCTTCGACAAATTAAAATTCGAAGCAGATTTCCAGAAGTTGTCTCCCGGTGGAGCAATTTCCTACATCGAGGTTCCGGATATGCAGCAGAACATTCCAGCTGTATTGTCTGTAATGAAATTTATCTATGACAATATTATGTATGCCGAGTTAAATACCAAATCTGACTACTGTGAAGTTTGCGGTTATGACGGAGAAATCAATATCGTTGAGGACTCTGCCGGAAAGCTTGTTTGGGAATGCCCGAACTGTGGAAACCGCGATCAGGAAAGAATGTCGGTTGCAAGACGTACCTGTGGTTATATCGGAACTCAGTTCTGGAATCAGGGACGTACACAGGAAATTAAAGACAGAGTGTTACATTTATAATTATGAAGTACAGTACGATTAAATACAGAGATATTGCAAACGGAGAGGGCGTGAGAAACGTCCTTTTTGTTTCCGGTTGCACCCATCATTGCAAAGGTTGCTTTCAACCTCAGACATGGGATTTTGATTATGGCGATGAATGGGACGAAAACATTCAGGAGGAATTCCTGAATCAATGTGAACCTTCCTTTATTGAGGGAGTGACCTTCCTGGGAGGGGAACCCATGGAGGAGGTAAACCAAAAAGGATTGTTGCCTTTGGCAAAAGCCTTTAAGCAAAGGTTCCCGGAAAAAACCATTTGGTGTTTTACCGGATATACCTTGGAGGATGATTTGTTGAAGGAAGATGGAAAAGCACATTTTTCTGCAACGGAGGAGTTTTTATCCCTGATTGATGTTTTAGTGGACGGGGAATTTGTATTGGAGAAAAAAGATATTACCCTTCAGTTTCGAGGAAGCAGTAATCAGCGTATCCTGGAAAAAAATGATAAGGGAGAATGGGTTACATGGAGTAAAAAAATGAGATAAATGGGGGCTGTCCGATGTTTCATTCGGAGCCTCTATTTTTTGTGCCCTTTTTGTGCCCCTTTTGTAACCGTTTTGTGTCTTTGGGGATGCTAGAATACACACAACAATGTAGGTGTGTATCAAGAGAGGAAGTTTTATGAAACAGCTGAAACATTTTATAAAAACAAGTGTTCCGTTTTTCGCAATTGGTATGACGATAGTTGCGGGGAGTGTTCTTTTGTTTATGATGCCTGTTATGGCACCTTCTATTGTTGCATCTGGAGCAACCGGTGTACCGCCTTACTACATTATAGCAATGGGCGGAGTAACTGCACTGCCTTTGATTTATGCATTGAAGCGAAGATAATTGCTACGGGAATTTTATCAATATAGCCGCTGGGAGTCTCATTGGAAGGAGGCTCCCTTTTGTTTTGCTGTTTTGAAATTTGAAGGCAATGGTTTAAAATATAGTTATGATTTAAGGTAACTTTTAGGTTAGGGGGATAAGATATTAGTTACTATACAAGAAAAGAGGGATATTATGAGACTGTTATTGGCCGAAGATGAAAAAGAAATGTCAAACGCAATTGTAGCGGTGTTAAAACATAATCATTATTCTGTTGATGCGGTATTTGATGGGGAAGAGGCCCTGGACTATCTTGATACAGAATTATATGATGCAGCAATTTTGGATATTATGATGCCGAAAAAAGACGGGATTTCCGTTTTAAAGGAAATCCGACAAAAAGGTTTGGACATACCGGTGATTTTACTGACGGCGAAGTCGGAAGTGGATGACCGCGTAGAAGGTTTGGATGCAGGGGCGGATGATTATCTTACCAAGCCTTTTGCAATGAAGGAGCTTTTGGCGCGAATCCGTTCCATTACCAGACGTCAGGGAGAAGTGAAGGACAATATCCTCACATTTTCCAATTTAAAACTGGACAGGGCTACATTTTTAATGTCTACGGAACAGGATTCCGTACGATTGGCAAACAAGGAATTTCAAATGCTGGAAATGCTTTTGCAAAATCCCGGCCAGATTATTTCCACCGAACAGTTTATGGATAAAATCTGGGGATATGATTCGGAAACAGAGTTAAATGTGGTTTGGGTATATGTATCTTACCTGCGAAAGAAACTTTCCAAAATCGGTGCAAGGGTAAATATTAAAGCAGCCCGTGGTGTAGGTTATTTGGTGGAGACGGAAGATGATTAAAAGCCTTCGAAAAAAATTTATAGCGATTACCATGGTTTCGGTTTTTGTTGTGCTTACACTTTTAATCGGATCCATCGATATATTGAATTATTATAATGTGCGACAAAACATTTCCTTGGAAATGTCTCTTTTGAAAACATATGGGGGAGATTTGACCTCCATGAAAAAAGAAAGGGGAATGCGTCCGGAAATTGGAGGAGAGCAAGGGAAAATCAATTCTGAGACTCCTTTTTCCATTCGATATTTTACGGTGACGTTGAACTCTGACGGTACGGTAGATGCGGTAAACACAAATGATATCGCTGCGGTTTCTGAGATGGAGGCGCGCTCCATTGCCAAGCTTTTGCAAAGCAGTGGGAAGACCAAGGGTTTTTATGACGATTATGCCTATGAAACCATTACGGTGGAAACTTCTTCGGGAGAAGAGGGAGAGATGTACATTTTCATGAATTGCAGAGAAGAGTTGTCTTCCTTTAGAAGTTTTCGGAATATCAGTTTGGGAATCAGCTTTATCGGTCTGGTTTTGGTGTTTGTGTTGGTGGTGCTTCTATCCAAAATTGCCACAAAACCCGTAGCGGAAAGTTATGAAAAACAAAAGCATTTTATTACGGATGCTTCTCATGAAATAAAGACACCGTTGGCCATTATTGAAGCGGATACAGAAGTGCTGGAAATGACGGAAGGGGATAACGAGTGGCTGAAAAGTATTCGAAACCAAATCAGTCGTTTGTCCTCTCTGACGGAGAAACTGGTATTTTTGTCACGAATGGATGAAGAAAACACGAAGTTGGAAATGCGGGAGTTTTCTCTATCCCAAACCGTCTCTGAAGTGACGGAATCCTTCCTCCCCGTGGCAAAGGCAAAGGGGAAAGAATTGACAATGGAAATTGAGGAAAATGTTTTACTCCACGGAAATGAGGGGACAATTTCCCAATGCATTTCTCTTTTGGTGGATAACGCTATGAAGTATTCAAACGAGGGTGGAAAAATATCCGTATCCTTGAAGATGGTGGCAAAGAATAAAAAACAAATCAGCGTCTATAATACGGTGGATGAAATTGCCGTGGGAAATCATGATGTGCTCTTTGAACGGTTTTATCGTTCGGATGCTTCTAGAAGCACCAAAACCGGAGGGCATGGAATCGGTCTTTCTGTGGTAAAGGCGATTGTGAATGCTCACAAAGGAAAAGTGACGGCAGAAAGTAAAGACGGAACCTCCATTGAATTTCGAATGATTTTGCCTTAAAAGAAGACGCTCAAAGTTGCGATATGTGCTAGAATAGATATGTAAGAAGTATTTTTTACATAGGAGGATGTGGATATGACATATGCAGAATTGGTAAAACAGGTGAAGAAAAATATCAAGGTTTCCGACAAGACGCTGGCAAAGAATCACTTCGCTGTGGAGTTTGATATCCAGGGAGAAGGAGAGGGTGCATTTTATGTGGAGTTCTTTGACGGTAAAGTGGATGTGGAACCCTATGAGTATTATGATTACGATATTCGTATTCGTACTGATGCTGCTACCGCCCTGGAATTAACCGGCGGTAAATTGGATTTTGAGAAAGCTCTTTTGGCTGGTCGATTATCTGCAGAAGGAAAGGTAGACCGACTGACAAATTTGGGACGTGTGCTGAAAAAGAATTCCAAAAAGATTTCTAAAAACGAAGATCCTAAGAAGATTTCAAAGAAGGCGGAGCCGAAGAAAATTTCCAAAAAGCCTGCTTCCAAATCCATAGGGACAAAGAAAGCTACAAAGGCAATCGGAGCGAAAAAAACAGCCGGACACATTACGGCAAAATAGAATAAGAGTAATTCCAATCTTATGTTCCAATAGATGAAAAAGAATATGATTATTTACGGACCCTTTGGGCGTGGTGCCAGTGGATGGCATTGCTGCGAGGGTCCGTTTTTTTATTTGAAAACAGGTTGACAGACATAGAAAACGTGATACAATGAACATATGAACAGATATACATATGAAAGAGCTTTCATATGAATGGAAAGGAAGGTAGTATGGCAATACAAGATGTAGAACATTGCGAGTGCTCAGAAATTCATCAGAACACCATAGAACAGGTGCTAGGACAGATGCCGGATGAAGACGTGCTTTATGATTTGGCAGAGCTATTTAAGGTCTTTGGTGATTCCAGCAGAATTCGAATTTTGTTTGCACTTTATGGGGCGGATATTTGTGTTTGCGATTTGGCAGAAACTTTAAATATGACCCAATCGGCGGTGAGTCATCAGCTGAAGATTTTGAAACAGTCGAAGCTGGTGAACAGTCGAAGAGAAGGAAAGCAGGTTTATTATTTTTTGGCGGATGATCACGTACGACGCATCATCGCCCAAGGAATGGAACATGTAACAGAATAGGAGGAACTATTATGAAAAAGAAATTTAAATGTGAAGTAGATTGCGCAAACTGCGCTGCAAAAATGGAAGATGCAGGTAAAAAGGTAGAGGGTGTTTTGGATTTGAACATTAATTTTATGACCCAGAAGTTTACCCTGGAAGCAGAGGAAGATAAGTTCCAACAGGTATTGGATGAAGTGGTTAAGATCTGTAAAAAAGTAGAACCTGATTTTGAAATTGAGGTATAACCATGACAAAAAAGCAGAAAAAAATGCGTAACCGAATAGTTGTGACTGCTATTTTGTTTGCTGGGCTAACCATAGGGGAAAAGCTTTTGGGATTGGGAAGCCTTCCGGTATATGCTTTGGCACTTTTTTATGCGGTTCCCTATTTGATTATTGGATATGATGTTATCCGAAAAGCAGCGATTAACATTTCCCACGGTCAGGTCTTTGACGAGAATTTTCTTATGATGATTGCTACCTTTGCAGCCTTTGCCATTGGGGAATATGATGAGGCTTTGGCAGTTATGCTCTTTTATCAAATCGGAGAACTGTTCCAGGGATATGCCGTGGGGAAAAGCCGTCAGTCCATTACAGAAATGATGAGCATTGCTCCGGAATATGCCAATTTGGAAACAGACAATGGTTTGGAAGAAGTGGATCCGGATGATGTGGAATTGGGAAGTATCATAGTAGTAAAGCCGGGAGAAAAAATCCCTTTGGACGGTGTTGTGGTGGAAGGAGATTCCTTCGTGGATACTGCGGCCCTTACCGGTGAATCGGTGCCTCGACATGTGGGAGTGGAGGATGATGTGATTTCCGGTTGTGTCAATGGAGAGGGGACACTTCGTATCCGTACCACAAAGGTATACGACGATTCCACTGTGGCAAAGATTTTGGAACTGGTGGAAAATGCCTCATCCAAGAAGGCGAGATTGGAAAACTTTATTACCAGATTTGCAAAGTACTATACTCCTGTGGTGACCATCGGCGCCCTGCTTTTGGCTGTGTTGCCACCTTTGGTTTTAGGCGGCGGTGCATTGGTTTGGTTTAATTGGATTAAAAGAGCCTGTATCTTTTTAATTGTTTCCTGTCCCTGTGCGCTGGTGATTTCAGTTCCTTTGGGATTTTTCGGAGGAATCGGAGCCTCTTCCAAACTTGGTGTTTTGGTAAAAGGAAGCAACTATTTGGAAGCCATCTCCCAGATGACAACGGTGGTTATGGATAAAACAGGAACTTTAACCAAGGGAAATTTTGTGGTATCTCAAATCTATCCCGCAGGAGAAAATTCCAGAGAAACATTGTTGGAATTGGCGGCATATGGAGAGGCCTATTCCAATCATCCCATTGCAAAGTCCATTGCCAGTGCCTATGGAAAAGAGGTGGAAATTTCCCGCCTTTTGGAGCATAAGGAAGTGCCCGGACATGGGATTGAGGTTTTGCTGGACGGTGAAAAATTGCTGGTGGGAAACGCAAAACTGTTAAAATTACACGGGATTTCTTTTGAAGAATGCTTCGATGTGGGAACGGTGGTATATGTTTCCTATAACGGAATTTTTGCCGGAAGCCTTGTGATTTCCGATGAGGTAAAGAGTGGTGCAAAAGAAGGAATTTCCCAAATGAAAGCAGCGGGAATCAAAACCACCATTATGCTTACCGGTGACCGTACTTCTACTGCAGAGGCTGTGGCAAAAGAACTGGGCATTGACGAAGTAAGAAGTGAGCTTTTGCCTGGGGATAAAGTGGATGCTATGGAAGAAATTATGTCACAGAATGCTGAGGGAAAAGTTGGTTTCGTGGGAGACGGAATCAATGATGCGCCGGTATTGATGCGTGCTGATGTGGGAATCGCCATGGGCTCTTTGGGAAGCGATGCGGCCATTGAAGCGGCAGATATTGTGATTATGGATGATGACATTCGAAAGATTTCCGATGTTGTGTTCATTGCCAAAAAAACCCTTCGCATTGTGAAGGAAAATATTTGGTTTGCCATTGGAGTAAAATTACTGGTTCTTGTTTTGGGAGCTTTCGGTATTGCCAATATGTGGGAAGCGGTATTTGCCGATGTGGGCGTGGCAGTGATTGCGATTTTGAATTCCATGCGTGCGCTGAACTATAAAAAATAAATTTTTGTATAGCCATAAAGAGAAAGAAAAGCTACAACGAATAAGGTTTGTTGTGGCTTTTTTTGTGCTTTCGTAGTATATTATAAAAGCAAGATTGTATCATCGGTCTAATAGTGGCTTGGATGGGCTTGATGGGGGAAGAAGTTATGGAAACAAAAAAACATAAGGTATTGGTGATTGATGACTCTATTACCAATAGAGAGATTTTAAAATCGATTCTCTGTGATGAAGTTGATGTGGTGGAATTTGACAACGGTCGCGACGCTGTCGATTACCTAATGGATAATTTTTATGATTTCGATTTAGTGCTTTTGGATTTGGTTATGCCGGAGATGAATGGCTTCGAAGTGTTGAAGTTTATGAAGCATAAGCACATGATTGATTATTTGCCGGTAATTATGATTTCCGCAGATGATGAAGAACGAAACGTAGAATATGCCTTTGATTTGGGTGCTATAGATTTTATCAGCAGACCTTTTTCTGAGCGAATAGTACTTCGCCGGGTGCTGACTACCATTTCTTTGTTTGAAAAGCAAAAAGAACTGATCAAGCAAATCGATCGACAGTTCAAAGCGGATGACCAAAAAGTGGATGAGTTGACAGGACTGGATTATAAACAAAGTTTCTATAATAAAGTGTATACTCATTTGCAAAATCGGGGTGAGGACGCTTTGTGGATGGTGGCTATTGACATTGACCATTTTAAGTTATTTAATAACTTCTATGGCTGGGAAAAAGGCGACCAGTATCTTCGTGTTTTGGGAAGATATTTAAAAGAGTTTACCCGCCGACACGGAGGCATTGCCGGTTATCTGGGCGGTGATGATTTTGCAGTGCTTTGTCCGAAGAATCGCTCCGTTTTGGACGATTTAAAACGTCGTATGCAAACGGATTTGGATCGGGGCAAAAACTTTGGAATCGGATTCGGACCAAAGTTTGGGTTCTATGAAATAGAAGACCCTACAGAAACCGTAGAAAAAATCTACAACAATGCAGTGATTGCCTTATCTACCATTGCGGGAGACTATACAAGACACATCGCCTGGTACGATTCTTCCATGATGGGGCAGTTACAGACAGAATACGAATTATTGTCGGATATTCGCAGAGGCGTAGAAGAAAAAGAATTCTTTGCTTTTTTGCAGCCCAAGGTAAATATGAGAACCGGTGAAGTGATTGGCTCGGAAGCCTTGGCCAGATGGTATCACAAAGAAAAGGGCGTGGTTCCTCCCAGTGCCTTCATTCCTGTATTGGAGGAAACCGGATTTATTCCCACTGTGGACAAATGTATTTGGAAATACACCTTGGATTGGTTAAAGGATATTACAGAGAGGGGATTAAAACCCTTACCTGTTTCCATAAATGTTTCGAGAGCCGATTTTTATGCTATGAGCGTTTCGAAGTTTTTGGTGAAAGCCTGTGATGAAAGAAACCTGCCTCATGATTTGATTCAGGTAGAAATTACAGAAAGCTCTTATATAGAAGATTATATTATGATTGAGGAGGAAGTGGAGAAACTTCACGAAGCCGGATTTAAGGTTTTGATGGATGATTTCGGAAGCGGATACTCCTCACTAAATGCGTTGAAAAACATGAGTATCGATATATTAAAGATCGATATGAAATTCTTGGATTGGAATAACGATAATACGACCAAAGGAATAGGAATTCTTGAAGGGGTATTAAATATGGCTGAGCTGTTGAAACTTCCCACCATTGTTGAGGGAGTGGAGACACAGGAACAGTCGGAATTTTTAGTGAAAAACGGCTGCGATATAGCACAAGGATATTATTACTATCACCCCATGCCTTGTGAAGAATTCGAAAAACTTTTGGAAAAGAAATAAAGGAGATTAATCTTAAATGTCAAACTTGAACCTTGGGGATGAAATCATCAGACTGAAAGAAGAAAGAAATGCTGTCATCATGAGCCATTACTACGTGCAGGATGAAGTACAGGATTTTGCTGATTATATAGGTGATTCCTTTTTCTTAAGCCGAAAGGCTACTGAAATTGAAGCTGATGTGATTGTCCTTTGTGGAGTTCGCTTTATGGGCGAAAGTGCAAAGGCTTTAAATCCCGGAAAAGTAGTACTTTTACCCGCAGAAGATGCGGATTGTCCTATGGCGCACATGGCTACGGTGGAATCTGTGGAAGAAGTTCGCAAGAACTATGATGATGTGGCAGTGGTATGCTATGTAAACTCCACAGCAGAATTAAAAGCCGTAAGTGATGTTTGTGTTACCAGTGCCAATGCTTTAAAGATTGTATCTCGTTTGCCCCAAAAGAATATTTTCTTTATCCCGGATCAAAACCTTGCACACTATATTGCAGAGCGTTTACCGGAGAAGAATTTTATCTTTAATGACGGATATTGTCATGTACATCATAAGATTACAAAAGAGGATATTTTGGAAGCAAAGGAGAAACACCCCAATGCTCAGGTGGTAGTTCATCCTGAATGTAAGGCAGAGGTGTGTCAGTTGGCAGATTATATTGGAAGTACCTCCGGTATTATTCAATATGTCAAAAACTCTGACTGCGAAGAATTTATCGTTGTAACCGAGATGGGTGTATTGTATGAGTTGGGCTTACAGGCTCCCGGTAAGAAGTTTTATACCACCGGGGTTACACAGGTTTGCCCCAATATGAAAAAAATTACGCTGGAAAAGGTTTATCAGGCGTTGAAAAATATGGAACCTAGGGTAGAGATGGCAGAAGATCTTATGATCGGTGCCAGAAAACCTATGGAAAAAATGCTGGAATTAGCTAAATAATCGAAAGAAGAGACATATGAATAACTATTACGATGTAGTCATTGTGGGCTGTGGAGTGGCCGGATGTTTTGCCGCACTTCATTTACCGAAGAATACATCAATTTTAATGATCACAAAAAGTGATTTGGAGGAAAGTGATTCCTTTCTTGCGCAAGGGGGAATTTGCGTCCTGAAAAACGAGGGCGACTATGATTCTTTCTTTGAGGATACTATGCGCGCCGGTCATTATGAGAACCGGAAGGAATCTGTGGATATGATGATTCGTTCTTCCAGATCCGTTATTAATGAGTTGATTTCCTATGGAGTTGACTTTGAACGGGAAAATGGAGAACTGTTATATACCAGAGAAGGTGCCCATTCTACCAATCGCATCCTTTATCATGAGGATATTACGGGCAAGGCCATTACCTCTGTTCTTTTGGAACGGGTAAAGGAACTTCAAAATGTTTCCTTGTTGGATCATACCACCATGATTGATATTTTATGTCATGATAATCGTTGTGACGGTATCTTGTTGCGTCAAAAAGACGGACGATTAAAACCGGTGATGTGTTCCCATATGCTTTGGGCATGCGGAGGAATCGGTGGTATTTTTGATAACTCCACAAACTTCCCTCACTTAACAGGAGATGCTTTGGCTCTTTCCCTTCGCCATGGCATTCGTTTGGAAAATGTGGATTATGTTCAGATTCATCCCACCACTTTGTATTCCAAGAAAAAGGAACGTAGATTTTTGATTTCCGAATCCTGTAGAGGAGAAGGAGCAAAGCTTCGGGACCAAAACGGAAAGCGCTTTGCAAATGAACTTTTGCCAAGAGATGTTTTGACCGGAGAGATACGTGCCCAGATGCAAAAAGAAGGAAGCGACTTCGTGTGGCTTGATTTTACCGGAATTACAGATCTTGACGTAACCAAACGTTTTCCTAACATTTACAAGAAGTGTTTGGAAGAAGGATACGATATTACCAAGGATTGCATTCCTGTAGTTCCTGCCCAGCACTATTTTATGGGCGGTGTTTATGTGGATTTGGACGGATTGACGTCTATGAAGCATTTGTATGCTGCAGGGGAGACCTGCTGTAATGGAGTTCACGGCAGAAACAGACTGGCCAGCAATTCTTTGCTGGAAAGTTTGGTATTTGCAAAAAATGCAGCCAATCATATGAAGAAAACCGATGAAGACTGGGGTGCAGAGCATCGCAGATATCATCTTATGGATGTAGCGGATTTGCCCTTAGGTGAAATCTTGGAACGTTATGATATCGATTTAAAAGAATACGAAGATTTGGATCGATATTTTGATGAGAACAAAGCCATGATTTGGGGGGAAATCCACAAAGAAGAAAAGGAGAGAAAAGCCTTATGACAGATGTAACAACATTGTTAAATGCAGATCCTTTGATTTTGCAGGCGTTAAGAGAAGATATTTCCAGCGAAGATGTAACAACCAATGCCATTATGCCGGAAGCAAAAATGGGGGAAGCCCAGTTGATTTGTAAAGAGGACGGTGTGATTGCCGGACTTCCTATTTTCAAACGTACCTTTGAACTTTTAGATGAAGCTACCGAAGTGGACTTAAAGGTAAAAGACGGAGACGCAGTGAAAAAGGGAGAGCTTCTTGCCGTGGTAAAAGGAGACATTCGTGTTCTTCTTTCCGGTGAACGTACCGCGTTAAACTATTTGCAGAGAATGAGTGGAATCGCCACTT
>ODAI014063266.1_pt1 | contig 16649 bp, 14 predicted proteins | sample 1539321 | NCBI WGS metagenome assembly ODAI01 (sample SAMN02144231, study PRJEB22623) | gut metagenome | biome: sheep rumen | host: Ovis aries | place: New Zealand | reverse complement strand
CAGGCCGCCTTGCCGCGAATGCCTTTCCCGGGCCCGCTTTCGCGACGGCCCGCCAAAGGCGGGGCCGCGGAAACGGAGCCTCCCCTCCCTCTGCGCCCGCCAGCCGGACGTCCCCGCTGCGTGTGGGAGGGGAAGGGAGGGTTTCGTTTCCGGAGCCGCGCCTTTGGGGGGCCGGCGCGTAAGCAGGCCCGGGAAAGGCATCTGCGGCAAGGCGGCCTGCCTCCCTACGGCGTTGACGGAAAATATGGCACGCACACGGCGCGGCCATCGGACAGGGTCTCGACACGCACGGCGACGCCGTAGAGGCGCTCAAGAAGCTCGTCGGTAAGGATCTCCCGCGGCGCGCCGCAGACGGCACGGCCGCCGCTGAGCACGAGGACACGGTCGGCATAGCGCAGGGCGTCGTCGGGATCGTGGCTGGACTGGAGCACCGTGTAGCCCTCGGAAGAGAGCTTCGAGATCTCGGCCATCACGCGCAGCCGGTTGCCAAAATCCAGGCTCGCCGCCGGCTCGTCCATCAGCAGGATCTTCGCCTGCTGCGCCAGCGCGCGCGCGATGAGCACCAGCTGCCGCTCGCCGCCCGAAAGCTGCTGAAAGCCGCGCGCAGCGAGGTCGGCGATGCCAAGGCGCTCCATGGCCTCCGCCGCCGCGCGCTCCTCGGCCCGACCGGGGCCGGCGAGCCACGGTCGCCCCACACCGGCGCCCATCAGCACCATATCGCGCACACAGTAATCAAAGGCGCTCTCGCCCGTCTGGGGGATATAGGCCACCCTTTGCGCGAGTTCGCGCGCCGACAGCGTGCGCACTTCCTCGCCCACGAGGCGGATCGACCCGGAATAGCCGCGCTGTCCGAGCAGGCAGCGCAGCAGCGTGGTCTTGCCGGCGCCGTTCGGCCCCAGCAGAAAGACGTTTTCACCCTCGCCGATGGAAAAATCCAATCCGGCGAGAACCGGCGCTCCCGTGCGATAGGCAAAGCGCAGGTTTTGTACTTCGATCGCCGTCATACCGCGCCTCCCCTCCGGCTCAGCAGGAGCAGGAAAAACGGCGCGCCGATCACCGCCGTGAGAATGCCGAGCGGCAGTTCGGTGGTATAGAGACTGCGGGCGAGATCGTCCACGAGCAGCAAAAACAGCCCGCCCAGCAGAAAGGACGCCGGCAGCAGCGCGCGAGCGTCATTGCCGACAAGCCGCCGCGCCAGATGCGGCACGACGAGGCCGACCCAGCCCACGACGCCGCAGAGCGCGACCGAGGCCGCGGTCAGCAGCGTGGAACAAGCGATCAGGGCGATGCGCACGCGCGCCGGGTTGACGCCGAGACTGCGGGCCTCGACGTCCCCGAGCGACAACAGATTCATGCGCCAGCGCAGCAGGAAAATCGGCACGAAGCCGAGCAGCAGCGGCAGCACAAGGAGCCGCAGCTCCTCTGTCTTCACGCCGGAGAGCGAGCCCATCAGCCAGTAGGTGATCTCCGGCAGCGTGTTGCGCGGGTCGGCGATCAGCTTTAAATACGAGGTGCCCGCCTGAAACAGCGAGCCTGCCAGGATGCCGGATAAGATCAGACTCAACACCCGGTCTGCGCGAGAAAAGCGCGCGGCCAGCAGCGCCAGCGTCACGCAGGCAAGCCCCCCGAGAAAGGCCGCGGCCATGACCGCAAAGCTCCCCTTCCCGAGCAGAATGGCCAGCGCCGCCCCGAAGCCCGCACCGCTCGAGGCGCCGAGCACGTCCGGCGCCGCCATCGGGTTATGAAAGGCGCTCTGGTAGGCCGCGCCCGAGACGGACAGCGCCGCCCCGACGAGCACCGCCGCAAGGATGCGCGGCAGGCGCACCTGCCAGAGGATATTTTCGGCCATCGGCGGCCATGTTTTCTCCACTGCAAGGATTTTTCCGCCCAGAATGCGGGCTACTTCCCCCACCGAAAGGGCATAGCGCCCGAGTGTCAGCGAAAGCAGCACGCCGAGCGGCAGGAGGACGGCCAGCAGCGCCAGTATCATTCTGTTGTGACGGTTCCGGCTGTCCATGCAACGGCTCCTTTTTATCCAAAAAATAATGTTTCGTATTCCGCGTCGCTGAGCGCATAGCGGTAGAAGATATCATAGTATTCCTTGGTCAGCGCGCGTGCATCCCAGGGAAATTCGCCGGGATACATCACTTCGCTCAGCCACAGCACCGCGAGATAGCGGTTGACCGAGGGCGGGTAGCTGTAGCCCCAGGGCCCGGTCGGCACGGCGAAGACACGCCCGTTTTTCACCGCCGAGAGCTCACCCCATATCCCGCCGTCTATGATCGTCTCCGGGTCGGGGCTGTTGTAGAAGAAGAGGTACGCCGGGTCCCAGTTGGCGAGCTGTTCCGGGTCGATCGAGGTGGATTTATACATCTGCGCATCGTCCACAACGGCGGCGTTTTGCAGCATGAAGGCCCAGATCTCGTCCTGGAAGCTGCCCGCGGCCACGCAGCCGAGCCCGTCGGTACCGTTGAGGATCACGGCGGTCTTTTTCTCCACGGTCTCAAACGTGCGCTTTGTCTCGGCAACAAGGGTCTCGATATAGGCCGCGGCCCGCTCGGCCTCGGCAGGGCTCTCCAGCAGCTCGCCGAGCATGCGGTAGGACTCCCCCGCGCTCTCGAGCGAGCCGGAGATAAACACGCAGGGGATGCCGAGCAGCGCTTGCAGCGCGTCGAGATCGGCGCCGAGATTGGCCTTGGCCTCGCCATAGTCAATGAATACATCGGCGCGGATGTTCGCCAGCTCCTCCACATTCATCTGCGTGCCGGTCTTGTACAGGTTGCCGACAACCGGCAGCGATGCAAGACCCTCTCCGAGATAGGAAAGCGCCTCGTCACTGAGCGGATCGGCCAGGGCCGCGAGCTTGTCGGCGGCCAGGGGGGAGATAAAGAACATCGCCATATTGCCCGAGGGGATCACCCGCTCGATGTGCGCCGGGAGCTCGACCGTGCGGCCGAGTGAGTCGGTGAAGAGGCGGCCTGTCGGCGCTTCGAGCGGCGCTTCCGCCGCTGCGCCGCAGCCGACGAGCGACGCGCCGAGCGCCAGCACGAGCAGCAGCGCCGCCATGCGTTTGCCGTTATTCATGGGTATTTGCCGTCAGCACGACGACGCCGCTGTGCTCCCCGACGGTCATGCTGTTCGTCTGCAGCCGCGTATAGTCCCCGGCCAGCTTCAGAAAGTCCTCGAGAGGGGCGATGACATCATAGCCGAAGCCGCGGCCGCGGTAGTGCATCGGCACCGCGCAGCGGGGCTTGAGCTCTTCAACGATCTTCCACGCCTCTTCCGGCCCGATCGTATAAAAGCCGCCCACCGGCAGCAGCAGGACGTCGAGATCTTTCAGTGCCTCTGCGAGCGGCGGCGTCAGGGCGTGGCCGAGATCGCCGAGGTGCGCAAGGCGCAGCCCCTCGCTCTCGATCACGCGGATCGTATTCTCCCCGCGCTTCTTCCCCTGCTGTTCATCGTGAAAAGAGGCAAGCTCTCTCACGCGAAAACCGCTCTTCCGGCCGGTCAGCGTCACACCGGCGGCATAGCTGTGGTCGGCGTGACGGTGGCTTGTAAACACGGCATCCGCCGTCAGCGGCGGCAGGCGCAGACCGGGCACACTCCCCGGCGCATAGGGGTCAAACACCGCGGAGCCCTCCGCGCTCTCCACAAGAAAACAGGAATGTCCGTACCAGGTGAGTTTCATAGAGGATCTCTCCTATTCATCATAATATTCAGGCAATGGGGCTGTGAAAAAAGGTCTGAAATTGTGGTTTCTATCGTAGGGGCGGCTAATAATGAGTATCGGATGGCGAAATCAATCGACGATTCGATTGATTTCGCTGCCAAACGACACGTTTGGCAGCGAATGATTCCCTGAATCATTCGCCCGATGCTCATTGCAATGAATATACGGCAAAACAGATGTGCTGTTTTGCTGCGCCACAAAGTGGCGCGGCGAAAAGCTTTTTGGCTTTTCGCTATCCTATATTCATTATAGCCGCCCGCACGCAGAAATGTATATTTTCACCAAAACATTGGGCAAATTTGCATTGTTGCATGAAATCGCCCAAGCTATTCACACAAACGGCAAATTGTACCGCGCGGGCGGCAGGTTGCCGCCCCTACGGTCATATCAGGTTTTTTCACAGTCCCAATCGGCTGCCTTATTTATTGCTATTATACCGACAGCACAGCGCGGTTGCAAGCACTTTTCAGTTGACCTCGGAGCAATTGGATGGTATATTGAAGAATAGTTTTTATCCCTCAGGAGGATTCGTTATGAAACGCGGTTTGCGTATTTCTTTTGGCATTATACTTTTGATTCTCTTCGGCGCATACGCCTATTTCTCGATCACCGGCGGCCCGACCGCCGCAACGGTCGTCCCCGGCACAAGCGACGGCGGACAAGCTCCTGTCTCCGTCACGGAGGCTCCCGCGCCGGTCGTCAGCGATGCGGCGCCCATCGCCGCCGTCGAGACGCCCGAGCCCACCGTCGAGCCCACGCTCGATCCCAACAGCCCCGCGGGCCGCGCGGCCGCGCTCGGGCTGCCCACGCCGCCCGACATCGACGTGACCGGCTGGGAATTCACGCTGGTCAACGGTGACCACTCGATCGGCGAATACGCGCCGGAGCAGCTGGCGTATCTTGACCAGACGCTGACCTACACCGACGTGCAGACGACCCCGAGCGACCGCATCGCCGTGGACGCCCGCATAGCCGATGCACTGGTCGCCTTCGGTCTCGGCTGCAAGGACGCCGGGCTGCCGGTCTACCTGTCCTCGGGCTACCGCAGCTACAAGGACCAGCAGGCCAACTTCATCCGCGTGTGCAACAACAACGGCGTCTCGGACGGCAAGGACTCGAACGGGCATTATATCACGATGCCCGCCGGCTGCAGCGAGCACCAGCTGGCGCTCTGCTGCGACATCACCGACATCTACCGTCCCATCAAGAACGCCGAGATTGAGAAGACCGAGACCTTCCAGTGGCTCCGCGAGCACTGCGCCGCCTTCGGCTTCGTGGTGCGCTTCCCCTCCGGCAAGGAGGATATCACGAACGTCATGTACGAGCCCTTCCACTTCCGCTATGTCGGCACCGAGGCGGCCAACTACATGATGCAAAACGATCTCGTGCTCGAGGAATTCCTCGCGCTCTACGGTGTCGAATAAACGGTGCTGGCGGATCACTGTCCCGCCCTTCCGGTAAACAGGAACAAATCTCCGACGATTATGGGAAAATGAACCCGTATTCGTCGGAGATTATCTTATGGTGCCGCTTGTCCCGCCGGGCCGTCCGGGGCAGTCCTCTGTAGGCCAGTCAGGGGGAGGACAGCGCACCCGTCCATATCAAAACTATCAACAGGGCTTTCTATTTCTCTTCATCTATGCTATACTTATCACAATCTGACGATTGCCCAGGAGGTCCGCCATGTTTATTTGTGACAGAGTTTACAGCCGTGAACAGTTATCTGAAATAGCTGAATCCGGCTTCGGAGATATGATCAAAGGCGTTGTTGATGTAAGTCGCGGTTTGCTGGCGCTCGATGCCGAACTCCACGCCGATCTGGAAGGGTACCTTCTCGAAAACGGCTCGGCACAGAAGGATTTGTGGGGAATCAACCTGTATCCTGACGAGAACGAGGATTTCATAGAGTATGATTCTCTGATCAACATTCGCCCGATGCAGGGCAACCGCAGCAGAGGCGTTGACAGCCCGGAGATTCGGCAGAAAATTGCGGAGGTTGTTGCCAAATGGACGGAGTAGTTGTCCGGCATAAGAGGCTGTCTGAAAGCTCGCAGTGGCAGAATATGCCTTTCGCCCAGCAAATGGCCAATGTAGGCAGCGAAGTATTTCGTGCCGGGAAATGGAAAGCCAAAGGAAAGGAAGATCGCGCGCTGTCAGCCTCTGACCGCGCATTGGAATTGCTTGACTTTACCATTTCTGCCGCGCAGCAAACAGGCGGAAGCCTTCGGGAACTTGTAAGGTTAAGAGAGGTCTTGTGCGATTTCTTTTACGGCGAAAATCTGTTTGGATCGACACCGGAGGGCTTAAACAAGTATTTTGATCCCTTTTCTTTCAAGGCCGCACAGCAGCGATCTCTCATGCATGGGACAGAAGATGTCGATAAATCGAAATAATAAACAGAATGTTGACCGCTCGGTGCAGCCGGGCGGTCAACGTGCTTTCATCCGTTTAATATGCCTTGGGCAAATAGTAATTCACCAGCAGATCGACACAGGCGCCGTAGCTCTTCAGGCCCAGCTGTTGATCGTAGCTGAAGAGGAAATTCTCATAGACCGTATCCGAGACCGTCTGCACCGGCGTCTCGAACTGCTGCCAATAGGCCCGATTGGCGTCGAAATCCCGGAGCACCGGTTCGCTGAGGCTTCGATAGACACTCTCCCAGGCCGCGTAGTCCGCCGCGTACAGGGCGTTGCCGAGGTGCGTATACGCCAGCAGCGCCGCGGAATAGACGTAGTCGGGATCCCCGTAGTCGAGACTCGCGAGCACCGCGCAGAAGTTGGCCTCCTGCTCCTTGGCGACGCAGCGCTGATGGCTGAGCTCGTGGGCGATCGTCGAGGCCAGCAGGGCCGGGGGAAAATCCATGTTCACATTGGCCTCGGCCGTAAACGGGAAGAAAAAGCCCGTAAAATCCAGCGCGCTCATGACGCGCGAGCAGCGGATCCCCTTGGCGCGCAGCGCCGGGCCGTCCAGGCAGGGGTAGCTTTCGGCTGTCTTTCGGAATACCTCCGGCGATTTGTCGAGCAGCGCCTGCCGGTCGACCGTATAGACGCCGTTTTCATCGCGATCGACGCGCGCGGCGTATGTATTGGCAAGGTCGGCAAAATAGCGGGTGACCGCCTCCAATTGCTCGACGCTGACCGGCTCTAAAGAGAGGCCGCTGCGCGCGGCGAAGTCGTCCCCATAGTAGAAGACGCCCCACAGCAGGCAGAAGAGGGCATAGACCGCGAGACCGCAGGAGACAAGCGTCAGCACAAGGCGGTAGAGCCGCGCGGAGCGCTCCGGGCGGCGGACAAGCCGCACGGTCTGTACGCACAGGAAGGCCGCAAGCGCGCCGACAGCAAGCGCGATCAGCAGCTCGGCCACGGAAAACGGGAAGACGCTGTTGAAGCGCCCCAGGCTTCGGTGCAGCGGACGGATGACGTACTCGGAGAGCCGGACGTTCAGCGCGCGATTTGAGCGCGTCAGCCGGTGCGCGGCGATCACGGCGGTGCTTAAGAGCAGCAGCACATGCCGCAGCGGCGAGAGCGCAAATATGGCGGCAAGGCCGCGTTTTTTTGTCGTAAGCTGTTCCATAATGTTATCATACAATCTCTGCCGTTGGATCGCAAGCGGAAATTGCCGGTAAAAATGGGTTGGGCGAACGCGTGCAGCGACGCACGAATTCGCCCAACCTTTTCTGACAATGATTTTGTTGTACCGCCGGGCGGCCACGAGGGCCGCCCCTACGATGCGAAACCTGCGCTTGCCGCAGTTACTCGGCAGCGGCTTCCTCAGCGCGGACAAAGATATAGGCGAACGCGACATCGCCGTCTTTCTTGACCATGTTGTCTTCGCTGTAGCAGACGATCAGCTGTCCGGCCTTGTTCATGCCGACATACTTCATGTTCTCGTCGGAGATGGCCTCGCTCTCCACGCCGGTAACGGCGCCGAAGTACAGGCTCTTATCCTCGGCGGAAACCTTGCTCAGCTTGCCGACACCCATGTTGAAGTCGCCGTCGCCCTCACCGCGCACGGTGTACAGCCAGCCGTCCCAGGGGAGCTTCAGCTTGGCTTCGTCGTCGGTGATGTCCTCGGCAAAGGTCACGACCGCGTCCATATCGTAGACATGGGCGTGATAATAGGCAGCCTGGTCGACCATAACGCCGGCGTCGGAGCCGGTGGCGCTGCCGTCGAGCACGGCGGTGACGCTCATCTTGACGGCGTCCTCGGGCACTTCGATCAGACCGGTGGTCTCGATATCGTTTTCATCGGCAAAGTCCTCGCCGATGTAGGCGGCGGCCAGAACCCACTCGCCTTCCCAGTCGGTGACAGGGGATTCACGGTCAAAGTCCAGAACGTCTTCGACGTCGGCTTCGAGCAGAGAATCTTCCGCAAAAGCCAGCGTTCCGAACGACAGCGCCAGGGCGAGCACAAGGAGCAGGGATACTACTTTTTTCATGATCTTTTTCCTTTCTCAGATTTGGTTTTATTGGCAACACTCCGGGTTTTCCTTTGAAATCCCGGGAGGAATACCTCTGATGACTATATTACACCTTGGCGGCCGTTTTGTCCACATCCGCCTGCGTCTGCCAGCGCTGCATGGCCTCCTCAAGGCTCATGCCCGACGCGATGGCCTGCTTGCGGGCAGCGTTGACCGCCTGGATCTCCTTGACGCGCGCGCCGTCGAGCTCATAGCCCTTCATGGACCAGAGCGTCAGCGCCCAGGCACACATCGGCAGGACGCAGAAGAGAATGATCACGACCACATTCATGCCGGGCGTGTAGGGGGTCGTCTTGGTGGGGAGCGCGTCGAGTCCGATGATCGTCACGGCGACACCGACCACCGTGGCCGAGAGCGAGGAGACCAGCTTATCCACCAGCGAGAACAGCGTGCCCATGATGCCGGGGATGAACTTGCCGGAGCGATAGGTCTCGTAGTCGGCGCAGTCGGCCACCATCGGGATCGGCATATCGGCCGTAGCGTAATACGCGCCGTAGCCCACGCCGAAGAACAGGATGAACAGCACCGTGTACAGGTTGATCGAGAGCTTGCCGTCGGTCATGATGGACATATGCATGGCCGTATTCGGATTCCACAGCAGCAGCAGCACGAGGACGCCGACATAGCAGATCAGCGCGACGGCCACATAGCGCATCAGCGAGGCCTTCTGCCCCTTCTGCTGGCTCGTGCGCACGGTCAGGCCGAAGAACGGCACCGCAAAGACATAGCCCACGATCATCATGGGCAGGTACAGTCCGTCGTAGTCGCCCATCATGCAGGAATAGAGCATGATCAGCACGGTGATGTTCGTGGCCACGGACAGGGCGAGCTTGCAGCCGCCGCCCGCGATCATCAGGCGCTGCAGCGGCTTGTTGGATTTGATGATCTGCAGATACTCCGACACCTTGACGGTCTCCTGCTTGCCGCCGAGACCGAAGTACTTGGGCTGGTCCTTTTCCCAGATGCCGATGATGGCGAGGATCGTGAGGAACACGGAGATGCCGATGCCGATGGGCGTCATCGCGGCAAACCAGCTGCGGTTGTAGTCGCCGAAGATATTGTCACGAGCCAGGATGGGTCCGATGAACTGCATGATGCCCATGCCGGCCAGCGAGCCGACGGTATTGAAGATCGTGAACAGGGGACGCTGCTTGGGATCGTTGGTCAGAACGGCCTGGGCCGCTCTGGTCACCGAGGTCTGGAAGGTATAGCCGATGACCCAGACCGCGTAGAGCAGGATGAAGAGCGTGTAGCGCAGCCACATCATGGTCTCCGGCACGAAGGGAGTCAGCACATAGAGCAGAATGACGGAGACCGCCATAATGATCGAGCCGATCACCATGAAGGGGCGGAACTTGCCGAAGCGGCCGTTCGTCTTATCCATCAGCGCGCCGATGATCGGGTCGGTAATGGCGTCAAAGACGCGCATACCGGTCACCATGAAGGAGGCAAAAACAGCGGCTATGCCGAGAACCACGCTGCCGAAGGTGGCAATATAGGTCAGGATCAGAACATAATAGACGTTGGTTGCGCCGTTATTGAGCGGGAAGAGTGCCAGCTGATAAAACTTTGCGCGGTTAAGCCCGTCTCCCGCGGGCTGTGCGGATGCTGCTTTACTCATACGCTTACTCCTTATTTGTCCAGTTGGCGCCCTTGTCGCCGGTGTCTTTCAGCACATAGTCGGGGTTCGAGACGGACACCTTGCGGAAGACGGCCTTGTCGCTCCACTCGCCGGAGGCCGCGCGGACCTTCGTCTCGGCGCCCATCGGCACGCGGAACTCGAACACGTGCTCGCCATGCTTCGTCTCGAGCTTGTCGCCGTTGACGTAGAGCGTGACCTCGTTCTGGTTGGAATAGACCTTGACGTTGATCGTATCCTCGGTGCGCTCGGCAAAGCGCTTCGAGCAGATATGCACAAAGGGCTCCTTTGACCACCAGGCCTTATAGAGATAGAAGCTGTCCTTGCGCGTCTTGCGGTCGAAGGTCACAAGGCCCTTGTGGTTCATGCCCGGCTCGCCGCCCTGGTTGCGCGCGTCGGCCGCAAAGTCGAACATATTCCAGACGTGGGTCGCCCACATCCAGGGATGGCGCTCGAAGCACTTGAGCATGTACTCGTGATAGATCGCCTGGTATTCCTCGGTGTGGTCGCCGCGTCTGGGGTGCGCGGAATGCAGGTTCGGCATACCCTCGCAGCCGTACTCGGAATAGCCGAGGCAGCGGTCGGGATAGACCTTGTGGAAGAATTCCATCCACAGATCGTTTAAGAACAGGCCCGGCACATACCAGCCGAGATAGAGGTTCCAGCTGACGACGTCGGTGATGTGCGCCACGGGGTTGAAGGGGCCACACATCGCGTAGCAGGCGAGCGTCGTAAAGCGCGTCGGATCCATCTTGTGGCAGAGGTCGTTGAGGACGCGGTGGTTATCGAGCATGTCCGCCTTGTCCTTCGTCGAGATCGTGATCTCGTTCGACACGCCCCAGCAGACGATCGAGGGGTGATTGTAGCACTGCACGATCAGCTCGGTCATCTGAGAGATCGTGTTCTCGCGGCCGTTGGGCATATGCTCGGAGATATAGGGGATCTCGGCCCAGACGACCATGCCGCGCTCGTCGCAGAGATCATAGAAGTACTGGTCGTGCTGGTAGTGCGCGAGACGGATCGTGTTCGCGCCCATCTCGCAGATGATGTCCATATCCTCGCGGTGCTGCTCGCGTGTCAGCGCGTTGCCGAAACCCTTGCGGTCCTGGTGGCGGCTGACGCCGCGCAGCGGATAGCGCTTGCCGTTGAGGAAGAAGCCGTCCTTGGAGTGATAGTGGAAATCGCGCACGCCGAAGCGGACGGACAGCTCGTCCCCGCTCTCGAGACGCACGACGGCGGTGTAGAGATAAGGATCCTCCACGCCGTTCCACAGATGGACGCCGTCGATACGGAGCTTGATGCTGTCTTTCCCGCTGCCGCTCGCAACGGCATTCCCTTTTGCGTCGAGCAGCGTGACTGTGACGCTCTCATCACAGTTTTTATAGGTTTTGACCTCGACCTCGCCGGCGTGATAGCCCTCGAGGGGCTTGGCCGTGACCATGACGCCGCAGCCGCCGTAATAGTCGAGATCGAAGTGCTTTTTCGGCACGATCAGCAGATCGACGTCCCGGTAAATGCCGCCGTAGAACGTGAAATCCGCCTTCTGGGGATAGACGCGGTCGTTGACGCTGTTGTCCACGGCGACGGAGAGCTCGTTGTGCTCTTTCAGAAGAGACGTGATCTCGGTGCGGAAGGTGGAGTAGCCGCCGTCGTGCGTGAGGATCTGCTCGCCGTTGAGCGTAACGGCGGCCGAGGCGTTCACCCCGTGAAACTCGAGATACACGCACTGCGCCGCCTCGTCAAAGGCGGGGCGGTCAAAGCTGCGCTGATACAGGCACTGGCCGCGGTAGTAGTCGTTGCCGCCGTCCTGACCGTCGATCGCGTTCCAGGTATGGGGGACCTCCACCGGCTGCGTCGAGCCGTCCGGCCCCGTGAAGCTCCAGGAATCGTTGAGAAGAATGGTCTGTCTCATAGCTGTCCCTTTCCAATCACATCGCCGTTATGCGGCGGTTTTGGTCTTGCGGGTGTAGATCGCGATTTCGCCGACCAGGAAGGCGGCGGCGATCAGAGCCACGAAGGTGATAAAGCGGGGGTCAAAGCCGTGCTTTTCGTCGATGCCGACAAAGACGTCGACCACATACCAGTAGCACTTGTGGACGAAAACACAGATCGCGGCGCCCGAGGCCGCGGCGGTGATGGCGGCGGCCAGGCCGCAGCGGTTGAGCAGCGCCAGAACGACGGCAACAGCCGCGCCGCCGAACAGCAGATACAGGATCGCCGGGTCGTAGCAGACGCCGTTATGGGTACTGTCAAGCCCGAAGGTGCCGTGGATCGAGACAAAATAGCCGGCCGCGGCGATCGAGAGCACAGCGGCGCAGAGAGTTGCAAAAAAGCCGAAGCCTTTTTTCACAGTGGGATTGCTCATGGGAAATGATGACTCCTTTCCAATCCGGCCGGAGGCAGTCGTACCCCGGCCAATGTAATAGGGCAATGATCGAATGAAGCATCCTGCACAGACAGGGGACCGCATTCCCCTTTTTGTGCTCTTATATTATTACATGGACAAGCGGCGGATGCAATGATTATTTTCGCCCTCGGCCGTTTCCCGACCGGCGGGACAGTGCCGTTCACGACAGAAAACGGCGTATTCACGATTGCATTATTTTATTTACGTCGCTCATTTCATCGTATTTTGGCAGGCCGACCGATTACGATTCGTAAAGCGGCAAGCGCGACACAGCTCTTTTGTTTTTACCTGTTTTCCTGTATATTAAAACATAAGTATCAGGCAACTCGCGCGCTGCGGTTAAGGCGACATGGATGACCGTGTCGCTCTGGGAAGCATCGGCCGTATGGCAGTACGAGGGTGTCTGTGCCCGCCGCCGCATCGGCGGGCAGGCCGGAGGGGCCGCCCCTCCGGGGAAACGAATTCGATTTGGGAAAGGAGAACCTCCTATGAAGCCTTCGGTAAGAAGGACCCTGAAAAAAGTATTTCTGAATGTGACCGCGCTTCTTTTCGCTCTGACGCTGACCGGCAACATCATCGCCGGCGAAAACGCGGGCCAGATCAACCAGGTGCTCGGCACCAAGACCAGCAAGACCATCTCCACCCTGCCCGAGGGGCAGGAAGAGAGCTACGCGCGCTATTTTGAAAGCCGCTTCTCCTCGATCCAGGAGCTCAAGGCTGCCGGCGAGGCCAAGGTGCGCGAGGTTGAGGGCGAAGGCATCGTCCTGCTGAAAAACGAGAACGGCGCCCTGCCGCTGCCCGAGGGGGGCAAGGTCGCCCTGATCGGCGTGACGGCGGTCGATCCCGTCTACGGCGGCACCGGCTCCGGCGCGGTCGACGCCAACGGTGCGCCGGACTACTACGACGTGCTGACCGGCGCGGGCTACGACGTGGTCGACAAGGCCCTGCTCGACTCCTATGTTGAGAACGAGAACGGGCGCAACACCTATGAGATCGGCGAGCTGCGCTGGAAGAAGGTCCTCAAGAACTGCGACGATACCATCGGCCAGGGCGAGGATCTCATCTACGTCGTCGGCCGTGTCGGCGGCGAGGGTGACGACGTGACCGCCGAAAAAGAAGACGCGCTTGACGGCGATTATCTGCAGCTCAACGAGGACGAGCTGTCGATCCTTGAGGGCATGAAGGAACTCAAGGACGACGGCGCCGTACGCTCGATCACCGTCATCATCAACAGCGCCAACCCCATCTCCACGGCCTTCCTCTTTGAAGAGGACTACGGCGTGGACGCGGCACTGTGGGTCGGCTCGGTGGGTCAGACCGGTCTGTACGCCGTGGGCGACGTGCTCAGCGGCGCGGTCAACCCCTCCGGCTCACTGCCCGACACCTGGTGGATGGACAATCGGCTGGATCCTGTGATGAACAACTTCGGCTCCTATCTCTATGAAGGCGCCAACGACTATAACTTCTCCGCGCTCTCGGCCTACGGCAAGTATGTCGTCTATCAGGAGGGCATCTATCTCGGCTACAAGTATACCGAGACCCGCTATGAGGACGTTGTGCTCGGCACGCCCAAGGCCGGCAATTTCCGCTATGACAGCATCGTGGCCTATCCCTTCGGCTACGGCCTGAGCTATTCCACCTTCGACTTCTCCGATCTCGCTGTCAAGCGCAGCGGCGAGGGCCAGGAGGCCGCCTATGAGCTGACGGTCAAGGTCACCAACACCGGCGACGTTGCCGGCAAGAAGACCGTGCAGATCTATGCGCAGAAGCCCTATACCGACTATGACCGCCAGCATCAGATCGAAAAGGCCGCGGTCGAGCTCGTCGGCTACGGCAAGACCCAGATCCTGCAGCCCGGTTCGAGCGAAACCGTCACCGTCAGCGTGCCGGAGTACTATCTGACCTCGTTTGACACCTTCGGCACCGGGACCTACATCCTTGAGGACGGCACCTATTACCTGACTGCCGCGCAGAACGCGCATGAGGCGGCCAACAACATTCTCGCCGCCAAGGGCTATACCGTTGAAAACGGCATGACCGCCGACGGCAACGAGGCGCTGACCTACGCCATCGAGCAGAAGTTCGATGCCACGACCTACGCCACCTCCTACGGCACCGGCGCAGCTGTCACACCGCTGTTTGCCGACGCCGACATGAACCGCTATGAGGGCCGCGGGGACAACAGCATTGTCTACTACTCCCGCAGCGACTGGGAAGGCACCGTGACGCCTGGCTATGTCAAGCTCGCCATGACCGAGCAGCTCGCGAAGGACGTCGTGCTCGACGACGCGGATCTGCCCGATGCGACCGGCATCGACTTCCCGAAGATGGGCGAGGAGGCCGACCTCCAGCTTGTCAATATGCTCGACTATGCCTACGACGATCCGATGTGGGATACCTTCCTCGATCAGCTGACCTATGAGGAGATGGCCTCGATCACGCTGACCGGTCTGCGCGAGACCGTGGGCGTCAGCTCGGTCGGCAAGCCCGCCACGATCGATCACAACGGTCCCTCCGGCGTCACGCAGAAATACTCGATCGGCTCGAACGGCTATGCCTCTGTCAACAATGACCCCGACAAGGAGCTCAAGGGCACGGCCTATCCCTGCAACGGCATCATCGCCGCCACCTTCAACGACAAGCTGGCTGAGGAAGTCGGCGAGCTGATCGGCGAAGACTCGATGTGGGCCGGATACGCCGGTCTCTACGGCACGGGTCTGAACATCCACCGCTCCCCCTATGCCGGCCGCGTCTTTGAGTACTATTCCGAGGACGGCATCCTCACGGGTCTCATCGACACTGCCGAGACGCGCGGCATCCAGTCCAAGGGTGTGTATGTCTACAACAAGCACTTTGTTCTGAACGATCAGGAGAACAACCGCGCCGGCATCGGCGTGTGGATCCCCGAGCAGGCGCTGCGCGAGAATTATCTGCGCGCTTTTGAGCTGCCGATCGTCAATGCCGACGCCAAGTGTGTCATGACCGGCTACAACCGCCTCGGCGCCAACTGGTGCGGCGCCTATTCCGCCCTGCTGACCGACTGGCTGCGCGGTGAAGCGGGCATGGAGGGCTTCGCGGTCAGCGATATGTACGATTCCTCCTACATGGTGCCGGTCCACGAGATCGTCGCGGGCAACGATATCCCCGACGGCGAGCTTGACCTTGCCAGTCTCAGCGCCTACGGCCCGAAGGGCGCCAAGGCCAACGCGGCCGTCGCCCAGGCCATGCGTACCTCCTCCAAGCGCGTCATGTACACCGTGCTGCACTCGCGCGGCATGGACGGCATCAGCCCCTACACCAAGGTCGTCTCCGTGACGCCGTGGTGGCAGACCACGCTGAACGTCGCTCAGTGGTCGCTGCTCGGCCTGTCGGTGCTGGCCTGCCTGCTGCTGGTGCTGGATATCGCCAAGGAAAAGAAGCAGAAATAAGTACCGTGTAATCGTGCAATCCATCTTTTTTACCGGCCTTCCTGCATATGCGGGAAGGCCGGTTCTCATCTCTTCTCACGGTTTTTGCTGTTGGAAAGGCCCGAAAAGGGGCCAATCTCTTGTCAATTGTATCAAAACGTGCTATACTGATTCTACTTATATCTGCAAGGGAAAACCAAAAAGGAAGGGGGCAGCTTCGTGTATCTGATCGCGATTGTGGACGACGACGCGCGGGATGCCGCGCTGCTCAAAAGCTATGTCGACGCCTATTTCGCCAGAAACGGCGTTGCAGCGATGATCCACGTCTTTTCGGACGGACTGGATTATATCCGCAGCTCTGAAACGCACGATATTGTTTTTCTGGATATCCAGATGCCCAAGCTGGACGGGCTCGAAACCGCGCGGCTGCTGCGCCGGATCGGGCGCGAGTCGATCCTGATCTTTGTGACGCAGATGGCACAGTTTGCCATCAAGGGCTACGAGGTGGACGCGCTCGATTTCATCGTCAAGCCCGCTTCGGCGGCCTCGGTCGACTATGTGCTGGACAAGGCCATGCGTCGGCTTACGGCCGGTGCAAGCGCGCTCTTCTCGCTCAAAACCGCGGAGGGGACCGTCAGCCTCTCGGCCAATGATATCCAGTATGTCGAGGTCTTCGACCACAATCTCGTCTATCACACGACGCGCGGCGAGTTCAGCGCGCGCGGCCGTCTGTCCGATCTGGTGCAGAAGCTCGATCCCGAGCGCTTTGTGCTCTGCAACCGCTCGTTTATTGTCAATCTGCGCTATGTCAGCCATGTGACAGCGGATCATCTCACCGTCGACAAGACGCAGATCTCGATCTCCAAATCGCACCGCAAGGAACTGATGAAGCGCTTTTCAAGCTTTTTGGGGGACAGCCTGTGATCCGCGATTTAGCCTGGGTCGCCGCCGTCGACCACCGCATATCTGCGGCCATTGTCTTTTTT
>ODAI013160189.1_pt1 | contig 16652 bp, 12 predicted proteins | sample 1539321 | NCBI WGS metagenome assembly ODAI01 (sample SAMN02144231, study PRJEB22623) | gut metagenome | biome: sheep rumen | host: Ovis aries | place: New Zealand | reverse complement strand
GCCCCCCCGCACCCAGCGGGGCTTCAGCATAAAACCAAAAAGGTGCCCCCGGCGAAAAAATCCCGGGCCCCCCTGTCGCACGCTTCGTTTTGCAAATGGCGGCCGGGGCTTTTTCCCGCTTCCGCGCATTTTTTATGTTGAATCCTTGGCTTTTGTAGCATAAAAAAAGAAAATCATTTTAAAACAGTTTTCATGATTTGCCAGTACCGCGTCCGTCTTCAGATAAAATATATCTCTTGCTGAAGCCCTGGAACGCAAATCCCCCCGCCTAGCACAAACGCGGCCCGTATGCTATACTGGACACGGCTTTCGGTACGCCGCTCCCGCACGCAGAACGCGCACGGAAAGGCGACCGTTGCCACGGCAGTTTCAGCCACGGGGACAGCCACAGCCGTTTCCGGCTCTTTTGGGCGCGTTCCTTCCATAAAAACAGAAACCGGAGTAGTTATGAAAAAATCCATCGTCCTCATTCCGCTCGTCCTCTGCTGCGGCATGCTGCTTTCATGCAGGAAGAAGAGCGAGGCGCAGGAGCTTCCCGCGCAGGGCAGCACGGCCGAAACGGCCGTCGAAGCCCAGAGCGCCCCGAACGAAGAGGAAAGCGCGCCCGCCGTCACGGCAGCTGCACATCCCGCCGTGCACTTTGACTTCAAGCCCCTGTCCGGGGACTACCACACTGACGCCCACGCCGCCTACCTGAACGATTCCTTTGCCTTCGCAAGCCTCGACCAGGGCGGCAAGCTGGAGGGCGGCAAGACCTACCTCCTGGTCGCCAGCAACGAGGCGCAGCTCTACGGCGCGGACGCGTTCAGCTTCGTGCAAGGCCGCACCGACTACGGCGACGGCAGCGAATGGGCGACGCTCAAGGCTCCCGATAGCATGCAGGGCGAGCGCATCCCCATCGGGAGCTTCTTCCCCAAGGAAAGCATCGTCCGCTCAGGCGGCGAGGAGTGGTACGAGCAAGGCTACGGCTACTTCTTCTTCCAGAACAACTACAACTTCTTCTACAAGGTCAGCTGGAACGGCAAGGAAGGCTACGTCTTTGGCGCAGACCTGAAGGAAGTCTGGCTTCCAAAGGACGAAGCGGAAAACGGCTCCGCCCTCCAGCTGATGGCGGAGCTTTACAAGACGGACGGCAGGCTGCAGGACTTCTACGCCTTCGCCGGGACGCGCCCCCTCGCCCCCGGAGTGCAGGAATCGCTTGAAAACGCGAGGCTCGCCATCCAGAAGACGAAGCCGGGCGAAATATGGCTCAGGACGGACGACCTCATCGACGCGTACCAGGACATAGAGCCGACCACCCCCATGTTCGTCACGACCGACCTCTTCAGCCACAGCCAGCACCGCATCTTCGACACCCTCCTACAGAACACCGAAGAGAACTACTTTGCCCCCCGCCTCCTCACGCTGACGCAGAAGTTCATTGCCGCGCTCAGCGAACGGACGGACGTGCCCGACGCCATCAAGGAGAAGGCAGTCGCCTACTTCCAGGTGCCGGAGCTCCTCCTACGCTCCGCCCCGCAGAAAGTGCTTGATAAGGACAGCTGGCGCGAGGAATACAAATTCGTGGAGCCGGACGTCTCCTCCTTCATAAACGAATACAGCGAGGGAGTCCGGGCAGACTACGGGCAGGTGATGAGCGCTTCGGGAAACATGACAGCCCTCTTTGACACAAGGGAGGACTTTTCCCAGTACAAGCCGCGCGGCCACTACACCAAGAACGGTATCCTCTCAGCCTACTTCCGCGCCCAGATGTGGTACGGCCGCATCCACTTCACGATCGCGCAGTCAACGAACCCGGAGAACAGGCGCGAGAGCCTGATTATGGAGCCGGTCGCCCTCTTCATCATCGACACGGTGAAGCAGCAGCCCGGTCTGTATGCGGAATGGCAGGCTCTCTTTGACCCCATCACGACACTCATCGGCATGTCCGACGACCTGGGCTTTACCGACGTGCTCCCCCTCTGGAAGGAGCAGGGCATCGCGGACTTCAGGAGCTGGGTCAGCAGCACGGACAACATCTACGCGATAATGGAGCTCTTCAACCAGAAGCTGCGCCCCCCGCTCATCAGCGGCAACACGGGAGTCTCGGACAAGCAGGGGAACCCGCCGATGGGATGGAGATTCATGGGACAGCGCTTCACCTACGACTCCTACGTGCACCAGCAGGTGTGCGCCCCCCGCCTGTACGTGCGCGACCTCGTGCGCGGGCTCGACATCATGCGGGCATTCGGCTCCCGCGTGGCGGACGGCATCTTCGCGCAGACGGACTACATCGAGCCGGAGAGCGAGGACGGCGGCTACCAAGGCGGGCAGGAGCTCAAGCGGATCCTTGACCGGAACATGGCTTTCTTTGACGCGCAGGACGACGGCTTCTGGACCGGAACCTACTACAACAACGTGCTCGCCCAGATACGCACGCAGGCGCGCTTTGAGGCGGGCGCGGGCTACTACTTCACCGAGTCGCCCCTGTGGAACGTCAAGGCGCTCAACTCCGCACACTCAACCTGGGCGGAACTACGCCACGATACGATACTCTACGTGAAGCAGGTGTATGCCGAGCGGGCGGGCGGCGACGACATGGATCCGACCTTCCGCACCCTGCCCCTGCCGGTGCCCGCAAGCTACATCGAGCCGAACCTGCCCTTCTACAGCTACAGCCTGCGCTCGGTGCAGCGGCTCTACGAGTGCCTCGACCGCTTTGACCTTCTGGACGACGCCGCTCGGCGCACGCTCGACAGCCTGGTGGAACTGTACGGCAAGGCGCTGGAAGTCGCGACGCAGGAAAGCAAGGACCAGCCCGTCACGCCGGAGGACAATCTCTGGATCCGCTCCGTGGCGAAGAAACTCGCCCTCCTCGTCAAGCCAGGCTACGACAGCTATGTTGACGATGTCGACCAGCTCAAGATGGCCTGCGTCGCCGACGTGTTCACGAGCGCGGAAGGAACCTGCCTTGAGGTGGGGGTCGGCATTCCCTACCGGCTCTATGTCCCGCTCAACGACGGGCAGGGCGGCAAGCGGATCGCCGTGGGCTACGTACCCAGCTACTACGAGTTCTACGGCCCCCAGTCTGACCGCATGAGCGACGAGGAATGGAAGAAAATCGTCTACGCCGAAGATGCCGCGGACATGAAGGACTACGAGCCCTTCTGGATTGAAGGCTGCCTAGTGGACGCGGAGGCCGGAGCGCGCACGGGCGCATCCTATACGCCCGTCTGGATGAAGGACTAGATGGCACTGGCGGCACGGACGGCACTAATCCTGCCGCGGGCGGCACAGGCGCCGTCACGGCAGGCAGGGCGCCGGGGACGGGGAGCTGCGGCTTTCCTCCGCGCCGCCGTCGCACTCGCATGCATCCTCCCCTGCACCTCCTGCGGACGGGGGGCGGCACACCCTGAGGCGGCACCACAAGCGGCGGCCTCCCCGCAGGAAGCCGCACTGGCGGCACGGGACACGCAGGAAGCCTCCCCCGGCGCATACGGGGGGCCGACCTTCTCCACCTGGGAAAAGGAAGGCAAAGCCGTCGACCCCCGCTTCACCTTTCCCGAAAAGACCGCCCTGCCCGATACGGGAGAGGCCTTCTTTCCCTGGACGGGGACAGTGAGCCACCACTTCCTGACCGACCCCCTCATAGACTCATGGTTTCTGGAAATACGGAACAGGCGGGACGTGAGGCACTTCTTTATCCTCTCGCCCTCCCACTTCGGCCTGAGCACGCGCGACTACTCCGTGGCGGACGGCCGCTGGGAGTGCGCGGCAGGAAGCTACGTGTACACGAACCGGAAGCTCAGCGACAGGCTCTGCGCGGCTCTCGGCGTGGACTATGACAACCAGGTCTTTCCCGACGAGCACGGGGTGAGCACCCTCATCCCCTACATCAGGCGGCACTTCCCCGGCGCAGACGTGGTCGCCGTCGCCGTACAGGGCGAGCCGCCGCTGAACATGGACTACTGCGAGAGGCTGTATCAGGCGCTCGCCCCCTTCTTTGATGAAGCTGGAAAAAAAGAAAACTTCCTCGTCGTCTCAAGCGACTTCAGCCACCACGGCACGCCTGAGCAGACGGCGTTCAAGGACGGTATCAGCCAGACCTTCTTTGACGCGCCCACGGCACAGAACTTCATCGCCGCCGTCTGCGACAACCGGCCGTCGATGTATGTGCTGGCAAATCTGCTCGCCCCGTCCGCACGCAGCTACGTCCTCTACCACACGGACTCCTTCGCCATCAGCGGCATGGACAGCGACGACATCACCAGCTACTTCTTCAGCCTTTTCGACTAAATTCGGCTGAAGGCGGCGCGGGCGGCCATCACAATCGGCAGGCCTGTGCCGGCAGGAACCTGCACAAATCGAATCACGATGCAGCCCCGGCTCCAATGTAGTTCCGTATGATTTCCTGCAGCTCCTGTTTTGAGCGTCCGTTCGCGACCGCCTTCTTCTCATACAGCTCCGCCTCCCCGCTCCTGCCGCCCAGCGTGCACAGCACGTACAGCAGGGTTATCGTCTCCACGGAATTGCCCTTGAGTTCCAGCGCCTTCTTCGCATAGTCCTCGGCCTCCTCATACTTACCGTCCCCGAACAGGAACCAGGCAAAGTTGTGGAAGGCATTCCAGTTCGGGGGCTCCGCATGGACGGCGGCAAGCCCCGCGTTCCGAGCCTTTTCGTATTCCCCCAGCTCGCTGTAGCAGTTCAGGGCGTTCGAGAATACCCGGGAGTCGGCAAGCCCTCGCTCAATCATCTCCTCATAGATTGCGGCCGCCTTCTCGTAGTCTTCCAGATAGTTGTAGTTCACGGCCGTAAACAGGCTGACGGCATAGCGCTCGTCGTTGTTCTTGCACGATTCCCGCAAGGAGTCCAGGAGCCGCAGGGATTTCTCAAAGTCCTCCTCATCCATGAGGCGCAGCGCCTTCAGGAGTACGTTCAGCTTCCGGCGGTCGTCGGCAAAGGCATCCTTTATCATGTCAGCATACGCCCGTTTATACGCGCGCAGGGAAGCACCCCCGCCGCTCCGCGTGATGATTTTCACGATTCCCAGCAGAAAGGCAAAAATCACGGGAACCAGATGCCTCGTCGTGACGAAGTCAATCGCGCCGTCAAAAAACTGCACGTACACCAGCAGCCCCACAAGGAGCACGAAGACGACGCTGTATATGGCAAGCAGCACTTTCTGAAGCCGGTTCATCCACAATCCTCCGAACATGTATTGCAGCCGCATGCCTGGCGAACCGTCTGCCATGATTGCACGGCACAGACCAAGTCAGCACGAAAACAGCGGTCAATGCGGCACAACACTTTTTGAATTTTTTTCATACAAGCTGCCCGGAGACAGAAATTTCCGGACAGCTCTCTTCCACCAGAAAAAGCGTAACGCTTTACTCGGCTTCGCGCTCCGTGCACGCGATGTGCAGCTCCTTCAACTGCGCATCATCGACAAAAGACGGGCAGTCGTCCATGGGGCTCGCGGCAAGATTGTTCTTGGGGAATGCGATGACCTCATGGATTGAATCCTCGTGGCACATGAGCATAACAAGGCGGTCAAGGCCGGGGGCAATGCCACCGTGCGGAGGTGCACCGTATTTGAAGGCGTTCACAAGGAAGCCGAACGCCTTCTGCGCGCGCTCGTTCGTATAGCCCACAATCTTGAAGATACGCTGCTGCAACGCCGGGTCATTGATACGCATTGAGCCGGAAGCCAGCTCGTAGCCGTTCAGAACAAGGTCGTACAGGTCTCCCTTGACGCTGCCAGGATCGCTCTCCAGCGTGTCCCAGTATTTCTTTTGCGGCAACGTGAACATGTGGTGCTCGGTCTCCCATTTTGACTCATCTTCATTCCACGCAAAATAGGGGAAATCGATAATCCATGCAAAGTGGAATTCATCGCCGGGCACGTACAGGTTCAAGTCTTTGCCAAGCTGCGTGCGGACGGCTCCCAGAGCGGTACAGGCCAGCTGCCATTTCTCGTCCGCCACAAAGAGCAGCAGGTCGCCGGCAGCAGCCCCAAGCTTGGGAAGAATCACAGCCTCTTTGCCGCTAAAGAATTTGCTGATGCCGCCCTCAAATTTTCCTGCGGCGTCAACCTTCATCCATGCAAGCCCTTTTGCCTTGTAAATCTTTGCTTTTGCCTCAAGCGCCTCTATCATCTTGCGGCTGTATTTTTCTGCCGCGCCTTTGACGACAAGGGCTTTGACCGCGCTGCGTTTGTGACGCTCTATGGAAGCATCCGCATTGGCAGCCCCCGCCTTGAACGCGTTGAAATCGGCAAGCCCCGCCATAAATGCGGCATCCTGCATTTCCATCCCAAAGCGGAGATCCGGTTTGTCCGTCCCAAAGCGGTCAAATGCATCCGTCCAAGAAATACGGTCAAAATGCGTGGGCAGCTGGTAGCCGAGCGTCTCCTTGAACACATGGGAAAGCATTCCTTCCGTCACCTCAAGGACTTCCTCGCGGTTGGTAAAGCTCATCTCCATATCTATCTTCGTGAATTCCGGCTGGCGGTCGCCACGGGCATCCTCGTCGCGGTAGCAGCGCGCAATCTGGAAATATTTGTCAAAGCGGGAAACCATCAGCAGCTGCTTGTACAGCTGGGGGCTCTGCGGCAGTGAATAGAATTTTCCGGGGTGCACGCGGCTCGGCACCAGATAATCCCTGGCTCCTTCCGGCGTCGATTTGATGAATGTCGGCGTCTCGATTTCAAGGAAGCCCTGTTTTGTCAGGTACTCGCGGACGGCAAAAGTCACCTTTGAGCGCAGGATGATATGCTCCTGCATGGGCTTGCGCCGCAGATCAAGATAGCGGTACTTGAGGCGGAGATCCTCATTGGGCAGCACAAGCGTTCCGTCCTTCTGGCGCACCTCATCGATAGCAAACGGCAGCGTCTCTGCCGTCGTAAAAATCTCAATGTCCTCGGCCTCAATCTCTATCTCGCCGGTCGGCATATCCGGGTTGATATCCTTTTCGCTGCGCGCAGCAACAGTGCCCTTGATTGCGACGCAGTACTCGCTTTTCAGCCCTGCGGCAATCTGCTTTACGTTCTCAGAAGCTTTGTCTCCGACCACAACCTGCGTGATACCGTAGCGATCGCGCAGAAGGATGAATGTGAGTCCGCCCAGCCCGCGCGTGCGGTGAACCCATCCGTTCAATATGACATTCTTACCGACATCGGAAGCCCTCAGCGCTCCGCATGTCACAGTTCTCTTAGCATTGTCCATGACTGCATATTTTACAGCATTGCATAACTTGCGTAAAGTAGCAGATGGCTGTATAATAATTAGCCAGCAAGACTAAGCACGACAGGACTGCGCGGAAACAGACTTCTCCGAACAGCCTGGCAAGCAAAAGGAGAACGGATGTTCCAGATAAATGTCCTGCAGGCAAAGACAGAGCTCTCAAAACTGCTTGCCATGCTGGAGAACGGGGAGGAAGAAGAAATCGTGATTGCCCGCAACGGGACCCCGGTTGCACGGCTCTCGCTTGTCGGCAGCCCAAAACCCAAAAAGAGAATCGGCGCCGCCAAGGGAAAATTCTCCTGCCCCAACGACATAGAGAGCTACACGGACGCCATCAACATGCTCCTCGGAGGCAAAGCATGAACATCCTGATGGACACATCGACCTGCCTCTGGGCGCTCACCGATGACCCCCGGCTGCAAAAAAAAGCCCGGAGCATCCTGCTGGACGAGCAGAACGAAATCTACTATTCGGTCGCATCATTGTGGGAGATTGCGCTCATGCACAAAAACAACCCTGCGCGCATGAGCATCTCCGCAACGGAATTTACCCGCTACTGCGAGATTGCGGGCTACCGGAAGCTGCATGTGACGAGCAGGCATATCATTGCCCTCGAGACGCTGGAGCGGCTGCCCTCCGCGCCCGCATATACCGACCGCTTCGGAAGCCTCATCCTTGCGCAGGCAAAGGCGGACGCATTCATGCTGCTCAGCCACGACCACCTGCACGAATACTTCAACGAGCTGTGCATCTACCGGATGTAGCACCGCAGCCCCCGCTCAGGAAACGGCGGGCGCTTGCTCTCAACTGCCGTAGAGGAAGCAGGCGACAGTGTGCCCTTCCGACGTTCCCTGCGGATGGACAAACTGCGGCTGCCTGTCCTTGCAGCAATCCTTGCGGTTCGGGCAGCGGTCGTAGAAATAGCAGCCCTTGCGCTGCTCCGTCGGGGAAGGCACATCGCCTTTAAGGATAATGCGCTGGCGCTTGCGCTCCACCTCCGGGTCGGGGATAGGAGCAGCGGAAAGCAGAGCCTTCGTATATGGGTGCAGGGGATTCTTGTACAAATCGACGTAATCCCCCGTCTCCACAATCTTGCCGAGATACATAACGGCGATACGGTCAGAAATATATTTTATGACGGCAAGGTCATGCGCGATGAACAGATAGGAAAGACCCATCTCCTTCTGGATATCCTTAAAGAGATTGAGCACCTGCGCCTGAATGGAGACATCCAGCGCGGACACCGGCTCGTCGGCAAGAATAAGACGCGGCTTAAGCGCGAGCGCGCGGGCAATGCCGATACGCTGCCGCTGCCCCCCAGAGAATTCGTGGGGAAAGCGGTTCTTGAAGAATTTGGAAAGCCCCACCAGCTCCATCAGATGCTCTACGCGCTCGTTTATCTCGGCTTCCGTCATCCTGAAAATCCCGCGGCGGCGATAAATACGCATCGGCTCCGCAATGATTTCCGCCGTCGTCATGCGGGGATCCAGCGACGAATAGGGATCCTGGAACACGCACTGCATATCCTTGCGGGCGGCAAACATCTCTGCATGTGACATTTTGGTCAGGTCGTTGCCATCCAGCAAAACCTTTCCCGCGGTAGGCTTGTACAGCTGGGCGACGGCGCGAACCACCGTCGATTTTCCGCAGCCGGATTCCCCTACCAAGCCCAGCGTCTCTCCTTTCCGGATAGAAAAGCTTATGCCGTCAACGGCATAGACATAATTCCTCTTGCCGCCGATAATGCCGTCGTGCCCCATGTAGAAATGCATCTTGAGGTCTTCCACCTCAAGAATGTTGTCAGCATTGAGTGTTTTTTCCGTCATTTTGCAGCATCCCCCGTGTTCAGCGTTCCTGCATCTTTCTGGGCATAAAGCCAGCACGATGCGCAATGCCCCTCCCCGAACTGCACCGTCGGCGGATAGTGTTTCCGGCACACATCCATCGCTTTATGGCAGCGCGGATAGAACGGGCAGCAATCCGGCAGATCGATGACGTTCGGCGGCTGCCCTTCAATAGAGAAAAGCCGCTCGTCATCGCGATCCAGACGGGGCACAGACTTTATCAGCCCCTGCGTATACGGATGCTTCGTGTCAGCAAATATCTGCTCCGTCTTGCCGTGCTCAACCACGCGCCCCGCGTACATAACGTTGATTGTGTCGCAGATACCCGCAACGACGCCGAGCGAATGGGTGATGATGATAACCGCAGTCCCAAGGCGGCGGGTCAAATCCTGCATCAAATCCAGAATCTGCGCCTGAATAGTAACATCGAGCGCGCTGGTCGGCTCGTCGGCAATCAGTATGTCAGGATTGCAGGAAAGCCCCATCGCAATCATGACACGCTGGCGCATGCCGCCGGAGAACTGGTGCGGATAGCAGTCGATGCGCTCTTCTGCCCCAGGAATACCGGCCAGACGCAGCATCTCCACCGCCTTAGCCTTCGCTTCCTTCTTGCTCAGCCCCTGATGCAGCCGGATAGTCTCTATCATCTGCGTGGATATCTTCAGGTACGGGTTCAGCGAGGACATCGGATCCTGAAAAATCATGGCGATGCGGTTGCCCCGGATTTCGTGGAGACGGGCATCGCTCATCTTCAGCACATCTTCCCCGCGGAAGAGGACCTCGCCGCCCTCAATCTTTCCGGGCGGAGACTGCACAAGGTTGATGATGGAAAGATTCGTCACGCTCTTGCCGGAACCAGATTCCCCTACAATGCCCAGCGTCTCGCCCTTGTGCAAATCAAAGGAAATGCCGTCGACGGCCTTTACCGTCCCGGCATCGATATGAAAATAAGTACGTAAATCCCTGACTTGCAGGATAACTTCGTCTGTCATGCCAATTCCTTACGCTGCGGTGGCAGCATTTAAATTCTGTTCTTTGATTGCGGGTCAAACGCATCCCGCACGCCGTCGCCAAGAAAATTCATGGCAAAAAGGAAAACCGTCATGGTAATCGCAGGCACCAGCAGGCACCACGGATAGAGCCCGATGCCCTGCACGCCGTCAGAAATGAGGGAGCCCCATGAGGCAAGCGGAGCGGAGATGCCCAGACCAAGGAATGACAGGAAGCTTTCGCTCATGATGAACTCAGGAAGGGACAGCGCTGCGTAGGCAATGATGATGCCGAGCGTATTCGGGATAAGATGGCGGAAAATGATATGCATCGGTCCCGCGCCCATCGAACGCGCCGCAAGCACATACTCCGTGTTCTTAAGGCTTATCACCTGACCGCGCACCACACGGGCAATGGTAAGCCATGACACAAGGGCGATGGCAACAAAGAGAATCGCAGTGCTCTTGCCAAGTATCGCCATCATGATGATAACCATAAGCATATACGGCAAGCCATACATGATATCCACAAAGCGCATCATGATGGTGTCGGTCAGACCGCCCGCATAGCCGGAGACCGCGCCGACAATAATGCCGATGAACAGCGCCGTCACCGTGCCGATAAGCCCGATGAGCATGGAAATCCGGCCGCCGTAAATAGTGCGGGAAAGCATATCCCTGCCCAAAGAATCCGTTCCGAACACATAATGGAATTGCTGCTCAGGGTCGGTTTTGTTCCGCTCAAGAATGGAGTCTATCTCCTCCTGTTCCTTCTCCGAATAAGCGGAGCGCCCTTCCTTCTGCATCACCTTTGCAAAATAGGCAGTGCGGACTTCCAGCTCCACCATTCCTGCAGGACGCAACGAAGGAGGAAGATTGGCATGGTTCACGTTCTGATGCTCATAGGGATGCAGCGGCAGAATCGGCGCAATCAGGGCGACGAGAAGGTAGCACATCACCACCCAGAAGCTGATGTACGCCATCTTGTTCTTGCGGAGCCGCCGCCACGCATCAGCGGTCAAGGAGACGGAGCGCATCTCCTGATTGAATTCATTTGTGCCCGCAGTCTTTTTTTTCTTAGCGATAGTCATAACGAACTCCTTATTTATACGAGATGCGGGGATCAAGCAATCCGTAGAGAATATCCACAATCAGGTTCATCACCACAAGAATAGCCGAATAGACGATGACGGTTCCGAGGATAAGCGTGTAGTCGCGGTTCAGCGCGGACTTCACAAAGAAATTACCGATGCCCGGCACAAGGAAGACCTGCTCCACGACGACGGAACCGGTGACAATGCCGGCGAACGCGGGTCCCAGATAGCTGACCACCGGAAGCAGCGCGCCTTTGAGCACATGCTTGAACAGCACGACAGATTCCTTCAGTCCCTTTGAGCGGGCTGTGCGCACATAATCGGAGCGGAGCGTCTCAAGTACGCTGGCACGCGTAAGCCTTGAGATAGAAGAAAAATACGGGAGCGCAAGCGTCATCGCCGGCATAATGAGCGCCTTCAGCCCCTGCCGCCCGGTTATCCAGCCGGAAGTCGGCAGCCACTTGAGCTTGAGCGCGAACACCAGCACGGCCACCGGTCCCACGACAAAGAGCGGAGCTGAAAGGCCTGCGCTCGCAAAAGACATCGTGGTATAGTCAACCCACGTGTTCTGCCGCACGGCAGAAAGCAGCCCGAACAAAATTCCGAAGAATACGGCGATTGTCAGGGCGGTGACACCAAGAACAAGGGAATTCGGCATGCTCTGCCCGATAAGATCGTTCACGGTAAAATCTTTGTTCTTGTAGGAAGGCCCCAAATCTCCGTGCAGCATATCGCCCAGATAGCGGAGATACTGCATCGGCAGCGGCTCGTCAAGATGATATTTATGCTCGATATTCGCCTGAATCTCCGGCGTCAGCTTGCGCTCGCTGGAAAACGGCCCGCCCGGCGCAAGGCGTACCATAAAAAAACTCAGCGTGACAATGACGAACATCGTCGGTATGAGGCCGAGTATGCGGTTTACAATAAATTTTCCCATTCTGGAGGCTCCATAACGTGGCACGGCAGCAAAAGAACACCGTACCGGCATATTCGCTTGCAGCTGCCCTCCCCCGTGCCAGACGCATTCCTGCCGCTATGCATGCATAGCGGGCAGCAACAGCGGGAATCCCCAAAAAATTTGCTTCGGAGCGTTTTGGGGGATTCCTGCGACATCGCGTTCCCAAAGCTAAGGGAGTTTCAAAAGCAGCAGACTTTTGAGACTGGCTCAGGTGCCCCCAAAAACGGCGTCTTCGGGGGCAAGCGCCATCGCTACTTGCGCTTCAGTCCCACGTAGGGATGTACATCCTGCGTGTTGGCATACCAGCCTTCCCACTTGGAAAGGTCGATAAGGTTCTGCGTGACATAGGTGTACATCGGGATAATGGCGGCATCATCCTTCAGCATGATTTCCTCCGCCTGAGCCAGCACCTTCATGCGCTCGCTGCCCGGCTGCATGGTGGCAGCTTTTGAGATAAGCTCGTCGAACTGCTTGTTGCTGTAGCGGCCGTCGTTGTTGCCGCCCGTGGTGATGAACAGCTCAAGGAAGTTGGAGGGATCCTCGTAGTCGCCGACCCAGCCGTTGCGGGCAACCTGGAAATCATTTGCCTGACGCTTTGCGAGGAATGTAGCCCATTCCATGTTCTCCAGCTCGATGTCGATACCAAGGTTCTTCTTCCACTGCTGCTGCACCCACTCGGCAATCTTCTTGTGCGCCTCGTTGGTGTTGTAGATGTAGGCCAGCTTGGGGAAGCCCTTGCCGTCCGGATAGCCCGCCTCGGCGAGCAGCTTCTGTGCGTCGGCGACATCGTAGCCCGGTCCTTCCACAGGGGTGTAGCCCGCCATCTTCGGCACAAATGCACGGGCCGCGAACTGCCCGCCCTTCGTCACTTTGTCAACCAGCTCCTGACGGTCAAGAGCCTCTATCAGCGCACGGCGGACACGCACATCCTTGAGCACCGGGTCATTCTTGTTCAAGTCCAGATAGTAGCTGGCAAGGTTCTCAGAAACCTGATAGTCGTCGCGGAGCCTCACCTCGTCCAGCATGTCCAGCGGGAAGGTGCCGGTGGTGTTCCAGTCAATCTCGCCGCTCTTGTACTTGTTGTAGGCGGTGGTGGAATTCTCTATCGGCAGGAAGGTAAGGGTCTTGAGGAAGACATTGTCCTTGTTCCAGTACTTGTCATTCTTGACGACGACGAGCTTTTCCTGCGGCGTCCACTCCTTGAGCGTAAAGGGGCCGTTGCCGACAAAGTTTGCGGGCTTAATCCAGTCCTTGCCGAATTTCTTGATGGCATGCATGGGGAGCGGGTCAAAAGCGTAGTGGGTCATCATGTCCACCGCATACGGCACGGGGCCGACGAGCGTCACTTCGAACGTGTAGTCATCGATAGCGCGGAGCCCGACGGAGCTTGCGTCCGCCTTGCCCGCATTGTAGGCCTCGGCGCCCTTTATGACGCCAGCAGGCATATAGGCATAGACCGCCGCAGTCTCAGGAGACATATAGTACAGCCATGAATCCACAAAAGTCTGCGCGGTAATCGGGGTACCGTCGCTCCACACACAGTTCTTGCGCAGATGGAATACGACGACGGAGCCGTCTCCCGTGCGCTCCCAGCTCTCCGCGACGCCCGGCACAGCATGGCTGTCCTTCGGGTCAAAGCCGACAAGCCCTTCAAAGAGCGCAAGATTTATACGATGCTCAGGCGTACCCTGAATCTGGGTCGGATCAACAGACTGCGGCTCGGAGCCGTTCTCAATTATCATCTCTGCATTTGAACCTGCATTGTTTTTTCCACATCCTGCCACAAGCAGCGCAAAGGCCGCAGCGGCGACAGCCACTAGTGCTTTTTTCATAAAGCCTCCATACAAAAAATCGCATTCTATTGTATAATATGGCGTAAATTTTGCAAGTATCAAAACAGCAATATGTTGAAAAAATTCGACAGAAAGCGGCGAAACTTTTACCGTGGATGCAGAGTGTTTACTGGCAGTCAAGAAAAAAAGCCCGGGCGGCACCGGGCGATGTCACGTTCGGGCACAAGGCTCCTATTCAAGGATGGTAATCTCAACGCGGCGGTTCCTGGCCATTCCTTCCGGCGTGCTGTTGTCCGCAAGCGGCCGCGTGCCGCCGCAGCCCGTGCAGATGAACTGCTCTGCGGGAATACCGCGGCGCACAAGCGCCTCGGCAACCGCGCGGGCACGCTCCACGGACAGCCGCAGCTCCCCGTCGGGATTGCCGGTAGAAGCCGTATGGCCTTCCACCAGAAAGCGGGACTCCGGCGCCTCCTTGAGCACGCCGACGAGCGCGTCAAGCCGTGCCTGCTCGGCAGGAAGCAGCTCCGCGCTGTCCGGCTTGAACTGAAGATTCTGCATCGTCAGGCGTATGCCGTCAGCAGTGTTGTCCACGGCAATCGCAAGCCCCTTCCCGGACAGCGCGGCCTGCGCCGCAGCTTTGCTCCCGCCCGCGGAGGAGGAAGATGATGCGGCGGGCTGGCGGGAACCGTTCTTTCCACTGCTGCCCGCGCCATCCGCCTTGGCAAGCTCCTGCGCCTTCTCCGGGCTGACGATTGCCGCCCGCTGGAGCGCATGGATAAGCTTGCCGCGGTCATAGGCAGGCGGATACTTTGTGAACAGGGAAATCGTTCCTTTCAGGGCGACTTTTCTTCCGTCCTCGTACACAAAGTATTCGTCAACGATGTCCCTGACGACAATCGCATTGCCGCTCTCCTTGCTCACCAGGATAGTGGCGTCATGCTTCCCCTGCGCGCTCTTCAGCTCCGGGTCGCCCTCAGGGTCGATATACGAGACGCCGTAGCGGGTAGCCCACTGCGCCTTCAGCACATACACGGGGCTTCCGTTATAGCTATCATCGCGCAGGTAGGTATATTCGACCAGCATAGGCATTCTGCTTATCTGCCCGTTCCCCAGCGGGTCAACGGCGCGCTCGCCGCGGCACTGCCACGAATCCCCGATGGCGATGCGCTGGCGCGGATACGCAGGAAAACTGCGGAAGCTGGGGTAGCCGTTGTCCTCCAGCATGACAAGATTCCCGTCCGCAGTGATTTTGAACGAAGAAGGAATGGATGTGCTGATGCCCTGCCGCACAGCGCGGGTATTGCGCTTGGTCTCCTGCACGACAAAAAAACTGCCGTCGTAGAACAGCGAGCCGGCTTCCGCGGAGCTTCCCTCCGTCTGCCGGATAAAGGACTGGACCTCGCGGCTCTGCAGCCCCGTATATTTGTCGTTATCATAGCGGCGGAGGTCGCTCTTTTCTACGAGCATGTAGCTGCCGTTGCCTTTATAGGAAATGAGCGTCGTACCGTCCTGAGCGGCGGCAGGAGCGCGCGCCGTAACGGCAAGCAGGAGGACAAGCAGCGGAGGAATTGTTTTTATCAGTTTTTTCATAGGCTCCATACGCGGAAGACTGCGGCGCAATGCCCGTACAGGCGTTTTGCGGCAGCCCTCCCTCTGGATAAAAACAACAAAGCGCGCCTTTGTTACAGCCCTGGCGACCCGGAATCCGGCATGGGCAGGGGCTCACGCCGGAAGCACATTTTTTTATGAGGCAGCTTTACCTAGCGGCTGTCCTTCACCTCTATCAGATGCATTCCCTGCTGGATTCCGCCGGACGCGGGGTACAGCACCGTATACGTATACTGGGGGGCGGCGGCAATGCTTTCCTTCAGCGCGTCCGCGGAATACGAGAACGGCAGGTAGACAAGGAAGTACAAGCTATGCCCGTAGTCCCCCGTCGCAAAGAGCTTGCCCGCGTAGGAAGAAAAGGCCTCCAGGTTTTCCTTCTCATAGAGCATGGGTACGCCCCGCTTGCAGGAACGGTATTCCATCTCCTTTGGCGGGAAGGAATTAAGCTCGTAGAGCGGCCGCTTGCCCCCAAGGTAGACGAGGGCACTGTCCTGCGTGGTAAAGACAGGAACCGATGCATCGACATGCTCCGTGATGTAGTCGCAGGGCGGGCGGACGCTCGGATAAAAATCGTGGTTCAGGTCAAAGGCATTGCGTTCCGGCTGGAACAGAAGCAGCGAGAACACGGCGAGCGTCAGCACAGGAATGCGCCGCAGCCACGGATGCTCCGGCGAGGCATCCGCCGCGGATTCCTTTCTGCCGCACAAAAGCCACGCGTTGAATATAAAGATGTAGAACCACAGAACCGCCCGGTTCTCCGCGACCGCAAAAAAGATGAACACGCAGAAGAGGAGCATATACAGCAGCGACACGGAGCTGACGATGAACGCCTCCTTGTCTCGCCGGAACGTGTACGCAAGCGCAATCAGCATCGACAGCAGGGCGACGATACGCAGCGGAAGCGACTTGATACCGGTCTCGCTAAAAAAATAGAGCGCGTTTTCCAGATGCAGCTCTGGCGTCGTCCTGAACGAAGACTGTGAGAAGGCGGGGAGCACCTGCATGACTGCCAGCACGCCCCCGGCCCCCGCCACACCCAGCCCGGCAAGCCGTCTCCTCCGCTCCCCCGCGCTCAGACTCCTCCACGGCAGCACGATGTCCCTCACCACAAACATCACGCCGCACGCCCCTACAAGCCCCTCCATG
>ODAI010079693.1_pt1 | contig 16653 bp, 11 predicted proteins | sample 1539321 | NCBI WGS metagenome assembly ODAI01 (sample SAMN02144231, study PRJEB22623) | gut metagenome | biome: sheep rumen | host: Ovis aries | place: New Zealand | reverse complement strand
CTAAACCTGTTTGATCCCCGCGCCTTCGTGCCTCAGCGTCAATGCTAGGCCAGCCCCATGCCTTCGCCTTCGGTGTTCTTCCCGATATCTGCAGATTTCACCCCTCCACCGGGAATTCCAAGGGCCCCTCCTGCATTCGAGCACGGCAGATTCCAACGCATGATCGAGTTGAGCCCGTCCATTTCACATCAGACTTGCCGGGCGGCCTACGCACCCTTTACGCCCAATAATTCCGAACAACGCTCGGGGCTTACGTGTTACCGCGGCTGCTGGCACGTAATTAGCCGCCCCTTATTCTGATACTACAGTCACCATAAGGCGTTTCTCTCACCTTACTTATTCCTCATATCTAAAAGGACTTTACAACCTTCCGGCCTTCATCGTCCACGCGGCGTCGCTCCGTCAGAGTTTCCTCCATTGCGGAATATTCTTAGCTGCTGCCTCCCGTAGGAGTCTGGGCCGTATCTCAGTCCCAATGTGCCCGTTCACCCTCTCAGGCCGGGTAACTATCGTCGCCTTGGTGGGCCGTTACCTCACCAACCAGCTAATAGTACGCGGGCCGCTCCTGGGGCGCTTCAAAAGAAGCTTTGATGTAAAGTCTCTAACTCTCCACACCGTATTCGGTATTATCCGATATTTCTATCGGCTATCCCCATCCTCAGGGTACGTCACCCACGCGTTACTCACCAGTCCGCCGCTCTCATGGATAGCAAGCTACCCAATCCCGCTCGACTTGCATGCTTAAGACGCGCCGCCAGCGTTCGTTCTGAGCCAGGATCAAACTCTCCATGATTATTTCAAAACCCCGAAGGGTATTGATTACCACAAATTATTCGAACCCAACTTATTAAGTTGAATTGATTAAAGTTTAGTTTTGTAAAAAACTAATAAAACATCTAGTCAATTTTTCAAGAACTAAGCCAGCGATTAAAATCGCTTTTACTTATTTCGAACCTTACTTGTTCTACTTTTCTTTCCTTCCTTAAACTGTCAAACAACTTTTTATTACGACTTCTTGTCGCTTTTTGTTGGCGTCGTTCAGCAGTGCTGTGCGACGGTGAATATGAATATATACTTCTGTAAAAAAAGTGTCAACAGTAAAACTTAAATTTTTTGAAAAATTTTTACTTTTTTTTGAAAATTTATTAAAATCACAAATATGAAGAAAACAAACGCTATGAGAATCCTCGAAGGTCTTAAAATTCCCTTCGAAGCTAAAGAATATGATGATGACGGTGAGCACGTACTTGAAAAAGGAGCCGCAGGCCGTATGGCAGAAAAGCTTGGAGTAGATGCTGCAATGGTCTTTAAAACTATTGTAATGAGAACGGAAAGCCGTGAAATCTGCGTATTCTGCCAGAGTGCCCTTTATGAAATCAACCTGAAAAAAGCAAGACAGGCTGCCGGCTGCAAGGAAATCAATCCCGTAAAACCAGAAGAGCTGCTGGGACTTACAGGATATATCCGCGGAGGCTGTACTCCAATCGGAATGAAAAAGCAGTTTAGAACTTTTATTGATGATTCTATTCTGGAACAGGAGCGCGTGTGCGTAAGCGGAGGTCAGCGCGGATTGCAGATTATTCTGAAGCCTGAAGATTTAATAAAGGCCTGCAAAGCCCAGGTTTGTGATTTGAAATTATAAGGCAGATTCCCAATGGCAGATTTCCAATGACAGTTTTCGTCAGAAAACTGTGTAGTTGCCATAGGTTGACTGGCATTGTAATGTTGATTTTTATGGCAACGTTAATCAGCGAAAACCTTTTTGCGCCATTCCTTTTCGAATTCTGTAATTGGTTTTGTTAAAGGACTGTCTGTCGTAATTTCTGCCCGGATATAAGGCTCGATAACCTGATTTCTATAACTTTCCCAGCGGGGAGGAAGTTTATTAGGAACTTCTATCATCTGAGCTGGAGGAAGATTTGAAAGCAGAGGAGTATAGAAAACCGGCAGTATATGTTCTGTAACGCTGCGAACGGCAGAAAATCCGCCTGCAATTCCAAACATTTCCGTTTCAAGACGAAGGCTTTCCTTTCTTTCAAGAATTTCCCGCTGAACTTCACTCTGACAGAACCAGGTAATAAATTCCGATGCCCCGGTCCTGTTTTTTGATTTCTTATAAACTCCCATCATCACAAAGGAATCATCCATAAAGATTTTTCCGTTCTGGACAATCCATCTGTAATCAATCGGGAGCTCCTGTTCATGCATAGTTTTAAACAGAGAATCACTTTTTGTACTTGCAAATAAAGTCCTGCCGGACAAAACCTGACGGTAATAAGGCATAAAAAGATATTTAAATGCAAAATCCTCTTCTATGCGGGCTGAACCATTTTCACTTTCAACCCAGTTTTTCAAAAAAGTAACTGCATTGACAAGATTCTGTTCATTCCAGGTAATATTTTTTTTATTTTGTTCAAAATCAACATTAAAAAGCTTGGCTGTCAGATATAAGAAAGAATCATCATTAAGAGGTGCGAATCCAATCCGCGAAAAAGAACCATTCTGCCGTTTCTGATTATATTCCGCTCCAATTTTTCTAAGCTGTTCAAGCGTAAGCATGTAGTTGTCTGTTATAAACGAAGAATTTGAGCTTCCAAATATTACTGCCGGAAGATTAAAGCTTACAGGAATCAGATACTGGGCACCGTGATGCTTTCCCGCATCCAGAAGATTTTCATAAAACATTGAAGAATAAAGCTTTTTATGAGAAAAAAGATAATCAAGGCCGCAGAAAGTTTTATGCATCGTATCACTTCGGAGCCAGGGGCCGACAATAATGTCCGGAGGCAGCTCATCTTTAGCCGGCGGAAGTGAAAGGGCCGGATTTTCCTTATAAACAAGAATTGCGCGGTTTTCCAGGGAAGTAGCGTTGTAAAGTTCTATATACTGGGCAAATTCACGGCAGCTAGTCCAGATAACGATTCGCCTGTCAGCTTGAGCAAACTGCTGGCTTGCAAAAGCGGATTTTTTCTGACCGCAGGAAGATAAGAGGACAAGTGAAAGACTGATGATTGAAAGAATTTTAAGCTTCAATAGGGTAACTCCGTGAAAAACAGTTACCCTATTTTATATGAATTACATTGACTCTGCAACTTCGTAAATCTGGGAGTAAACCTGCTCGATTTTATCCTCATCAATACTTGAAAAAGCTACGCGAAGTGTATAAGGATCAATCTGAATTACACCGATTCCCTTTTCTTTAAGAAGCTTTTGGCGTAAATCTTCTGCAATTCCGCCTTCAACATGGAAGCTCATAAAGTAGCCTGAGTTGAAAGGAAGGGCAGAAAGCTTTGATGACTTATGTGTATTTACAAACTTGCGTACTGCATCGTAGCGGGCTTTAAGCATCTTGCGGAGCTCTTTTTTCTGAGCTTCATGTGCAGGATCCTGAAGAGCTTTAAGAACAAGACTCTGAGATGGAGTTGCTGAACATGAAACTGAAGAACGGATGGCACCCATAAACTTAGTTGTAAGGGCTGTGTACTGCTCGTCAGTAAGGTCTTTTGATGCAAATGTAACAAAACCAGTACGGAAGCCCCAGGCAAAATCTTCTTTTGTAGGACCGTCAGCCTTAATCGCAAGTATATTTTCGTGAAGGTCTGCCATATAAGCAAAAAGTGACTGAGGTTCAATATCATCCTCGTAATTGAGGCCGAAGTAAGCGTCATCTGAAAGAACAAGGATTTTATTTCCGGCTTCTGCAAGCTTGCGGACCATTTCTACAATAGCTTTAGCTTCTGCTTTTGTAGGACTGTAGCCTGAAGGATTCTGAGGAAAGTTCAAAAGAACGCGGACTGAACCGTATTTTTCACAGTCAGCTTTCATTGCGGCTTCAAGACCAGCAAGATTGAATTTTCCGTTTTCAAAGCATTTGAACTGATGGAAGTCAGCACCACGGCGGGCACACGCAATCAGCTCATAGTTATCCCAGCAAGGATCTGCAGCAAGAAGAGGCTTGTCTGCATCAACAAAAAGATCAGCTACATACGAAAGAACCGCTGTAAGTCCCGGAACAAGAACCGGTACAGAAAAATTTTTACCTTTAAGTGACGGATTTTTTTCGATGATTTTTTCTTTCCAGAGGGCCCGGATGTCAGGACTTCCGGCTGTTTTTGCATATGCTACAGTTTCGCGGGAAGAAAGTTCCGGCATATTTTTTTTGTATGAATCAAGCTCGATTGGAGTGCCGCCTGAAACAGCCATACCGATTGTTCCATTTGCAAAATGTGCGTCTTTAGCAGCTTCTCCACCCTGGGAAATAATTCCGTTAGGAAAGTAAAGTCTCTTTCCCATATCAGAAATAAGCGCTTCAACCACACTACCCTTTAAGGTCTCATTTAATTCCAAAGCCAACTGATTCATAATCCACTGTTCCTCTAAAAAGAAAATTTTGTAAATAATTATTCAGATTTAGGGGTACAGTGTCAAGAAATTTGCATAATTATGCATTTTTTATACAAGGCGATTGCCCTTTACGGCTCTCTTGTTTTCATACATCAGATTATCAGCGCGCTTAAAAACATCTTCGACAGTTTTATCACCTGCCGGATCAAAAATTGCAATTCCAATGGCAGCAGAAACCCTTTCCCAGGTTGAAAGTGTAAGATTTTTCTGAAGCTCAGCAATATGATTTTTGAAAATACCTTCCAGTTCAGCAGAATTCTGCAAATCAGAATTTTCAAGGATTACGACAAATTCATCACCGCCGATTCTGAATACAGGGGAATGGTCATAAATATCACAGACAATGCGGCAGAGGGCTCTGATTGCAATGTTTCCTTTATCGTGACCAAAGGAGTCATTGATTTTCTTAAGGAAATTCAAATCAATCATGGCAATACCAAAAGCCGCCTTTCCGTTGTCTATGCTGTTCTGAAGGCGCAGAACTTCCTTATCATAAGCAACTTTATTTCTGAGCCCCGTAAGTCCGTCTTTATGGGCAAGGGCAGTCATTTCATCAGCCTTTTTGCGGGTAAGAGTCAGCTCATGAGTTGTATCAAGGATTGTACGGATATGATTGTTCAAATCATGCTCCATCTGCTTCATTGATTCAGAAAGCTCTTCAATTTCATCACCGGTACGGATATCAAGTTTTGAAAAACCATTCTGCTCAGCATCAGTTGCTTCATGACAATATTGAACGGCAGCATTTGAAATCATACTGATAGGTTTTGTCAGGGTATGATTAACTATGATAATCGCAATTACGCAGATTATGATTGTAAGCGTTAAAAGCAGAAGTGCCAGGGAAAGAGTAAAATTCACCTTAAGGCGTCTTACCTCTTCCATGGAAATATCAACCATAGCGTAACACATAACGTCTCCGTCCTTATCGTAAAGAGGAGCGCCGGCAGTTACAAGCCAGCCGTATTCTTTGGTATTTGTGATATAAGCTGGAAAGCCGATTTCAGGATGTTCAATAACACGAAGATTGTCAGTATTGATTGTAAGACTGTCTATACAGCCCGGCGGACATGGATCGTCAGATGCATCAAGCATATAAACGCAGTGCTTAAATTTAGGTTCGACAAATATCAGATAAACTGAATCAACCCTGTTTGCAATAAGGGCAAAATGAAGGGTATTGTAAAGGCTTTTATAAACGCGGCCTTTCTGAATTACGCCGAATTTTTCTATATAATGATTAAAAGCGTCACTTCCCCAGTCATCACTTGTAACCTTATCAGGGGTATTGATGTAAACATCGTAAATATCAGCTTTGAGCTTGGCGGCGGCATTGTTATCTACCATCATCGCAACTGTCCGGGCAAGATTTTCTGCCTTTTCCCGGTAATTTGAATCAACAACTCTGGTAATAATTCCATTACTGATTGTGATTGATGTACCGCTGAAAATAATTGCAATAACGAGGATTAAAAATGTTGTTTTTGCCTTAAGGGTAAGCCGCATAGATATAATTATAATACACAAGAAGAAAAAGGCAAAATCAAAAATTTCAAAACAAAGTTTTTTTTAACAGTATGAAAATTTTATGATAAAATTACTTATCTTAAAAAAAAAAGAGGTCGCTATGAAAAAATTTATTGTTCGAAAACCCTGGTTATTTCTGGATGAATACAGGGGAAAGCTTTTTACCGGTGAATGGCCGACTTTTCCTGAGCTCTTAAAAATTCAGACTCAGCGTTTTGCAGAACGTCCTCTTTTTACTGATTTTGAAGGTCCAAACGGAAGCAAAAACACCCTGACCTACGGGCAGGTTTATCATAAAGTTATAAGACTGGCCCTCTGGCTCTGTCAGAATGGAATTAAAAAGGGTGACAGGGTAGTAATCAGCGGAAAAAACTCGCCGGAATGGGCCGTAAGCTATCTTGCAGCTTTTTTTGCCGGAGGAATTGCCGTTCCTGTTGACTGCGCCCTCCATCAGAATGAAATCTGCAATCTTATCAAAACCGCAGAGCCTAAAATCACCCTCACGGATGACGATAAGCTGGACTTCATAAAAAAAGAATTCCCGCAGCTGATTTCGAAATCACTTAATCCGACAGTTTCTGAGGATTACGTTTATAATCTTAAAACAGATGCAGACTGCGACGAAAATGCCCTCCCTGCCGGTCAGCAGCCGTCCAGCGAAGACACGGCAGTCATCCTTTTTACTTCGGGAACAACCGGAAATCCAAAGGGCGTAATGCTTTCGCATAAAAATCTTATTTCGGATGCCTTTATTGCCCAGACCAATCTGGACATTTATCCTACAGATGTTTTCTATGCCCTTCTTCCAATTCATCATGCCTACACGATGCAGGCAGCCTTTATCTGCCCTATAAGCTGCGGCGCTGAAATTGTATTCGGAAAGAGCATGGCAGTTTCAAAACTGATGAGGGAGCTTTGCGAAGGAAAGATTTCTGTAATGCTGGGAGTTCCTCTTTTGTACAATAAGCTTCTTGCGGGCATCAGAAGGGGAATTGCGGCAAAAGGCCCTCTTGTTGTAGGACTTCTAAGCGCCTTCCAGGGACTTTCTTTTATCATAAAGAAGCTGACCGGCAAAAATGTGGGAAAAGCCCTTTTCAAATCGGTTTTGCGCCAGGCAAATATTTATACCCTGCGCGTTGCAATCTGCGGAGGAGGTCCGCTGGCAGAAAGCGTTTTCCGCGCCTATAACGCAATGGGAATCGACTTTATTCAGGGCTACGGCCTTACAGAAACCTCTCCTATCATCACTCTTAATCCGATTGAAAACTTCAAGCTGATTTCGGTTGGCCGCGATTTTTCACCTTACGAGGAAATCAAAATCATCAATGCTGATGCGGCTAATTCAATCAGCACAAAGGGCAAGGGCTCTATCGGTGAAATTGTAGTAAAAGGACCTATGGTTATGCAGGGCTACTATAAAATGCCCGAAGAAACCAAAAAGGTCTTTACCGAAGACGGCTTTTTCAAAACCGGCGATTTAGGCTGGATTGATAATGAACATTACGTTATGCTCTGCGGCCGCGCAAAGAACATGATTGTTACAAACGGCGGAAAAAACGTTTATCCGGAAGAAATTGAAGATGCCTTCCAGCTCTGTGACGACATCCAGCAGATTACAGTCCAGGCTTACTATGAAGATGACGATAAAACCTCGGAAGGAATTGAAGCCCTGATTTATCCAAGCGATGATTTCCTCAAAAAACTTGGTTTTGAACGTTCACAAATCAACGAAGGCTTCAGGGCAGGTGCGGTTCTTGACGCAATTCAAAAGGATGTTAATGCGGTAAACAAGGATTTACAGCCTTACCAGCGAATTACAAAAATCACAATCCTTGAAAAGCCGCTGGAAATGACGACAACCCAGAAGGTAAAAAGAAATTACAGCAAATGATTGAAATTTTCTGATTGAGGTTTCCTGCATAAATCTTCTATAATTTGATTTATGCAGATTCAGATTTCAATTACCCTTCTCCCGGAAGAAGAAAAAAAACAGGATATAATCAACTCAAAGATTAAGGCAGAGCTGAAAAAAAGTGTCAGAAAAGAAGAGCTGGCAAAGGGCTTTGAGGCCGTATTTATAAAAAAGTCGATTGACGCCCGCCACGGACAGCTTAAGCTCCACCTGCGCTATAAGGTCTTCATTGGAGAAAAGGCAGGTGCCGAAGCAGCAGATTCCGCCGATCAGCTTCCGGTATGGAAAAAAGCCGACGGAAAAAAATCTGTAATCATTGTTGGAAGCGGCCCTGCGGGACTTTTTGGAGCCCTGACCCTTCTTGAACACGGCGTAAAGCCTGTAATCATTGAAAGAGGAAGCGAAACCTCGCAGCGCAAGCAGGACATTGCGAAAATCAGTACAAAAGGGAATGTAAATCCTGATTCAAACTACTGTTTTGGGGAAGGCGGAGCCGGAACTTTTTCTGACGGAAAGCTCTACACAAGAAGCAACAAGAGGGGAAACATAAACCGTGCCCTTTTGATTTTCAACCACTTCGGTGCAGACAAAAAAATCCTTACAGATGCCCATCCTCACATAGGAACAAACCGCCTGCCTCAGGTAATCAACAATATGAGGGCAAAAATTATTGAACTGGGCGGCGAATTTCATTTTGATACAAGAATGACAGACCTGATTCTTGACGGCAATAAGGTAAAAGGCGTTTCCACAGAGAATACTAAGACAGGCGAAAAATCTGATTTTTATGCAGATGCCGTTCTTCTTGCGACAGGACATTCCGCATCGGATATTTATGAAATCATTGCAAAAAAGGCGCCTTCAGCACTGGAAGCAAAAACCTTTGCTGTTGGAGTTCGCGTAGAGCATCCCCGCATTTTAATTGATGCAATTCAGTATCACGGAAAGCTGGATTCAAATCTTGGGGCGGCTGAATACCGCGTTACAACTCAGGTTGAGGAAAGGGGTCTTTATTCCTTCTGCATGTGCCCGGGCGGCTTTGTCGTTCCATCTGCCTCAGCTCCCGGAGAAATCGTCGTAAACGGAATGTCTGCGGCTGAACGTAACTCAAAATGGTCGAATGCGGCAATTGTAACTGAAATCAGGCCGGAAGATATTCCGGAAAGCTATGTAAAAGAAGCTGAAAAAAAAGGCTGCAGGGCTCTGGCCGGGCTATATTTCAGAGCTGACCTTGAAAAGCTGGCTTATAAAAACGGAAAAGGACAGGCAGCCCCTGCCCAGCGTCTTTCTGACTTTCTGGACAACAAACTTTCGGAAGATTTGCCGGCTTCAAGCTATACAGCAGGACTTGTAAGCTCCAACCTCAACAAATGGCTGCCGCCTTTTATTTCCAGGAGGCTGGCACAGGGCTTCCGTCAGATTAATAAAAACATGAAGGGCTTTATCTGCCCGGACGCACTGATGATCGCGGTGGAGACGCGGACAAGTACGCCGGTGAGAATTCTGCGCGACAAGGAAAGCTTTGAATGTACAGGCCTTAAAAATCTTTACCCTTGCGGTGAAGGCAGCGGATATTCCGGAGGAATTGTTTCCAGCGCAATGGATGGAGAAAACGCCTGCGCAAAAATCTGCTTTACTATTTCTTAAAAATCAGGCTATAATTTAAGAGTATGATAAGATTCCGGTTTAATCCGGGGAGAGTCTTTTCTATTTGTTCTGCAATTTTCCTTTTTGTAGCATTTATAACCAGCCTTCACTTAAAATTGCAGATTGGAACATTTATACCTTCACAGAAAGTGGTTATTGTCACACATGGACTTTCCTTTCTTTTGTCGGTCATTGTGATTTTTAAACCAGTGCTTTGTATTCAGGTATTCGTACTTATGTGCGAAAGTATTCTGACTATTATGACAGGATATCAGACACTGGGGGTTTTTCTTTTTTACGCTATCGTTATCCTCATGTTTGTAAACGGAAAATTCCGCATCCGTCCGGTACTGGAACTTCTGCCTTTTGTAATCCTTCACATTCTTTCTCTGCTTTTAACATATAAACAGGGAATTTTCTTTGTATTTATGGGACTTGCAAATTCCTTTTTCTATGCGGCCTTTTTTTACTGGATTTATGATATTCTGCGGGCAAAGCTTTCCTGTTTTTTGCCGGCCGAAACAAAAAACAATTCGATTATTAAGGAAAAGCCGGGCGAGCAGCTTCATTTGAGTGATTATAATCTTTCTGAGCGCCAGGTAAATTTCATTCTGGATAATCTTCACAAAAATTCATCTTACAAGGAATTAAGTGAAACCTATTTTGTAAGCCTTTCAACTGTAAAAAAGGAATTTTCAGATTTATACAGGATTTTCAATGTTACAAAACTGGAAGAATTAAGACTTTTGCTGCTGCAGTTCCAGGTGAGCCGTTAGCGGGGCGTTGCGGGGTGCCCCCGCAGAAGGGGTAGCGACCGCGACGACAAGCATAGCTTGCCGAGCCAATTTATCGTAAAAGCTAAACGACAGTCGCAATGGACTGTCGTTTTTAACGCTTTTTCTATTTTCGGCAGGGAAGGCTTTCCCCTCCTGTCTAGTTCGATTTTGCCAGCCGCTTTTCTATGCGGGCAAAAAGTTTTGTCAGACCAAGAGTCAGCACAAGGTAGATGATTGCACAGGTAAGAAGCGGAATCCAGGCATTGTAGGTGGCATTTCGAATCATATCGCCGGCTTTTGTAAGATCTGTAACGGCGATAAAGCTTGCAACCGAAGTTTCCTTAATAAGAACAATAAATTCACTGGTATAAGTAGGTAAAACGGCCTTCATAGCCTGGGGAAGGACAATCTTCAGCAGGGTCTGGCTTTTACTGAGTCCTAAAGAACGGCCGGCTTCTGTCTGTCCGCGGTCTACTCCCTGAATTCCGGCACGGAAAATTTCTGTACAATAGGCGCCGGAGTTAATACCATACGAAATAATAGCAACAACCAGTCTGTCCCAGCCTAAAGGTGCAAAAACAACAAAGTAAAAAATCATCAGCTGAGTAGCCAGAGGGATTCCTCGCAGAACGGTTGTATAGACTTCAGCAATTGCGCGCAGAATACGGTTGCCTGAAACCTTCATAAGGGCAAAAATACAGCCCAGAACAGTACCTATGAGAACGGCAAAAACAGCAATTATAAGAGTGATTTTGAGTCCGCTTAAAATAAGAAGCCAGCGGTTACCCGAAATCATAGTGTCGTAAATTGATTGAAACATAGGTAATTATTATACAGGATTTTACGATTTATAGGAAGGATATAGGAACTTTGTCTTTTGTGCCCCGGAATAAAAAATGCGCGAGGGAGCGGAGGGCATAACAAAAACACTTATTGTGTGGCTGCCGCGTGAGCGGCAGGTCTGATAGTTACTTTACCACACAATACGTGCAGCGCGTTATCGCGCGGTTTTGTTATGCACTACGCGACCGGGAGCATTTTTTATTTACGTACAATAATTACCTGTTCAGAAGCAAAATATGTATCAGAGAAATCTACGTTCTTTTTGCGTTCTTCTGTTACAGACATTCCGGCTGCAATGAAGTCGATTGTTCCGGCCTGAAGGGCTGGGATAAGGCTGTCGAATGCCATATCGATAACTTCGAGCTTTGCATCAGCTTTTACGGCGATTTTCTGGCCCATTGTGATGTCAAAACCTACAACGTCAGTTCCTTCAACATATTCAAATGGAGGGAAAGCAGCGTTAGTTCCAAGCTTAAGCTTTTTAGAACCTTTTCCATTTTCATTTGCCGGAATCTGAATGTTTCCGTCAGCAGGCATAAATGCAGCAACAAGAGCTTCGTAGCCGCCGTTTGCCTTCAAATCAGCAATTGTAGCGTTGATTGTATTCAAAAGGTCAGTATTTCCCTTTTTGATGGCGATTGCATATTCTTCTTTGTTTGCGGCAAAGTATGGGTCGCGGATAATCTTAAGCTTTGGATTGCGTTTTACAATCTGAATGGCTGGAAGCTCATCAAGAACAACTGCATCGATGGCACCGTTTTTCAAGTCCATGGCAGCATCCATACCGCTTTTGAAAGATGAAAGCTTAGCGTTTGGAACTTCTTCCTGAACATAAAGCTCACCAGTTGTACCGGCCTGGACACCAATTTTCTTTCCTTCCAAATCAGCAACTGAGTTGATTTCTACTTTTTTAGGTTTTGCGCTGAGTGCAGAAAGAGCCAGCAAAGCCGCACAAATTGTTACGATTTTTTTCATGTGAATTCTCCTATAGTCCCCCACTCGTTAGCGGGGCTAAAATTTTTAAGTATATTTTAATGAGATTAAATGAGTTAAACAATATTTTATATTTTCGAGTTTCAGTAAAGGATAAATCTACTCCTTATTTTCGGGCGAAAGATAAACCGTAAACTCAGCCCTGCCTTTTGAACCGGAAAAAGGAATTGTAAGTTCAGGATCTTCAAAAGCGCTGTATCCATTTTTGAAGTACATAAAAACTAAATATGACATATCAGAAACTTTTGTGTAAATTTCTTCATCCGGCTTCCCAGGATTATAAATTATAGTCGCCTTTCTTGGATTTTCAGGATTTTCTGAAAGAACTCTTTTTTCAAAATTCAAGAGCTTTTCCATATTAGGATTTCCGCCGTAATTGATATCATATTCAATATCTTCCTGAACATAATCAAGTTTTCCTTTTTTTGTAAGAATACTGACATCAAGCCTCTGACATTCCAGACTTTTTGCGTCCAGAAGATATTTATATTCAACAGTCAGCTTTCTCCATGCTTTTGGAAGATGGGTAATATCAATAGCCTGACTTGCCGGCGCATTTGTGGTAAGGGTAATAGTCCCGTCTCCATTATCTTCAATAGAAAGAGGAAGTTCCCCAAATTCCATGCCATCTTCAATAAAAGAAAAATCATCCAGCCCCTTAAACTGAGCTTTTTTTTCTTCAGGAGTCATCGCATACCACTGAGTAGACAAAGACTGACTTCCGTCCTTTTTATAATCACAGAAATAAGTTCCGCTTCGTGTATAAATTCCGGTTTCATCATCAACATGAGGAATATTCATTCCGGCAGTCTTGTATTCAAAATACATAAGATCAGGTTCATGATAAGCCATATAAGAATAAGCTCCAAAGGCCTTAACCTGTTGGCTCTTTTTGAGATTGCCGGCCGGAATTGTCTGTACCCTCCAGTTCTTATGATTTGCAGCAATAACAGAACGGTTATTTGCCTGAATCATTTTTTTGTAAAGGGCACTGGCCTCTGTTTCTGCATAAAGATTACCTGCAGCAAGTAATAATCCCGCAATAAAAGCAAAAATAGTTTTTTTCATATGAGTCCTCCGTTAGAAAATGCGGTGCACACGTTTTTCTATAGAAACAATTCTAACAATTTATTGAAGGAGGGAGAAGTCTCTCCCTGCGCTCCCAAGTCCTCACTTCGTTCCGGTCTTGTCCGCTACCCTCTCGCCTAGGGGCTTTGCCCCTAAAACCCCAGTTTTTTCTTAAAAATATAAAATTTGTACTGATTTGATGCTGTTTTTTTTCGTTTTTTGTACTGATTCTGAACTGTTTACATGATATTTTTCTATAAAAAGGAGAATTCAAGTGAAAAAACTTATAAAACCTATCATGTTGCTTCTGGCATTAGGAACATTCTTTTTTTCAGGGTGCTCTAATGGATCCAGCGACCCTAGTTATACCTCTCCAGATGTATGGGGAGGGCTATTAAACGGCTCTTCTCTAAAGGGAAGTTATGCAGTAGCAGGCAGCAGCTTTGATGGAGCAACAGCGGTAATTATTGGCAGTGCAAGCGGTTCAAGACAAAATGTAAGCATGACAAGTGACACACTGCCAGCCGGCGTTAAGACAGTTTTCATTGACTGGCCTTCCTTACAGACAATCGGAAATGATACAGGAGGTACGCTTTCATTTTCCATTAAAGATTTGGACAGACTTTATTACTGGACACAGCAGGGCGCAACCCTTGTTTTTAATAAACCAGAATCCTTTTCTGTAATAACAATTCTACTTCACATCCAGGACCGTTTGAATTATAAAACTAACAACAGCTCTCAACAGAGACAATCTTTGCAGCAAAAACAGACCAGTGTAGGAGATTTTGGTGAGCTTGCCTGGGATTTAGTTGCTATAAAACCCGATGCCAGTGCCTACTATTTGAACAGAATGGATAAGACAGGAGAAACTTATACGATTAAAAAAGTAACAGAAACCTCAATAGATGAAGAACCAGCAACAACAACAGAAACTACAGAAACAGTTACCGCAACAGCACCGACAACAGAAGATTACGCCTTGTTTGCAAAAGAAGCAATAAAATGGCTGAATGAAACTGAAACACAAGCCAGGCAGTTATATATACAGGCAGCAGGAAGCGATTCAGACCTGCTGAACCAAATATGCAGTGAAACTATAACGATTAATTATCTGTCATACAATCCTGATACTCCCCCTAGACCTCTTACACTAAGAGTCTGGACTAGTTGTATGTACAATTTTTCAAAAAATGAAGATTTCTATCATATACTGCTTGAAGAAGAATTTGACCCTTCGCCTTTATATATGGGAGAATATCGTAAATCTGGAAATTCTTTCTCTGGTGTATCACGTGAAGCAGGTTATACATGGCATTCTATGGATTTGTTTATCCGTTGGCCTTTCTCTAATTACACAGTCCGTGATTTGTGGAATATACAGCCAGAGAATAACGCTGCTCCTGTTACAACAGAAACTATCAGCGGATGGTCTGTAGATGCCGAAATAAGTGGTTCAAAAAAAGGACTCTCTGGAAAACTTTTAGGCTCATATAAGTCAGAAGAACACGTAAAAAAAGTAGAGAACGATGTTTCCGTAACATATAAAACAAATGTTGAAAATGAAAAATGGCTTAAATGGTCTTACAGCTTTGGTCAACAGGTTTTCTACACAGGGAAAGCTGGTAGTTGGGAATTCCATGCGCCATCCTCTAATGCAACCTCAATAAGTCGAAGCAGGCAAAGACAATCATGGAACTGGGTTATTTCAGATACAAAAAAACGCGGAGAGGAACCATTTTACTTTACTTTTAAGCTGCCAAAATTATGGTTTCAATCGGCAAATGTGTCTACAGCTCTTATATTTTACACACATCATTATACATCCCAAGCTCCTATGGTTCATGAAAAGGAACATAATATTAACCTCCCTGTTCCGGAACGTTATAAACATACTTATTCATTAACAACAGACGAAATTGACGACATTACAGAATTCAATAATTTGATGACAGCACTTTCCAATGTAAGCAGCAACTTTGACCAGCTGCATGCAAAGCTTATCCGCAAGGACTCTTCTGGTTCTATCTGCGGCCGCACCGGTATTACAGAGGATGCATTGCAAAACATGGTAGGGCAGGAATGGTATGAACTTGCAAAAGAAGTTGAAGGCAAAAAAATTGCTGTAAACAAAACCTACAAGTTCTATGTTGAAGACGAAAATAAATCAAAATTAACTATGAGATATTATGACAACAACAACAGTTCTTACAAATCAGCAGGAACATATCTTGTCATAGCCCCAGAAGGCATAAGCATTACCGATAACTAAATCTGTTATAATCTAAGAGCAAAAAGTGGTTGTCCAACAAGTATATGTCATTGCCGTACTCGACACGGCAATCTCTTGCCTTACAAGCAAAATGACATTTTCTGTACCTGTTGGACATCCATTTTTTTGGCGATTCGTTTAGAACTTATCTTATATTTACCGTAAACACCTACTTTTCAACTCCCGAAACTACAACGCCTTCTATAAAGAACTTCTGGGCAACCACGAAGATGATAAAAGGAACTACACAGGCAATCATACTTGTTGCCTGAACAAGGTGGGTTTCGGTTGAGTACATATTGCTGAAGGTTGAAAGGCCGATACTGATTGGATATTTTTCGGGGTGACCGGCAAGGTACAAAAGAGGATTGAAAAAGTCATTCCAGGCCCAGAAAAAGTGGAAAAGACCTACGGAAATAACGGCAGGAAGGCACTGAGGTAAAATTACCTTGTAGAGGGTTGCCACAGGGCCGCAGCCGTCAATTCGGGCAGCTTCATCCATTTCTTTTGGGATTCCCAGCATAAACTGGCGGAGAAGGAAAACGTTATAGGCATTGGCAAAAAAGTGCGGAACAACAAGGGGCAGCCAGGTTCCTACCCAGCCCAGCTTATAAAAAATCGTATAAACCGGAATCAAAGTTACAGCACCTGGCAAAACAATTGTTGCAATCAGAACGATGAAAAACTTGTTTTTTCCAGGGAACCTGAAGCGGGAAAAGCCGTATGCAACCAGAGTTGAAGAAAAGAGGGTCGCAAAAGTTGTAATCAGAGCGTAAAGGAGTGTATTTTTGAAAAGACGGAGGAAGTTTACGGCATCCCAGCCTTTTTTATAATTGCTGAACTGAAGGTTCAATTCCCAGTCATTTTCAAGCCTTCTCCACTTTCCGCTCCATTTAATCTGGCCGCCGGCAACATTTTCAGGATCAACAAAAACAGATTCATCACGGCCTTTTTTTACAATTGCAAGAGCCTTTTTTGTACCGTCAGACTGAGGAACCATCAGGACTTCACATTCCTTTCCGCCGATTTTGACTTTTTTAGGAGACATAGGAATTGGAGAGTGATTAAGGGAAGACAGCTGCTCCTTACTTTTCAAAGAACCTGATATTCCGTAGAAAAGAGGCATCAGAAACATAGAAAGCATAAATATGGTAATCACAGAAATATAAATCCGTTTTACTTTTCTTGAATTATTTAATGTCATATTTTTT
>ODAI012016707.1_pt1 | contig 16658 bp, 10 predicted proteins | sample 1539321 | NCBI WGS metagenome assembly ODAI01 (sample SAMN02144231, study PRJEB22623) | gut metagenome | biome: sheep rumen | host: Ovis aries | place: New Zealand | reverse complement strand
TTTAAAACTATTTTTAATACTATCAGTATCTGTTGTAAGTTGAACTTGATTAGTTAAATTTTCATTATCCACAAAAACATTTGTATCACGTCCATAATACGAAATGTAATTATTGCCACAAATAGGGCATACGCCATTTACAAATTCGCTATTATCTGCACGATATCCACAGTCTTCATTATTACAACGAGTGTATAAATCATATGCTGATATTTCTCTTTTTGTTGAATCAAACTTAAATAAACAATTAAATTGTTTTGCACATTCGCCCACCAAAAAATCATATATAGTTGTTCCATCTATACTAAAAGTACGTTGTAAATCCATTAACGAATCATCGACATGTCCAATTGTGTAATGTGGTGCTTTATCTAGTATTCGATTTAATAATGATATTTTAGGATCATTTGGGTTGTAAAAGGTTGTAGGTAAAACATAATCATCTCTTTTTATGTCTAATTCCGAATTGATTTCAACATTATATAAAGATATTTGTGACAATTCAGATTCACACAGAGAAGTTCCAGTAACCACCTTTTTTGATTGATTATCATCCGTTTCACTAACATCAATTTGATAGTATTCATTGAGTTCAACGCAATATATTAATTTGAGTGGGATTATCAAATCCCACAAATCTTCTTTAACTCCATCATATTCTCTATATACGTCAAATCCAATCTCGTTAGCAGAATTCATATTTAATGAAAAACTAACTGTGTTTCTATCTACATTTTTAATGACTCCATATTTGGATTTATCTCTGGAGGCCAACACAAAAGTTAGATCAGTATATTTAAAATCTAAATCTAGCATATCATTTCCTCCTTATCTTTAAATTGCTCCATTTTTACTTATTGGAGTATATTCTAATGTAATAGTACATGCAGTATTAATATTAAATTTATTAACACGAGAATCTAAATCATTGTATATTTGTGGAAAAACATAATTAAATCCATTCATTAATTTTTTAGTATAACTACCATCTAAATCTTCTGTAGTTTGCATTATTATTTTATTTTCTCCATCAATAATAATAGTATTATTGGCAGCATAATTAGTAACTACAGTTTTCTTGTTTATAGTTTTATTTGTAATAATTATAGGTTCTTCAATACTTCCAATATCTTCTAATGTGATTTTACAATATAAATATCCTAACTCATCTGAATGATTCCAAATTTCAAAATCTCCACCACCTTCACCAAATGAAAAGGTATGAGCAAAAGGCTCTAAAAAACCATATGGAGCATTAGCATTAAATGTCAAATCAAATCCTATGACTCCACCATTAATAACAATTGGCTGTACAGAAGTGAAAGAACCAATATAATACAATTCTGGATATTCGGCATTTTCATAAAAAGGTCTAAATTTCTTAAATTCTTTTTGTCCAAGCCATCTGCGTATCTGAACTATTTGTTCAGAATCAAAAAACACTTCTTGACCAGTACAATCTAATTTAGCGATTTGAAAATTGGTAGTATACATATTGTCATACTGCGCCGAAACCAATCTTGATTTACCAGTTGCCAAATTATTAACCGTATTAAAAGTTATAACACTTCCAATATCTTCAATTTGAAAACCTGTTGAATCTATTGTAATATTACAAATAACTGCATTATACTCAGATAAATAGTTATCATCAAAGATAAAATCAGTACAATACATTTACAACTTCCTTACCTTTCTCAATTGCTTCTTCATCTCAGCTCTATATTTAATTTTCAATTCAGCAAATTCTTGTAGAGCCGATTGATATTTAATTTTCAATTCATTCATTTCGTCTCTCATTTTTATGAGTTCTTGCTCATATTTTTTAATTTGATTCTTTTCCTCGTCAATAGACTCTTTATCTTCCTTTAACTGTTCATTTTCTTTTACAAGAAAAACATTGTCATTTTGAAGTATTTCAAGCTGTTGTTCTAATCTATTAATTTTCTTTTCTAAAGATTTAACTTTAAAACTTTTATCCATTTGTTCCACCTCATTAATATAGGCTCGTATATTTATCTATACGAGCCTAATATAATTAATATCTATTTTTTAATAAAGTATTTTTGCCTAAAGCATTACCAATAGTTGCTTGCTGAATAAATTTCTCGAAACTTCCGTCTGATTTTAATTGAGCCACAAATTCTTGATAATTACTTACATTAGGCAAATTAAATGATATTTTCATATCATTATTAACAGTACCACTAGAATAATGGGAAATAGAATTTGGCAAAGAAGCAGTGTTAATACTATTTGTCATAAGTTTAGATAAACTCCATAATGCTTCAGTTTGACCATTTGAAAATACGGTAGCACCCTTAACTGGTGTAAGCAAAGCACCGTCAGAACGACGAATAATTTCCGCACCCTTCTCTTGTGTCCAAGCGAGTTCGTCAGAAATATTCTTTCCACCCTTATAATAACCATGGAGTTTCATTTGTTGAATCATCCATACGTTTTGTGCGTCCGTACCTCTATAAGAGCCACCGCCACCCATTGCAGAATAATAAGCAGCCCTATGCCCCATATCAGAAGCAATGTTATGATATTTTAATCTATCGACAATAGATGTCTCTGTATTCAATCTGTTCTTTGGATAATTGTCTTGCTTTTGAACAAACCAACTTCCCCATCCAGCACCGCCAGCCTGTGCTTGTGCAGCTTGTGCTTGAGCAGCAGCCTGTGCAGCGGCCTGTGCTTGAGCAGCTTGTTGTTGTGCTATACGTTGGCGTTCTGCTTCAGCAGCAGCACGAGCCTCTTCTTCGGCTTTTTGTTGAAGTCCTTTAATATAATTATTAATATTTTGAATGGCATCATGGACATCAGTACCAAAATTATCATTGTATGCTTTAATTAAAGTATTCTCTCCATTTTTAGTAAGAATGTCTGTCATACTATTTGATAAATCCGCCCCTAAATCGTTAACTTCGTTGGTAACAGTAGTTTTAATATTCTCTTGATTAGTATTTATTTGACCTATCCATTCACTTAAATGATTTTGGAATTCATCTAAATACTGAGTTACCCATGCTTGAGCCTCATCTTGCATATTATCCAGCATAGATTGTTGATCGGTTATCCAACGCTCATATTCTGTCTGCTGCAAATCTTCTCTTGAAGTAGCAAGATTCTCTCTTAACTGTTGCAGTCTAGCACGATTCTCTTCAGAATCATCTCCACTTAATGAATTGATTTGTTTCTGGTAACCAGATATTTCATCTGTCTTGCTTTGGATGTCTCTCTGATAATCAAACAAATTCTTTTCAGAATTTATTTCATTCATATATTTATCCGCTGCTTTTGACAAATTATCAAGTAATTCGTTCAACATATCAGAAACCATATCTTTAATTTCATCAGTAGCACTCAAAGCATTATTTATAGCATCTCGTTGTTTGTCAACATAATCATTTAATTGATCGTTTATATCAACATTATATGGATCATCATTTAACAATCTTGTATATTCAGCAATTTTAGCAGCATATTTATCAGCCTCTTCCATATAAACATTATACTTAATGCCACTCATCGCCATAGAAGACCAACCCTCATTTGTAAAGTTACCCTTCTTATCGGTTAACTGAGAATAGCTCATAATATTCTTAATGAAATCGGCTTCCGAATTAATTCTGTCAATTTGGGTTATATTATAGTCAAAATATTCTTCTATTAAATCACGTATTGCTTGCGTATTTTCTGCAATAGTAATTTCATTATCTTTTAACTGTTCATCAATCTCATCAATAGAAGATTGCCATTCTTTATACTGCTCAGATGTTGCATCTACAAAACCATTTGTAGCAGCATTCATTAAAGAAGTCAATTCAGAACGCTCTTGTAGTAAATTGTTCTGATTTGCATTTATTGCATCATTTTGCCAAGAATAAAAGGACGTAGCAGATTTATAACCTTTTGCTGTTAATAAATCTTCGCTCTTCTGAATCATATTTATAGAATGTTCAATAGATGATACCGCTTGGTCGAAACGTTTTTGAATACCTTCAAAATTTACATTTACTAAATCTACTACAGATTGTTTTAAATCATCAATGGCATCTGCTGCCTGTAAGGCTTTCTCATACCATTGTTGATATTGATCTATTTGGTCTTTTAATCCCTCATCTGTTATGGTAGAAATATCTATAGTACCATTTTGAACTAATTGCTTATATGCTTCAGGCAATCCTACAGATTCGGCTTGCTGTAAATATCTCCAAAACGCATTAGTCTGTTGATTTGTCAAGTCTAATGTTTTGAAAAATTCTCCATTTAAAGCCTGAGTACGTTCTGTCCAGTTCTTCCATGTAGCACTAACTTTCTTATCAAAGTTATCAATGTCTCTTTGAAGTCTTGAAATCTTAATCTCAATCCAATCAATTTCTTCCGAAAATTCCTTTGCAGAATCAGAACCACCACTGCTACTGCCACTATCGCCAGAACCAAATGAAGGTGGTGCTGCATATGAAATAGCAGGTGAAGTTCCTACTTCAACTTGATCCACATAATTTGTTTTTCTAAGTTTATTTTCGTATGCTTTTGCCCACGCACCGTACCACTTTTGTTCATTCTTACTACGTTTAGTATCTAATGACATTAAAGCGAAGTGTTGGTAATTTTGGAAATCGGCATAGGCTTGAGTAGCCTGTCCAAGTGCTCGAATCAATATTCCTAATTGTTCAACACTTTTTGCAGAATTAAATGGATTGTTTGTTGCCATTAACTGCTGTATATACATAGCATATAATGCTTTAGTAGTAGATTCTGAATATCCCTTTTCTGTAGCAAGTGCTTGTATTTCTGTACCAATAACTGAAATATACTTATCTGTACTTTGCGTAGCTTGTTGTTTTGCACTAATTCCACGTTCTTGCAATTGTGCAAGTAATTCCCAAGCAGCAGCTTCGGCTCTAACACCTGTATTTAAAGCATTTTGAACTACTTCGGATGCATTAGTAACACCCATATATGTCAGCATATGTTCTGTTGCTTCCGCAGTCTCTTCGGTTAAATCATCTAAAACTTTGCTACCGTATACATATGCAGTAGCCAAATTATTGAATGCACTTTGACAAGCATTGATATCGTCTGGTGATTCAGAAACAGTTTTGATAAATGCATCATATTCTTCTTTATATCCAGAGAATGCATTAGAAAATTGTTCATTATTTAAAATAGAAGAATAATCAAACTCTTCACCATTTTGAACATCTGCATAGATTTTGCCTATTTGATCAAAACCTGTAGACAGACCTTGGACTCCACTAAGAATACCATTAAAATCTTTTGTTGCTTCTGCTGCTTCTTCAGCAGAAGTTTTGTAAGCATTAAGATATTGATTAACAATACTTATTTTATCTTGATTTTCATCTAAAATAAGGCTTTCTTCATCTAAACTTTTAACAAGTTCTGAATTTGACAAAACTGAACCATCAGTGTATTTATTCATTTCATTTTGCATACTAGCTAATGATCCATATTTACCAGCCAAATGGCTTATAACTTCTGTTCCGTTTAGATCTTGTCCGAATAATAATCCTTTACCGCCATTTTCTTTTTTATCAAGATTTAAGAGAACACTTTCATCATTTTTCCAATCTAATCCTTTGCTATTTGCTTGTTTGATTAAACCATCAATATAATTATAAACAGTGTCAGAATCTAAATACTCAGGCCCATTTTCACCAAGAAAAATAGGCGTAAATGCAATTTCAACACCGTCAAAATCAGCAGAACGAGAATCAACAGTAGAATAACTTCCTAAATAATCTTCTGGATTTTCACCCCATGATAATAAAGCATCAGAGAATTTATTTACATTTTCCTTGTTCCAGTCAAGAACTTTTCTTTGAGCAGTATCAATATTTCCAATAACAACTTCAGCTAATTCGTCACCAAATTGATAATCTTCATCTAAATATCCTAACTTAATAGCCTCTGCTAATTCTTTATTATAATCTGACATTAAATCATCAGGGATTGATTTTTCAGCTTCTTTCGCAAGCTCACGTAAATCTTCCTCTGATAATCCTAGACTAGATATTACAGATGAAATTTGCATTTCATTCCAAGCAGCAGTAGATTCAGGGTCAACACTTATGAGATATTTTTGCTGTTCAAGTGCTTGTTTATATTCATCTGATTCTATCCCATCTTTAGTTAAAGAAAGATTGTCAATCTGTTCTTGAATTGCATCAAGCTGTTCTTGTCTATTTTTCCGTTGTAATTTAAGTTCTTCAGAACGATCTTTTTCTTTGGCTGTTAACTCTGCTATTTGTTCACGTTCTTCTTCTGTAGTCCTGCCATCTTCGATTGCAATCTCAGTTGCCTTATCTAATTCGCTTTGTGCTTTTTGCTGTGACTCTAATGCTTTAGAATATGCTTCTGCAACACGCTCAGTTTTGGTTTTTTGTGTTGTATCTGCGTTAATAGTAGCAAACCCTGCTCCTACCATTCCATTAGCACCAGTTAACATTTGTCCATAAGTTATAGTATCTGCTTCAGAAGTAGTAGAGGCAAAATCATTATTCCATTTGTCTTTCGCTGCATCTACAACATCTTGATTCTTTTCGTCAGCAATTATTTTACGATACTTCAATTGTAACTCTAATGCTTTATTTTCTTGCTCTAAACGATCTAAGTCTGCTTGTTCTGTAATAGTAATTACACCATCAGATTTAATTGCATCAATTTGTGATTTAACATTAGACAATTTACTTTCTATATCTGATACATCTTTTTGTGCCTCTTCGGCAGATTTTTTTGCGTTGTCTAAAGCCTCGTTATAACGATTAAAATATTTATACGAAACATAAGCAGCAACTCCAGAAGCAGCAACTGCAACTCCCAACATTGTGAGAATAGGAAAAGCAGATGCAATTCCTTTTACTGTAGTGACGATTAGTTTAGGCAACGATTTAAGATCATTAATTTTGCCCTTTAATGATGTAACTAATTTGGTACTTGCTGCTTGTAAATTCGCCTCTGAATTTGCTAAATCTTGCATTTGTTCTGCGGTACCAGCAATTACACCTTTTTTTTCTGCTTCTGTATGAGCTTGGTCAGCAGCAGTAGCAATAACTTTTGCCTTTGCATATTCTTTTGTTGCTTTTGTTAAATTAATAATATCACCTAAAATACCACCAACAGGCGTTTCGGATTTATTACTTTTAATAAAACCAAATATACTTCCAATACCACCGCCAAGCAACAATACCATTAACGGATGATCAATTATCTTATCCAAACCTTGAACAATAGTTGTAAATAAATCTACTACGCCTTTAACTAATTGAGAAGATAATACATCATGTGCCAACTCTTGTAATGATGCCTTAGCCTGATCAATTGAATATTGAATACTTTTAGCATAGTTTTCTTGCTCTTTTTCAGCACTACCTGCACTGTTTTCTGCTGTCTGATATGCTTTTTCAAGATCATCAATATGATTCATTACAGAATAGAAGACATTTACATTTCTTTTACCTGCAAGCGATTCAGCCAATGATTGTTTTTCAATATCAGAAAGATGTTCCCATTCTTTTCCAATACCTACCATAATTTCGTAGATATCTTTATATGTATCTTCATCTTCCATAATATCAAAGCCAGTAAGAGCTTGAACTAAATCACGAAGTTTAGAAGTAGTTTGAGTGAACTCATCCTCTTCCTCACCTAAATCTTCTAATTCTGTTTTTGCCCCTCGTATACGAGCAGATAACGTTTTAAATGCTGTTCCTACAACCTCTGGATTCTGTTGCGTAATATTAGCAGTAGTTACAAGAGCAATTGATTTTGATAAATCTGTATTTGCAGCATTAAGAGAAGCAGCACTCTGCTGCAACGCTTCGCCAATACCACAGGTATCAATTGCAAAATGATTTGCTACTTCATTATATTTATCTACTATTTCTTCTGCTTGATCAGCAGACATCTGAAAACCTTGTAACGTAGAAATCAAATAACTATTTGCAGAATCTGCGGTCATATTATCTCCGACATTTTGGAAGAGAGTAGCAACACGAGCTAATTCTTCTGCGTCTGAGATGTCATATCCCATTCTTGCCCAATCACTAGTAGCATTAATTACATCACTGATTGTACTACCAAGTTCTTTCGCAGTATCAGCAGATTTTTCAAAACTCTGTGCTAATCTTTCTGGCGAAGCATCTGATACTTTACGAAGTTCAGTTAATGCAGAATCAAGTTCTGTAACCACACCTACAGTTTCACGAGCATAACGAATAATATCATAAAAACTAAACGACATTGCTATTGCAGATTGAGTGACAGACTTAATACGTTTTAAAAGCCCTTGCCCAAAACTTTCTCCTGCTCTACCAGCATCTCTCTCAGCAGCATCTATTCTTTGGAATGCAGAAAGAATTTCATTCAGTCTTTTCGCTGAAATTTGTCCATCTGTACTCAGAATTTCATTATAATATTCTCGAATTTGTAATCTTGCCTCTTTAGAATACTTTCCATTCTTCTCTAATGCTTTACTTAATGTTTCTAGGATATTTCCAGTTTTTGCACTATTCGCAACTTTATATTCATTTTTTAATTCTTTGATAGAATTTTTAGCAATATCAATTTGAAGCTGAATGTTAGCTATCTCTTCTTTAGTCATTGAAGAGGTATCAATTTTTGACAACCTCTCAATTTCATTTTCCAGATTATCAATATTGTTTCTAACTTTTTCGTAACCTTCGGCATTCAATTTGATTGTTGTATCATTTCGTAGAACATTTAATTTTCTAATAATAGAAGAATATTGGTTTTCAAAATTATCAATGGTTTTTTGATTATCTTCTGTTATTTTTTTTTGCGATTCTTTTTTACTTTTATCTTTGTCGTTTATATCTTTAAGTTTTCCAGTTTTATTTAAAACCTGAATAGTATCTTTTAAATCAGATAATGCAGAAATAGTATCTGCATCTTTTATTTGATTAATAATAGAAGCTAATCCGTCCGCAACACTATTAAGATTTTTTCCAACTGTACTTAAATCAATCTTTACAATCGCATTTAGGAAATTTTTTAATTTATTAAGATTATCTTTATCTAAATAAGCAGTTCCAGTAACTAAATTGCCAAGATTTTCTACAAAAGATTTTGGAATTTTAATTTTGTTCCATTCTACACTAGATAAATTTTTAAACAAAGTACCTAATTTAGAAGCATCTCCAAGTTTAAAATCTCTTAAAACACTTAAAATTTCTTGAATATTTTCAACCGCTTCTCTAAGTTTTGCGATTTGCGGATCGAGTTTATCAATGCCAAGATTAATATTGGCATCAATGTTTTCTGGCACATCAATTTTAATTTTGATTTTAGATGCTTTTTTAATAATGTTTTCTAATTGACCTTCAAGTTCTTTTAATGAATTTATTTCATCGTCTACAACTTGTAATACTGTTGCTCGCTCCACTTCAAACTCATTAGTTTTCCCTTGAACTTTTTGAATTACATTATTTAATTCTGCTCCTAAATCTTCTAAGAGTTGTTTTTCCTCACGAAGACCCTCGTTAACAGAAACATCAGCTTCTTTGTTTGATAATTCAATATTTTGTTTATTTGCAAGTTCGTTATTAAGCCTAGATATTTCTTCTTCAAGTTTATCATTTTCTTTTTGAAGTTCATCATTTTTTGTTTCCGCAACAATTTGAGCATCAAAAGCATTAGAAGAATAATTACGTTCTTCCTGAAGTTGGTCTTGCAATTTATCAATACGTTCCATTGCATCGGCAAGTTCTTTTGCTTGATTAGTAGTTTCTGCTAATTCTTGCTCTAAACTTTCCGCATATTTTCTTGAATCTTCAAGTGAACTTTCTGTTTCTGATAATCTTTCATTAACAACATTCAATTCAGACTCTGTTTGTTCTAAACTTTCTCGACTTACAACATCTGTATTGTCATTCTTTTTATCCTCTGTTTCTCGAATTATTCTTAGCAGGTTTTCTGCATTTGATATGTCTTCATCGGTAATAATATACGTGCCATCCAATATAGATTTTATTTTCTCTACTGACTTTGCAACATTTGAAAATGCACCTTGTTTTCCAGAAATTTTTTGCCCAAAATCAGAAGTATATAGATCTATATTATCAAATTCTCTAAATAAAACCTTAGCAGCGTCACCAGTTACACCAAGTTCTTCGGAAAGTTCTTTTAAGAAAGCAGTATTGATTTTTGATTCACTAAACAAATCTTTTTCATCATTCAACTCTTTGAATTTTCCGCCAAGTTCATCAATAACTTCGGACATATTGGCAAAATAACCTTTGTCTAAAGCATCAGATGGTGTTCCATAGTTTTTATAAAAATCCTTAATAGAATTAGTTGAAACTGGAGTTTCATTAGATTTTAATGATTTAATTTTATCCGAAAATGAAACAATAGAGTCTTCAGTATTTTCGGCAGCAATAGATAATTCTTCTAATTCTCGTTTTGATTTTGGAACTAAATTATATCCATTAAGATCTGACATAATTTTATAATTTGGAAATTCTTTTTCCAACATCATACCAAAAGCATCGTTATAATTTATTTTCCCAGATTGTATTAAATCTACTATTTCTTTATACTTAACAATAAAATTATCAGAAGAATCAGTTAATCTTTGCATTTCTTCATTTAAACGAGTCAATTCCTTGTCAAAATATGAAACGTTTGAGTCTTTAACACTATCATCAAAATTAACAAAATCAGCAATACTTCCTTGCATTGTCATAAATTCTTTTGCTTTTGGCAATGTATCTAGAAAATCAAACCAAGAATCCATCCAATCTTCGCCAATATCGTTTGATAATGTCCAATGAATATCACTTATATTATCTGCAAATTTATATAATTCTGGGAATGTTTTAAGAATGTCTTCTACTTCTTTTAATTTATTAATATCTTCTTCAGATACTACAGTTCCATCAACTAAATTAGGTTTTAATTCTTTATGAACATCTGAAATTTTCTGAACAGCATCAAGTAATAGTTTTGCATATTCTTCAGATTCATTATATTCCTCACCAAGAGTATTTATCTCATCAGACATCTTTTCATATCCATTACGAATATCTGAGTCAGTTATTTCATCTTGATTTTTTTTAAATTCGACGATTTTATTATTTAGATTATCAATGTCATTTTCAATGCCCAATGAAATATCACTTTTATTGATAATATTTCCGCTTTTATCAAAATTCTCAGATAAAACATTTCTAACTGGATCGACTAAATCTGTATAATCAATATCACCAAAAATATTAGGCATATCATCAAGAAGTTGTTGAGCGGTAATAATACCAGAATTAACTAATTCACGAATAGCATTTTCAACATCATCTTTATGTTTTAATATACCTTGAGCATATCCTTCACCCCAATATTCACCTAATTTTTCAGCAACGAGAGAAGGAGAGTGTGAATCTTGAGCGTCAGCAGTGGCTTTTTCTGCTACGTCAACCATTTTAGAAACTTGATTTCCAATATCATCAAATGTTTTTTTGAAATTTTCTGTTAATTTTGATCCATCTATATCATTAGCATTTTCATAAAAACACTCTATATCACTGAAAAATCTCATTTTTAAATCTTCAAGAAAATCATGAAAATTAGCGTATTCAGTAACAGCCGTAGAAGTATCTATATCTATAAAAGAAAATCCTTTATCTTTATCAAAAAATACATTTTCAAGATTAAAATCAACACCAATTCCAGCCTTATTTAATTTCCAGAGATTTTGTATCATTTCAGATATCTGTTTATTTGTGGCTTCGAAAATTTCTGGATTAACAAACCCATTTCCTTCCCAATCTACTTGACCAAGCATAGCGCCTTTAGCCTTTTCTTGAATTTCTAAAAGCGTGTCAGTTTCAGTATCATAAGCATAATCTATTGTTTTAGCAACAGAACTAGCCTCACTTCCAAGCATAGACAAACGCTGGCGTATTTCTTCAATTTCATCCATACGTTTTTTACCATTTGTAGATGCTAGAAGTACAGTATCTAAACCATTAATACCTCCTTTTTTTACGCCACCATTATTTATAGTATCTATACTTTGTGTCTCTTCATTTAATAATCTTAAATCGGAAACCAATTGTTTTGCAGATTCATCATTAGAATCAATTTCATATTTCAATTCTTTCCAAAAATTTTTAAGATTCTTATCTCCATTTATTTTTCTATATTCGGCAAAACTATTTTTCAATTTGTCCAAAGCACGTGTGCTTTCATTCGCATTTTGAACAAAATCCTGACCCGTTGCATCAACTGCACCTTGTTTTTTTAATTCTGCTAATGTATTCTTTAAATATATAATTTTTTGATTCTGCGCATCTAAATTCTTTGTGTTAATAATCTTTCCTGTAAGACCTTCCGATTTAGATACTTCGGTTATTATTTCTTTTATGGTATTACCCAAGTCTGACAATGCTTTATTTCCATCTTCCCCAGACGACTCAAGTTGCTTCTGTAAATTAAGCATATTTTGTGTAGATTTTATTAATCGATCATAAGCATCTGTCTCTTCTTCAATATCATCTATCCACTCTTCATTTATTTTTAAGATATCTTGTCCAAGTGTTTTCATCTGTTTTTTGATATTGTCTGTATCTAATTCTACAGACATATCTTTGAGTTTATCTAATTCTTCTTCAAGAATCTTTTTATTTATATCATATTGAAACTGAACAGCTATCTGTGGATTAGATTTGGATACTTGATCAAAGACTTTATTGAATTCTTTTAAATTCCCGTCATAATTAAGTTTTATTAATACTTCATCATCATTTAATTGTTTTAATTCGCCCTTAGCTTCTTTAATACTTTTTAATAATTGAGAAGTATCACCAGATATTTTACATTTATATTCAGCTATCATACTACTATCCTTTCTTAAAAGCAAAACAAATAAATATACTTATTTGTATTTTACTAATTATAATTAATCATTTTTATATTTGGATAATATATTATCTTAGTTCTAATTTGATACATTCATCAAATAATTCATCCATATTTTTCTTTTTAATTATTTGTTTATATTGTCTCTCAATTAATGTTTGCGGACTAGGATTCATATTGATAGGTATGTGTTTTTCTCTTAGTCTTTCCCAACCACGACCAATCGCATCATTTCTATTAATACCATGTATTCCTTTTGAAAAAGAACGCATATAAACATATTCTCTGTCTTGATGATATGGATTATTGCCTATATAAGCATCTGAAACCGTTATGCCAGACATATACCCATTATCACTTTTTAAATAACCCCTTTTAGAAACTCTTTTAAAACCCTTATACAAATTATATCCACGGTCATAATACCACGGATCGTAATCGTTATAAAATTCATTAATAGCAAACTTATATTCTTTTTCTAAATTATTGGTTATTTTTTGAGCCATTTTTTTCATTGCATTATTATATATCTTTGTTATTTTTTTAAAATCCAAATCTTCATTCATATTACATCAACCCTTTACGATATTATTTTCTTAATAAAACAAAAAAAGGGGATATCCTAAGTATAGTAGGATATCCCCTTATATATTATTTTTATTTGTTTTTATTTTACTTCACTATACCTAAGAGACACTCTATGAGATTTGACCCCCATAGAGCGTATATATCAAATCAAAAATCTTCATTTACCTTTAATTAATAAGTTACTTAATCATCCTTTTAATCCTAAAATAAATTATTTAGATTTTAGTTCTTTAACCATCTGCATAATTTTTTCTCTTTCTTCTTTAGTAGTAGCATTATCCATTGCTTCTTCCATTAAAGAAATCATATGCATTTTATTTCCTTCTCCGCTATAATGCATGTCGCCTTCGTATCTTACATAACGATCGTTGCCATATCCATCATCATAATAGCGACTATCGTAACTATTGTTACGATTGTAATTGCCCATATTGTTTCTTCCTTCTCCATAATTGTTTCTACCACTGTATCCGTCATCATACATTCTTCCTCTATATCCAGAATATCCATTATCGCTAGACATACCAGATATTTCATGAATGTCTTTAACAATATCAACTAAAGTATCAAGATTGCACAATGATGTCGGAGTTACTTCTCCATCTTTAACAATTTTGCCTATTTCGTCCTCTAAAATATCTAGAAGTTTATTATACATCTCATTCATTTTGATACCTCCTACGCTTCTCGCTCAACAACTAAATTTGCATTTTGCATATTAATAGATGGAGCAGGAGTGGTAGCAGGAGTTGCCGAAACAGATGTATTCTCAACAGAAATTGTTACACAACATCCAGCAGGAACATCAATAAAAGCAGTAGAAGTAACATTAAAATATTCGTCTACCGCAGCAGGAGTAACAATTGCTTTGCTCGTTTGAATTGCCTCTCCGTTTATAGCCAATGCAACACTTATCGCACCAGCAGTTCCAGTTTCAGGAACTGCAATATTGCCATTAAATGTTACTTTGTAACGAGCAAACCTTGCACATGGATTATTTACAATGCCACGCAATGTAATAAAAGCACTTTCAGGACGATGTAATACATATCCACGATTACATCCGATTGTAGTATTAAAAATTGCCGAATCAGAAGGTGCTATCTCCTGAATCGGATTGTATGTGAATTCAGCCATAATTTTATTCCTTTCTAAACAAAATCAAAATTGAAAATTTACTAATGTAAAAAATGTTCAAAAGGAACTATGATGCGAATCCGCATCCACAGCCATAATTTATATTTCCACAACCACAACCGTTAGGATTCTGTACAATATAAGCAGGGCGAGGAACAGGAGCCAGATACTGCTCAAGAGCATTTGTCTGTGCTTCATTATTAGCGAGAATTGCAGCCGTCTGAGCATTCTGAGATGCAGTATTCTGCAAAGCCTGAACCTGAGAACGAAGCTGAGCGATAGTCTCATTCTTTGCATCAAGTTCGAGTTGACAAATCTTATCCATCACACTTTGAACCTTCGCATCTACATTGTCATTTACCGCACGAAGAGCATCTGAAACTGCTGCGCGATCCGCACAAGCTTCAGTTGCTACAGTATACTTTAAGTCAGCCGTAGCAGCTCTGTTTTCACAGCAGCAATTTTGCTGAGCCATGGCTATTGTATTTAACTGATTTGTTAAATTAGATTGTAAATTGCAACGAGAAATTTCAGCATTTGCAAGACCAGTGCTTAATCCATTGATTCCAGACATAACAGCAGCCTGATCAAAACCAGACTGTACATCATTCTGAATATAAGGTACAGCAGTATTCACTCCACCGCCATATCCATTTCCCCATCCGCCCATAAGAGCAAATAAGAAAAGAACGATAATCCAAAAAGAACCATCGTTTCCAAAAACACCGTTTCCATTGCCATTTGTAACTGCTGCAACATCTGCTGCACTAAGAGTACCATTATCAAGAGCCATATTAAAACTCTCCTTTCAAAACTACATTTATAGATATCATTTAGGCAACAAGTTTTGAAATTGATTAGCCATCTGCATCAATTGATTTAATTGATTTTGAGACATCTTTCCGTCATTCAACAATTGTTGTACTTGTTGTCTAGGATCACCAGTAAATGAAGATTTGAATTGATTAAATTGATTTATCATATTTATTAATTGTATAGGATTCATATTCATTATTTATCCCCTTTCTTACGATTCATAGTTCTAGTTGGTTTAGTAGAACTTATCGTTTGAGGCTCTATAACTTTTGTATTTAATTTTGCATCTATCAACTGATTTACATAATCTTGTAATTCATTGTATTTCACATATTCATCAAAATCAAAATTAGATTGATTTGATTCGATTTGAGCATTATCTAAATCTGAATTCATATTCTTTTCAGAATATTCATAAACTTTTATAGGTAATCCAGCAGATACCCTATAAAATGTTTTACCATCTATATCCCATAATGTTGCAGTAACATTAGGAGCAGTAGGATACAGTTTAGCATTTTCAATACCATTAACCTTTATTTGGTCATCTAATACTTGGTTAAATAAAGGTTGTTGCGATTGCTGAACTGGTTGCTGAATAACTTGTTGATTCATATTCTGATTTTGATTTAAATTTTGTTGTTGATTATACTGTGTAAATCCGACCTGTTGAACAGGTTGAATTTGTTGATATACCTGATTGGTTGGAAAACCGTTATTATATGACATAATTTTAATCTCCTTTATATACGTTTTTGATTAGGTAAGAACGCTCAAACTTCCTTTTTCTTTATTAGAGACAATTTAATCTTTCGTCCAATAATATATTGGAACTTCATTCCCAGAATCCCATGTATCATAGTAGTTTCCGTCTATAATAGTTACTACGTGTGTTCCTGTAGCTAGAAGATATTTTCCTCTAGGGTACTCATTACAAAAATCTTTCACGGAGTAACAGTCAGGGCATGTATTAGGTATAATTTTTCTAATATATCCCATTTTTTTTAAATAAGAACTCCAGACCTCATTACAACTTCCCCAATCACAAATAATAAATCCACGCAACGATAATTGTGTATATGTATAATACCAATCTTTATTTGTTAATTTGCAAATTGCTCTAATAACACAATCATCTGTGTGTCTTTTGTTTGGATTTGGGTTATAATATATGTAAGCCATTGGTTCAATTTTTAATATTATTCCTTATC
>ODAI010114484.1_pt1 | contig 16658 bp, 12 predicted proteins | sample 1539321 | NCBI WGS metagenome assembly ODAI01 (sample SAMN02144231, study PRJEB22623) | gut metagenome | biome: sheep rumen | host: Ovis aries | place: New Zealand | reverse complement strand
GGTTCGGCGTTCACGGTGGCGTTGGGGTTCGTTGGCTCACCATAGGGTGATGGCACGTCCTCGCAACTGGCGAATGTGAGAGCCATGACGGCTGTCGCAATCAGATAATAAATCTTTTTCATATCGTTTTTCTTGTTTTATTATTCTTGTTTGTTGTTTATCAGGATTGTTGTTGTCGGAGTGGGGTTACTCCGTTTGGCCGTTCAGCGAGTAGATGTAGCTCTTGCCTTTGGCAGTCTCGGGTGTGTTGCCCTTGTAGTTGGTGAGCTGTCCGCAGATGATGACCTCGTCGCCGGCCTTGGGCAGTATGCCTTCGGTGTACTTCACGTTGCCTAAGTAGAGGGTTTGGAACACGTAGAACTTGTCATTCTTGTCGGTGCCGTCGTCGGAGATGTAGAACGTGCAGTCGCCATACTTTGTGCTGAACTGGTTCTTGTCCGTTATCTCGATGATCTTACCCTTGATGTAGTAGCTCTTGTCGGTGATGGCGTCAGCATCCAGCTGCGATACGAAGGCGTTGGCCTCGGCGGGCGTGAAGGGCTGCTCCAGCGTGCCGTTGTTGACGATGGGGGTAGGCTCGTCGCCGCCACCGGGCTCGTCGCCGCCGGCATTGTCGATGCTGACGAAGTAGGCGTTCATGACCTCAATCTTGTCGTTATATGCGCCACGAGTACCGATGATGGTTATCTTGCTGCCTTCCTTGATGCCCTTGGCGGCTACCAGCTCCTGGAACTTCTTCTTCTCGCCTCCCTTTTCGGCGAGCAGGCCGTAGACGTAGACGGAACCCGTCTCGTCCTCCAGGTCGAAGTTGCCATACTGGTCTTCCTTCTTCAGGTTCTTCACCGTACCGGTCAGCTGGTACCACACGTTGTCGTTCACTGCAGCAGCATTGAACTCAGCAATGCTTACGGCCTTTGCTTCTACGGTCGGTTCACCGCCCAGGTCGTCGAGCACCTCCGTGCCGGTGTACGGCTGGATGTCGTCCGTGTTACGCATCATGATCTGCCATGTGTCGCGGTAGCGCGAGGCTATGCCCGTGATGTTGATGCGCTCGGTGGGCATGACCATGTTTGCAAACTTAGCGTACGTGCTGGTGCGGACAACGACGGTGCTCTGGCCTTCGATGTCGCGGTTGGCACAGCCGCCGAGCAGCGTGACGCTGCCGTCGCTGGGTGCAAAGACTTTCACGCCGTCGGCATCCTTCATCTTGACACCTACCAGCGTCACCAGTTTGCCGCAGTCTTTCTCCAGGTTGAGCTTGCTCATGTTGTCGGTGACGATGGGCTTAGCCGTCAGTCCCTCGACTGGGTCGAGCAGTTTGTAGTGGCGTTGCCATTCGTAGCGTGTCATGCGACCCACCTGGTCTACGCCCTTGTTCTCGTTGAAGTAGAGCACGCCAATCTGTGGCTGCTTCTCGTAGCCGCCGACGTAGAGGTCCTTCAGTTCGATGAGTACGCACTGTCCCTCGGAGAAGGCTCCGAACAGTCCGCCCTGGTCGATGCTCAGTGCGATGGCTCCTGTGTTGTCCTGCACGTAGATGCTCTTGTAGAGGTTGCTGCCTACGTCGTTGCCGGTGACGACGACCTTCAGCTGCATGCGCTCCTCAACCTTCTTGAGGTCGCTGTTGTTGATCTCATCCTGGAACATCTCCTTCACTTCGGCAATGGTCTTCAGGTTTGTCTCCTTCAGGTCTGGGTTGCCGTAGTTGTCACGACCGGCATCCTCGCCGGGTGCGTCCCACGAGTGGCACGATACGGCAAGCAGTGCGGTGAGTGATAAGATAATGATATTTCTTGTCTTCATAATTGTCAGTGTTTTAGAATCTGTAGCCAATGTTCAGCATGCCGTTGATGCCATACGCATAATACTTCTTCGGGTTGCGGTCGAAGCGATACAGACGTGTGGTGCTGATCTCGTCGGTCGTCGAGTTGATGGAATAGTTGCTGCGTCCCTGCTCGTAGCCGCCGGTGACCATCTTTCTGTTGTTCAGCAGGTTGGTCAACTGGAGGTTGATGCTCAGCTGGCCGTGCTTCAGGCGGATGCTGCGGCCGATGGAGGCGTCAAGCATGAAGCCGCCCTTGCCTTTCGACTGGGCCACGGCGCTCTGCAGCAGGTTGCCGTTGTCGTCGAAGGTGCGCTCGGCCTCGATGCCGCGGGCGATGGCAGCCTCGTTGCGGTTCCTGAGTGTGCTCTCGTAGCGATAGGAGGGCGAGTAGCTCAGGTAGATGCGGTCGTAGTAGTTGCCGGTGAGGTCGATATACCAGCCGCCGCTGTGGTAGCTCAGCACAAGACCGTAGACGGACAGCGGGGTGCCGCTCTCGCGCATGTTCTTATTTAATACCATCTCCTCATAGTAGTCACCCTTGGTGCTGCTCATGTAGCGGACGGTAGCATTGTTCGTGTTCTTTGCCTCGCTGATGGCACCGATGGTCTTGATGCTGAAGGCAGAGTTGAGCTTGAAGGTGATACCCCATTCCAGTCCGTAGTAGGCTTTCTTGATGCCGCTCATGGAAACGTAGGAGAAGGAGTTGATGTCGTCGTCGAAGTAGTTCTGCCACTCGGTGACGTTGCCCAGATGGCTGTAGTAGCCGTTGATGTTGGCCTTCATCCAGGGAGCAGAGAACATGTAGCACAGTTCGGAGCTGAATATCTTCTCGTTCTTCAGGCGGGCAACGAACTCGTTGCTCATCTCTGGCGATACGAAAGCGCTCTGAGCCTGCGGGGCCTTCAGCTCGTAGCCGATGCCGAGGCTGACGACGTGGCCGCCGCCGATGTTGTAGGTCAGTCCGCCCTTCAAGCCTCCGTCGAGGAACTTGGCCGTGCCGCTCTTGCCGTAGCTGCTGATGCCCATGCTCTCGGAGATACCGTTGCGCATCTTGCCGTCACGCTGGATGGTGACACCGCTGATGCGCCCTGCGCCAAAGAGGGCCAGACGGTTCTTCTGGTACTTCACGGAAGTCCACAGCTGGGCTTTCTTGACCAGCAGGTTATAGTTGTAGTTGAACTTGTCGCCCTCTTTCACCACGCCGCCGTTGTCGTTCAGGTCGTACAGCGTGCGTGGGTCGTTGGGACTGTAGTTCGACATGGCATAGGTGTTCAGGTTGTGGAACGTCTCGGCGCCCAGCAGGTCCTCCATCGTCTTGTAGTGGTAGCCCGTATTGGTTGCCAGACTGATGCCGACGTTAGCCGATGTCGACTTCGACAGCTCGGCTTTCAGCGTGGAGGCCAGCGTCAGGTTGAACGTGTTGATGTTCTTGGCCTCGACGTAGTACATGGCGTCACGCCCCTCGCGGTTGGCCTGGCGGTTGGCGTAGTACAGGGCGTCCCAGTCAATCTGGCGGTTACACTCGTTGTCCATCAGGTAGGCTCGCGAATAGTCCCAAGCGGCAAAACCGTCGCGGGTGTTGCCCGGGTCTTCGGCGTACCATACGTCGAAATAGCTTGAAGGCAACCGCTTCCAGTAGTCGGGGGCCGGGTTCTCGCCGTTGTTGTAGTTCAGCTTGGTACCTTTATACATAGAGTAGCGACCGGTCAGTGCGGTGGTCAGCTTCAGTTTGTCGTTGATGTCCCAAAGCCAGTTGAGCAACAGGGTGGGGGCGTAGTCTTTCACGACGCGCGAGTTGCGGATCTTGCCGTCCTGATAGCCCCAATAGGGGTTGTAGTAGTTTGAGTTGGCCAGCCAGTAGCTCTCGTCAGTTGCAGCACCTTGGTTGGCGCGCTCCGTCGGGTTGCCCCATGTGATGAGGGCCAGCGAGTGCTTGTCGTTCAGCTTCTTCTCGGCACCGAGGAAGTACGACAGCGAGTTGTAGAACGTTCCCTTTACGTAGCTGGTCTTCATGTCAGCCCAGCGGTAGGTTACGCCGGCTGAGAAAGCCCATCCGTCGGGGCGCAGACCGGTGTTGTAGGTGTACATGCCACGCACGGTGTAGTTACGGTTGGTACCGGCCAGTGAGGCATATTGTCCTGTAGCCATGCGGCTGGGGCGCAGGTCGTAGTTGTTCGAGCCTGCCATGCCTGGCATGGAGAAGTTGTTGAACTCAAAGGGCAGCGAGGTCTCGCGGCTGTTGTTGGTGTAGCGGTTCAGTCCGCCAATCAGCGAGAAGCGGAACTGTCCCGACTCCATGTCGTTCATGGGGGCACCGTTGATGTAGATTTCGTTGTACCTTTGGTTGAAGGCACGGTAGCGGAAGCGTGAGGCGCTGAACTGGAACCCTGCTGAAGAGGCAAAGATGTTCTGGTTCGAGGAGATGATAGTCACGTTCTGTGACATGTCGTCGTCCTCGCCTAACTGTGCTTCGGTGAAGGTGAAAGCCTCCTCGTTCTGCTCTTCCGCAGCAACCTGAATACTATCTGGCTGCTGTGCAAAGGCCGAAGACGTGAGACATGTGGCCATCACAATTAGTTTCAGCTTTTTTTGCATAATGTTGTTGTTATTTGTTATGTTTTTATAGTTTATGGTGCAAAGTTAGCGAATAAAATGTAAAAAAGCGTATATTTTCGTGTTTTTTTTTGAAAAACATTCGATAATATCAAAAATAATCACTAACTTCGCGACATAAAACTATAAAATATGAAAAAACTATTATCAACATTGACCGTTGCCCTGCTGTTGGCGACGACAAATGCGGTAGGGCAGGATCGTAAATTTTCTGTTTATTCCATCGGCTTCTACAACCTTGAGAACTTGTTTGACACCTGTCACGACGAAGGCAAGAACGACTATGAGTATCTGCCTGACGGCCGTAACAAGTGGACGGGCATGAAGTACAACCACAAGTTGCGCAACATGGCGCGAGTGCTGGCCGAGATGGGGACCGACAAGTTGCCTTACGGCTGTGCTGCCATAGGCGTCAGCGAGGTGGAGAACGCCAAGTGCCTGACTGACCTCTGTAACCAGGAGCCGCTGAAGAAACGTAACATTCAGTTCTGCCACATCGAGGGTCCCGACCATCGCGGCGTTGACTGTGGATTGCTCTACAATCCCTCTATGTTTAAGGTACGTAACGTCAAGCTGGTACCGTATGTCTACGAGAAACCTGAAGACATCAAGAACGACCGTGCCACGCGTGGCTTCCTTGTGGTTAGCGGCACACTGGCTGGCGAGCACGTAACCATCATTGTCAACCACCTGCCCTCACGCGGTGCCGTGTCCTACTATCGTGAGTTGGGTGGTCGTCAGTTGCGTGCCGTCAAGGACTCACTGCTGCGCGACGACCCCAACGTGAAGCTGTTTATCATGGGCGACATGAACGACGACCCGAAGGATCCCTCCATGTCGCAAGCCTTAGGTGCTCGTCGCTACATCAATCAGGTGGAGGATGGTGGACTCTACAATCCCTTCTGGGAGATTCATGCCAGTGGTACGGGAACGCTGATGTATGACGGGCAGTGGAACCTGTTCGACCAGATTATCGTATCGAAGAACCTGATCTGTTCTGAAGACTGCGACGATTATTCTACGCTGAAGCTTGCAACATTCAAGAAGAAGTCGAAGCAGAAGAAGATGCTTAAGAGCCTGCAGCCGCAGATTTTCCGTCGCGACTATCTCATGCAGCGAGAAGGTAAGTATAAGGGCGGTACGCTTCGTACTCATGCCGGTGGGGTGTGGCTCGACGGCTACAGTGACCACCTGCCCACGCTGGTCTATCTGCTGAAAGAGCAAAGACGGTAGTCTCGTAACACCGTTATCCCGTAATCTCGTAACACCGTATTATAAAATGACAATCATAGGAATCGCTGGCGGTACAGGTTCTGGTAAGACCACCGTCGTCAAGAGAATAGCCAAGTCGCTGCCTCCCCATTGTGCAGCCGTAGTGCCCCTCGACTCGTATTACAACGACACAACAGGCATGACCGACGAGGAACGTCGTGCCATCAATTTCGACCACCCTGACGCCTTCGACTGGAAACTGCTGACGGAGCACATCAAAATGCTGAAGAATGGCCAGGCTGTCGAGCAGCCTACCTATTCGTACGTGCTGTCGAACCGCTTGCCGGAGACAGTGCATGTAGACCCCAAGCCCGTCATCATTCTGGAGGGCATCATGACGTTGCACTACAAAAAACTGCGCGACATGATGGACCTGAAGATTTTCGTCGACACCGATGCTGACGTACGGCTTATCCGTAACATCCGTCGTGACGTGGTGGAGCGTGGGCGTACGGTCGACATGGTGCTCGACCGCTACGAGCGGGTGCTGAAACCCATGCACGACCAGTTTATCGAGCCTACCAAGAAATATGCCGACCTCATTATCCCCTGGGGCGGTGACAACAGGACCGGCATACATATTCTAAAGACCTACATCGAGGGCATCGTCACCAACGTGTGACGACTGCCGTCTGTCGGTCGTCTCTTTGACGGGTCAGTCTGAGGAGAAGTCGTCGTATTCGTCTTTCTCCAGCTGGCTCGTCTTTTGTTCACTTTCCGTATTTGTCTGACTGGTTTCTTGTTTGACTTCTGTTTCAGTCTGACTGTTCTCTTGCTTAGCCTCTATGGACTTGTTTTCAGCGTCTTCGGTGCCCAACTTCGAGCTGATCTCCTCGGCAACGGGACTTTCGTCCTTTGTAGCTTGCTGACGTTCAGCCTGCTTGCGTATGGCGTGTATCTTGATGGCGTTGATGATTTCGGTAACACCATAAACCAGACTGCACCAACCCAGAATGAGCAGAGGCAGTTCGGATGACTCCATGGGCTTCAGTATGACGAACAAGCCAGTCAGCAGTATCAGCGACGGAGCTATCCAGTAGCTTAGCGGGATGCTGCCGAAGCGGCGTGCTGCTACGAGACTTACAAACTGGTTGATGCCACCCAGAATCATGATGCCGCCAAGGATGTACATCAGTCCGTTGATGAACACGCCGGGCGTCAGTGCCAGCGTCAGTCCGAGGATGACGCTGCCCGCCCCGACGATAGGAAACGTCGGCTGACCGCCGGAGATGACGCGCCCTTGCTGGTCGGTGATGGTGTATTCGCCGGCATGCTTACGGGCATTGGCGTATGCTATCAGGGCTATGATGCCGGATATGAGAAACAGTACACCGATGGCTACTGTCAGCCAAGTCACGCCGTCTTGTGGAAACTTCAGCAGCAGAACGCCTACAATGATGGCGCACAGTGCGCGGAAAATCGAGCTTTGGAATATCTTCATTTGTCTATAGTTGTTGGTTACTCGTGCAAAAGTACAAAAAAAATGTAGAAAAGTTCTTTTTTAACCGATTTTTTTGTACTTTTGCAAAAAAATAGGCTAAAACAAACAAAAATATCGATATTTTATTACAATGGAACAAGTATTTAGTTACATTATCAGTCTGGGTGCATCGGTGATGATGCCCATACTGTTTACTATTATTGGCCTGTGTATCGGCCTGAAGTTTGGACGTTCGCTGAAGAGTGGACTCTATGTGGGTGTCGGTTTTGTGGGCTTAGGCATTGTCACGGCCCTGCTGACAACCAATTTCGGCGGTCCGCTGAGCGAGATTTCCCAGCTTTACGACCTTCAGCTGAAGGTTTTCGACATGGGTTGGCCTGCTGCAGCTGCCGTGGCCTACAATACGGCTGTCGGTGCGCTGATTATCCCTATCTGTCTGGGTGTCAACTTCCTGCTGCTTATTACGGGTTGCACGCGTACGGTGAACATCGACCTGTGGAACTACTGGCACTTTGCCTTCATCGGTGCCGTGGCTTACTTCGTGATGGACCAGTCGCTGCTGTGGGGCTATTTTGCTGCCATCGTGTGCTACATCGTCACGCTGGTCATGGCCGACCTGACGGCCGACAAGTTCCAAGAGTACTATCCTGAGTGGCAGGGCATCTCCATTCCACAGCCTTTCTGCCAGAGTTTCGTGCCTTTTGCACTGGTTATCGGCAAGGCGTTGGACATGATTCCCGGTTTCAATAAACTGAACATCGACGCCGAGGGTATGAAGAAGAAATTCGGTGTCATGGGCGAACCGCTCGTGCTTGGTGTCATTGTGGGTGCACTGATTGGTGTGCTGGCTCAGCTGGACATCAAGAAGGTGCTGTTCCTCGGTGTGACGATGGGTGCCGTTATGGAACTCATCCCCCGCATCACGTCGCTGTTTATCGAGGGACTGAAACCCATTGCCGAGAAGACCCAGGAGGTCGTGAAGCGCAAGTTCAACGGCAAGAAAGTCTACATCGGCATGTCGCCTGCCGTCGTCATCGGTCACCCCACGACGCTCGTTGTCTCGTTGTTGCTCATCCCCGTGGCCCTTGGCCTGGCCGTCGTGCTGCCCGGCAACCAGTTCCTGCCGTTAGCCTCGCTGGCCGGCATGTTCTACTTGTTCCCCGTTGTGCTGCCGTTCACCAAGGGTAATGTTGTCAAGACGTTCCTCATCGGACTGGTAGCCTTAGCTATCGGTCTCTACTTTGTTACCGACATGGCTCCCGCCTTTACGCAGGCTGCTCACACCGTGTTTGAGCAGACTGGCGACAAGGCCGCCGACATTCCGCAGGGCTTCGAGGGCGGTGCACTCGACTTTGCCTCCAGTCTCTTCGGATGGGTCATCTACAAGTGTGTGGCTTACCTGAAGTGGATCGGTGCTGCAGTTCTCACGCTGATTACTGTCGGCATGGTGGTGTGGAACCGCATGCGTATAGTTGCTGAGAATAAGAACGCAAAGGAATAAAATGACTAATTTCAAATAATAAAAATATGAAAAAAACAATTCTTACATTCATGCTTATGGGAACAATGACAGCTGGCTATGGCCAGCAGAACGTGAGCTTTCAGACTGCCTGCCATCCTCAGGACGTGAAGCACTACGACACCCAGACCCTTCGCGACCGCTTCGTGATGGAGAAAGTGATGGTAGCCGACGAGATTAACCTGACTTACTCGATGTACGACCGCTTCATCTATGGCGGTGCTATGCCGGTCAGCAAGGACCTGAAACTGGAGACCCACCCACAGCTGCGCGCCGACTATTTCATGCGTAACCGCGAGTTGGGCATCATCAACACTGGTGGTGACGGCGTCGTCATTGTCGACGGTCAGGAGTACCCGCTGGGCTACAGCGAGGCACTCTATGTAGGTCGTGGCTGGCTTGGCAAGGACAAGAAGGGCAACGACATCGACACTAACAAGGAGGTCGTGTTCCGTTCCAAGGATCCGAAGAATCCTGCCAAGTTCTACCTGAACAGTGCTACGGCTCATAAGCATTACAAGACCCAGTGGGTGACCCTCGACGGTCGTAAGAACGGCAAGGTGCAGAGTCTGAAGGCCACTATTGTCGGTACCAAGGACAAGCCTTTAGGCACGCTGGCCGAGAGCAATCAGCGCACCATCAACCAGCTCATCGTGAATACTGCCCTGGAGGAAGGTCCCTGCCAGTTGCAGATGGGACTGACCCAGCTACAGGCCGGTTCGGTGTGGAACACCATGCCCGCCCACACTCACGGTCGCCGCATTGAGGCTTACTACTATTTCAACGTGCCCGAGGGTCAGCAGGTCAGCCACTTCATGGGCGAGCCTCAGGAGACCCGCGTCGTCTGGCTGAAGAACGAGCAGGCCATCATGTCGCCCGAGTGGAGCATCCACTGCGCTGCCGCCACCTATTATTATACGTTCATCTGGGGTATGGCCGGCGAGAACCTGAACTACAACGACAAGGACAACATCCCCGTCAACGAGCTGAGATGATGTCTTGAGAAATGACGTAGTAACGTTGTAGCGTGGTCATGCCATCACGCTACAACGGTAGAACGCAATAATGTAAAAACGAAAAACAATATGACTCCGATTCAAACCACAAAAATGTCCAACTTCCGTTGGGTCATCTGCGGGTTGCTGTTTCTGGCAACCACTGTCAACTACATGGACCGTCAGGTTCTCTCTCTCACGTGGAAGGACTTCATTGCTCCCGAGTTCCACTGGTCCGACGACGACTACGGTACGATTACCGGTTGGTTCTCCATCTTCTATGCCATTGCCAACCTCTTTGCTGGTAAGTTCATCGACTGGATGGGCACCAAGAAGGGCTACCTCATTGCCATCTTCGTCTGGTCTACCGGTGCCGTGCTGCATGCCGGCTGTGGCTGGGCAGCCATGAACATCGAGGGCTACTCGTCCATCGAGGCGCTGCGCATGGTGCAGGCCGGCAGTGACGCCGCCGTGGCCATTGCCACCGTGTCGGTGTGGCTCTTCCTGTCGTGCCGTATGATTCTCGCCCTTGGTGAGGCCGGCAACTTCCCCGCAGCCATCAAGGTGACGGCCGAGTACTTCCCCAAGAAGGACCGTGCCTTCTCCACCTCCATCTTCAACAGCGGTGCCTCTGTGGGTGCCCTGGCCGCTCCTGCTACTATTCCCCTGCTGGCTCGTGCCTGGGGCTGGGAGATGGCGTTCATCATCATCGGTGTGTTAGGCTACGTATGGATGGGCCTGTGGATGTGGCTGTACGAGAAGCCCCACAAGAGCAAGTATGTCAACCAGGCCGAGCTGAACTACATCGAGCAGGACAGCGACATTGCCAAGGTACAGGGTCATCAGGAGGCCAAGGATGAGAAGACCATCTCCTTCTGGCGTTGCTTCACCTACAAGCAGACGTGGTCGTTTATCGTCGGTAAGCTGATGACCGACGGTGTGTGGTGGTTCTTCCTGTTCTGGGCACCGGCCTACTTCTCCGACCAGTACGGCTACACCAGCGACTCGACCATGGGTATTCTGCTCATCCTGACGCTCTACACCATCGTGACCATTCTCAGTATCGGTGGCGGTTACCTGCCTAAGTACTTCGTCGAGAATCGTGGCATGAACCCCTACCTGGGTCGTATGCGTGCCATGCTCATCTTTGCCTTCTTCCCCCTGTTAGGACTGTTTGCCCAGCCCCTTGGTGCCTATAGCGCCTGGTGGCCCGCCATTCTGATAGGTCTGTTGGGTGCTGGTCACCAGGCTTGGTCGGCCAACCTCTTCTCAACCATCGGCGACATGTTCCCCAAGTCGACTATCGGTACCATTACCGGTATTGGCTCCATGGCTGGCGGTCTCGGATCGTTTGCCATCAACAAGGGTTCCGGTAAGTTCTTCACGTGGGCAGCCGAGCAGGGTGCCGACTTCACCTTCTTCGGTTTCGAGGGTAAGCCTGCCGCCTACATGATTGTGTTCTGCATCTGTGCCGTGGCCTACCTCATCGGTTGGTGTATCATGAAGGCCCTCGTGCCCAAGTACAAACCCATCGTAGTAGAGTAACCATGAAGATAGGTATAATCGTTGCTATGGACAAAGAGCTGCTGCAACTGCAGCAGCTCTTTGCTGACAGTGACGTTGTGGTGCGCAAGTGTGGCATTGGCAAGGTCAATGCCGCCTTGGGTGCTCAGCGTCTTATCAATGAGTTCCACCCCGACTGCGTCATTTCGAGCGGCTGTGCCGGCGGCAATGGCGACGACGTGCAGGTGCAGGATGTCGTAGTCAGCACCGAGCTGTGCTACCATGACGTCTACTGTGGCGCGGCCATCGACAATACTACGCAGTTCGGTCAGGTCCAGGGCATGCCCGTTCGCTTTCAGGCCGACTCCTATCTGCTGCAGAAGGCTCGCCAGTTGTCTGTTGCCGACGGTTCACTGGCCATCCATCCGGGACTGATTGTCACGGGCGACTGGTTTGTAGACTCAAAGGAGAAGATGCGCGAGATTGTGGGCCATTTCCCCGAGGCTTGTGCCGTCGACATGGAGTCGTGTGCCATAGCCCAGACGTGCTATGTCAATAAGGTGCCGTTCATCTCGTTCCGCGTCATCAGCGACATGCCCCTGCGCGACACCAATGCCTCGCAGTATCACAACTTCTGGGACACCATCGCCGACCACTCCTTCCAGGTGACCCGTCACTTCGTTGAGTCACTCTGACAGCTGTCGCCTCTTACGGCGACAGCAAATTTTTCACTTATCACTTTACCCTATACCCTTAAAATATGGAAGTAATCCAGAGTTTCACCATCGACCACACCCACCTGAAGCCCGGCATCTACGTCTCGCGTCAAGACAAGGGCTTCACCACCTTCGACCTCCGTATCACCGAGCCGAACCATGAGCCCGCGGTGGCCCCCTCAGCCATGCACAGCCTGGAACACCTGATGGCCACGTGGTTTCGCAACAGCGAGGCAAAGGACGACGTCGTGTATGTCGGTCCCATGGGCTGTCTCACCGGCATGTATATCGTCATGACCGGCCAGTACACCGTTGAGGACATGCGTCAGCTGACCATACGCTGCCTCCAGTGGGTGCTCACCCAGGACAAGGTGCCCGCCACCGAGCCGCAGAGCTGCGGCAACTACCTGTTGCACGACCTGCCCATGTGTAAGTGGGAGTCGGCCCGCTACCTCGACCGCCTGCAGCACGATTTCCACTGCGAGTACGCCAAGCTGCAGATTACCCTCGACGACGGCCGCACTTTTGCCGACGCGTAGTCCTTCTATCGTAAGATAAAAGACTCGCATAATAGTCAATAGTAACTATTAGTTGACAATCTCCCAATATCCATTTCGCTTACCGTTCTTGCGGACCAATATCCCTTGTTCAGTGAGCCGAATGGTGATAGACTTGACAGTCCGCTCTGATTTACCTATTTCAGCAGCTATAAATTTCTGGGTAGCCGAAGGCTTTTGCTGTATGATCCGAAGCACTGCAACCTCCTCCAAAGTGCAATTTTTGCACTTTGGAGGGAGTTGAAGTGCAGAAGTTGCACTTTGGAGTGGTTTCTTTTCACTTTGGAACCTTTCCCCTGTATTTTGTGTATCGGCTTCAGGTTTCCAGTCCAAGTGCATCTCGCGGTTGCGGAGAGGTGTCGTTTCCCCAAGCAGCATGTTGCGGAAGAAACGGTCCAGATAGATGGTAGTTTCTGTGATTCCCTCTTGAAGATTGCTATAGTTAGCTCTTACGAGTGCATTGCGGAAGTACCAGGAGTGGGTGGCAAAAAGGTTGTTAGTCACCTTAAAGCCCAGTGTCTTTATATATTTTATCATAAAGACAGCAGTGCAACGGGTATTGCCTTCTCCAAAAGCATGAATCTGCCAAAGGTTGGCGCAGAAGCGGGCCAGGTGGCTGATAGCTTCATCAATACTCTTACCTTCGTAGCTATAGTTTCGCTCCTGTCGTATGTCGTAGTCAAGAGTCTCGTTGATAGTGTCTGCACTGGCATAATAGATTGTTTCGCCCCGCAATATCCATTCCTGTTTAGTGATGTTATAGTCACGGATGCGTCCAGCAAACTTATAGATTCCTTCGAATAGGCGGCGATGAATTGAAGTGTATTGAGCAGGAGAAAAATTGAAGGTCTGCTCTTGCAACAACTCCGTGATGCGGGCAGCAACCTTATCGGCTTCCTCCGTTCGCTCATGTTCCATTTCTTTACGTCCTGATAAGGATTTGTAGTAGCAGTCAATCAGCTCCTTAGCTTCGCTTATAGTAATATCGCCCTCAATATGCTTCTTTGCAGTATCCAGTAAATACTCCGAAGTCTGAAGCCTATCTACCTGCTGCAGACCGATTGCGACCCTCCATGCTTTACTCCGCTCACACTGTTGCGGCTCGCCCTGACGAATGTATTCGTCCAGTCCTTGAATATATTGATCGTTGTTTGCCATGTCTTTGGTTATTTTGCCACGTTAAAATGGGGTGTATATATTGTAACAACCAGTCTCACCTGGCTTGTAGTTCGTGCATCCTCAAATTCTCCAATGCGCGTTGTTTCTGGAGATTTAGCTGATTTGTCAGGCTTAGAATGAAATTCAACTATTCTACTGACTATTGACATCTTTTTCTAATTGATTTTTATGTTTGGGCATGTCAGCAAACTCAACACTCAGATTGTCAAACAATATCTTTTGCTCATCAGTTAACGGCACCAACCCATGTTTTACTTCGCGATACCATTTTCTTAGCGCTATTTCATCATGTTCGCCATCCATAAAAGGAAAGCGTTTGTTCTGAATAACGAATAGACGGAAACGCGATATAATTTCAAAGAAGGAGCCAGACGGGAATACTACTATCTGGCCGTCTTTATCATAGTCATATTTTTGAGCTATCGTAACAATACCTGTATGCTCATTAACATTCATGCCATAACCTCCTTTTAAGAGATTGCAAAGCGTGGCAATAATTCTGTCTCGATTTTTTGTGTCTGAAGCCACATAGTCGCTCAGGTTGATAGTAAGTGTACCTTGGTAGTTCCAGTACGCTTTCTCCGTTATTTCCTTCAAAACCTTACGCCATTCTATTGATTTCCAGATATCTAAGTCTATGATGTATGGCGTACCCTGTATTGTTATCTGATTCTTAGGCTTCTTCTTTTTCTCTTCTTCTTCTTTTGTTGGAGGGACTGGCGTAATATGCTCAAGAGGAAAGGGCAATTCTTCTTGTATCGAAGCAAATTGCTTGATCACTTCAATAAACTGTTCGCCAAAGGAGTCTCGCTTGTGTTCGCCAATGCCAAAGGTGTTTCCAAATGCAGAAAGGGTCGTTGGCATCTCTATTGCCAGGTGATGCAGGGAGCGGTCAGAGAGAACTACGTATGCAGGCCACTTGTGTTCGTCAGCAATACGTTTGCGAACCTCTTTCAGTTTGTTAAACAATTCCATATTCTCATCTTTCCTTACAGATGAATCAGGATTATCAAACTCTTCTCTTAATTTCCTTCTTCGTTCCTTTACTCTAAAGTCTTCATGATTGACAACAGCCAACAGGGCATTCCTCTTTCCATAAAGTACATCCTGTCCCAATTCTGTGATGTGTATATGCCGGTCCTCGTTGTATGCTATTTCGATGAAACCCATCTGAAGCATCTGCAGCAGATAGTCGTGCCAGTCACGATATGAAATATCACGACCGGCGGCGAAGGTCTTCAGGAGATTATATTGATGGACGACTACATCGGGTGACATCGAACCGCGAAGGATGTCAATGGTTGTGGTGAATCCTACTTTCTCGTCTGTCCGTTTAATGGCTGAAAGGGCTTTCTGAACGATGATTGTACCGTCGAATGTTTGAGGCGGCATGTGGCACACGTCGCAGTTGCCGCAACCTTTGTCACTCGTCTCGCCAAAGTAATTTAGCAGGATGCGACGGCGGCAAACCTGTGCTTCGGCATACTCTTGCATCCGTTGCAGTTTTTCAAGGTTTATCTCTTGTTGGCCACTCTCGTCTGCAAACTTACGCAGTGTGATGATGTCTCCGAGATTATAGTAAAGTACTGTTTCGCAAGGTAACCCGTCACGACCACCACGTCCAATCTCCTGATAGAAACTCTCAATACTTTTGGGTAGGTTGTAGTGCGCCACAAAGCGCACATTGCTCTTGTCGATACCCATGCCGAAAGCGATGGTAGCACAGATGACCTGTATTCTGTCTGCCACAAAATCATCCTGTACGCGGTCACGCTCTGAATTAGGCAATCCTGCATGATATACTCCTGCCTGTATTCCTTCCTTCTTTAACTTCTCCGCCAGGTTTTCCGTCGTTTTGCGTGCCAGACAATAGATGATGCCGCTTTCGCCAGGATGACGACGGATAAGTTCCACAATAGAGCGCAACTTCTCGCGAGCTGAATAGCCACGTTTCACGTCGAGGCTCAGGTTCGGACGGTCGAAAGAACCGATAAACGTTTGCGCGTCCTCGATGTCCATCTGTTTCAGAATATCCAGCTTTGTTATTTTGTCAGCTGTAGCAGTTAACGCCATGATGGGCACTTTAGGAAACATCTGTCGTAACTGTCCTAACTGTGTGTATTCTGGTCGGAAGTCATGGCCCCAACTGGAAATGCAGTGAGCCTCGTCTATTGCAAATAGCGACACCTTGGCCAGCTGTAACAGTTGCATCGTCCCCCCCACTAATCTTTCTGGAGAAATGTAAAGCAGTTTTATTTTTCCTTCCATACAGCGGTTGATGATGTCACGGTTCAGTCCCTCATCATTGCTGCTGTTCAGTGCTTCTGCTGCAACACCATTCGCCCTCAGTGCACCCACTTGGTCTTTCATCAGCGAGATTAGTGGCGACACCACCACCGCCATTCCTTCCATCACTAGAGCGGAAATCTGAAAGCATAGCGACTTGCCGCCCCCTGTAGGCATAAGCACCAGCGAGTTGCCCCCGCCAATGGTATGCAGGATAATTTCCTCCTGCATGGGCCGAAACGAGTCGTATCCGAAATAGGACTTCAGAATTTTTTTTATATCTTCAGCTTCCATACTTTTATACAGTCTAAGAAGTACTCAAAATTAAAGCTTATCATCTTTACATTGTACAGGTTGCAGTCTGTCAGAAACCTGTGATAGATTCCCGCCTTACGACTTAGCCTTTTTGACTACAAAGATAGGCATTAAATCCTAAATTACAATAATAACAATGAAAAATCCTTCGATAGTTTATGAAATTTTTAGAAAGTAAGGCTATTATAGTAAATAGTCAAGTAGCGTGATAATATTTCGCGACTAACTTCCTCGCGCGCGTATTATAATAGGGAAAAGAGAAAAAGACCCCACACTTCCCACACTTCCCGCACCCAGCCCACCCCCAGAAGCCCACTCCCAACCCCTCCCAAAGGGAGGGGAGCTTGATAGTCGGTTTCTTGCGCTTGTGTATCTATTTTCATACCCTTAAAGTCTAACTTTTCAGCCCCCCTCCCTTTGGGAGGGGTTGGGGGTGG
>ODAI010573205.1_pt1 | contig 16660 bp, 12 predicted proteins | sample 1539321 | NCBI WGS metagenome assembly ODAI01 (sample SAMN02144231, study PRJEB22623) | gut metagenome | biome: sheep rumen | host: Ovis aries | place: New Zealand | reverse complement strand
TGAACGCTGTGGCGAAGCTACAGCGTTCCGTATTTTTTACCGTAGAGGAGCATCTGCCCCAGGTAGTCGTCCGTGTACACGGGAACGTAGTCCGTGATGGTGCCGGCGCTGCCGTAGACGGGCTGGATCTCGGGGTTCACGAAACCGCCGTAGGGCTTGAGGTTCAGGGCCTCGTAGCGCTGCTTCACCTCTTTGTGCAGCTGCGGGTCGATATGCACCGCATAGGTCTCGATAAGGGCCTTTCCGGCTTCATAGTCGCCCTCGGACTTGATCCGCTGGATCTCTGCAAGGAGCTCTGCGAACAGGCCGCGGAGCTTCTGGTAGTCGTTCACCACAAAGTAGGTTTTCCCGCCCTTGACTTTCTTTTCGATCACCTTGTCCTTTGCGCCTTTCTCCAGGCACCACTGGGCCACCAGCTTGCGGTTCTGCATGTGGGCCTCCGTGTTGGGACGGCCCAGCTCCACGCGGGTGAACTGGACCATGAGTCCGTTCCGGATGTAATTGTCGTATTCGGCCTTGTAGGCTTCCGGGTCCGGCATGATTCCCAGTTCCACCATTTTCGGGTCGGCCGTATAATAAAGGCCGAACAGGTCTGCCCGGGCTTCTTCCAGGGCCGAAGCATATTCGCCCATGGCCGTGGTGCTCACCCCGGGAAGCAGCTGGCCGGAGGCATGGCCCAGGCACTCGTGCAGGTCCGTGTGGATTTCGTCGGCGATGGTGCCCCAATTCTTGGCCAGTTCGATCTCTTTCTTGCTGTAGGCGAACTCGGTGAGGGTGCTGGTGGGAAGTTCCTGGGCGGCCAGGTCATAGGTGTGGGTGATGTTGGCGATGGTCACGCTCTTGGAGCCGTGCTCTTTGCGGATCCAGTCCGCGTTGGGCAGGTTGATGCCGATCGGGGTGGAGGGATAGCTGTCCCCGGCCAGGCACACCGCATTGATGACCTTGGCCGACACGCCCTTCACCTTCTCTTTCTTGAAACGGGGGTCAACCGGTGAGTTGTCCTCGAACCACTGGGCGTTGGCCGATAGGATTTCCGTCCGCTTGGAGGCTTCGAAGTCCTTGATGTTCACGTAACCCTCCCAGGAGGCCTTGCGCCCCAGCGGGTCGTTGTAGTCTTCGATGAAGCCGTTGATGAAATCCACCGTACCCAGGGTGTCCTTCACCCACTCGATGTTGAACTGGTCCCATTTGCGCAGGTCTCCGGTGTTGTAATAGTCGATCAGGATGCCCAGCGCCCGTTTCTGGATGTCGTTTTCCGCCACTTCCCGTGCTTTGGACAGCTCTTCGCAGATTTTCTCGATGGCGGGGGAGTAGATGCCGCCGATTTTCCAGGGCAGTTCCCGGACCACGCCGTCGGCCCCTTTCACCACTTTGGTGTTGAGCCCATAGGAGATGGGTTCCGGGTCTTTGGGATTCATCTGGGCGGCATAGTAGGCTTCCACTTCTTCGCGGGACACACCCTCGTAGTAGTTTACGGCCGAGTTTTTCACGATGTCCCCGGCGGTGTCCGTGGAGCGGCGCTGCGGCCAGATGTCCGGATTGTAGATGACCTCCAGCAGGCCCTCGTCCGCGACGCCGGCCTTGGAAAGCAGGGAGGCGAAATACTCCCGCGGGCAGTCCGGGAAGAACTTGTCTTCTGCGTAGTGATGGTGGATGCCGTTGGAGAAGAACAGCCGTTTGGCATAGACCACGAATCCGTCCCAGTCCGGGTTGCCGGGCTCGGGGTCTGCCTGCTCCAGGATGGCTTCCACGGCGTGGCGCACCCGGAGGTTGTCTTTGCAGTTCTGGTCCCAGAGGATGTCCCGGCCGTATTTTGCGGCCTCTGACAGGTGGTAGGCGTACTCTTTCTGCCGGAGGGAGAGGTTCTCCCAGCCGGGAATCCGGTAGCGCATGACTTTAAGGTCTGCGAAGCTGTCAATGGTATATTTGAACGTGTCTTCCCCGGCCGACGGAGCCGGCGTTTCGCAGCCGGACAGGAGGGCTGCGGCACCCGCGAGAATCATCATTTTGCCAATCTGTTTCATAATAATCCAGTTTGTCGCAAATTTATAAATAATTCATTAACTTTGCAGGAATAAAGGCGTTTTTTATGTTGGATAAGATTAAATATACCCTGCTGTTTGCCATCACGTTGTGCTTCGCCGCTTCCTGCGGCAAGGACCCGTATTTCGATTTCGAGGTATCCGGCGAGGGCTCCGGACAGCATGTTACCCCGGACCGGACCGTGTCTCCGGATGTACGTAACGTACTGATTTATGTGGCGGCCGGATTTAATAACCTGTCCGGCAGTCTGGCCCAGGACGTGGATGAACTTTGGAACAACCCCCTTCCCGGGCGGAGAACCTCGACGGATCCGGTCCTGCTGATCTTGTCCCGCATCGCGGATAGTTCTGATTATTCCAATCCTTCTCCGGCGGTGCTGTATCGTCTCTATTCCGACGAGGACGGCCGGGCCGTGGGGGATACGCTCCGCACCTGGAGTGCAGAAACGCCCCTGAGCAAAGCTTCCACCCTGCGGGAAGCCTTGGAGTTCGTGGAAGACTCTTTCCCCGGGAACCGCTATGGGATGATGTTCTCCTCCCATGCCACGGGCTGGCTGCCTGCCCGCTATTATTATAATCCCAACGTATTCGAAACGCCGGATGTTTCCGTTTCCCGGCGGGCCCCCGGACGGAATCTCCGGGAGGTTTTTCCTCCGCTGGTGCAGGAAGCGGGCATGCCTGCGGTAAAAAGTATCGGCATGGACGAAGGCGACCAAGTTCTTGAGATGGAACTGGAAGATTTTGCGGCCGCGATTCCCTTCCACCTGGATTATCTGATCTTTGACGCCTGCCTGATGGGCTGCGTAGAGGTGGCCTATGAACTTCGGGGTGTGGCGGACCTGGTCGGGTTCTCCCCTACGGAAGTGTTGGCGTACGGGTTCGATTACAGCACCCTCACCGGCTTTTTGATGACAGGAACCCCGGATCCAATAGGTGTGTGCCGGGCGTATTTTGATTTCTACAATGCTCAGACCGACGGCAAGATGCGTTCTGCGACCATCTCCGTGGTGGAGACCGGGAAGATGGATGCGCTTGCGCAGGTGTGCAAATCGCTTTTCGAAAAATACCGTGACAAGATTGCCGTCCTTCCCGGCAACCAGGTTCAGGGCTATTTCCGCAATAACAGGCACTATTTTTATGACCTGCAGGATATCCTGGTCCAGGCCGGTATCACTGCCCAGGAACAGGCTTCGCTCTCCGACGCCCTGGACCAGTGTGTGGTTTACAAGGCGGCTACGCCCAGCTTCCTCCTGGATATTTCCATCAAATCCTATTCCGGCCTGTCCATGTATCTCCCGTCCATGGGAAGTACGTATCTGGACACCTTCTACCGGTCCCATGTGGCCTGGAACCAGGCAACTTCGCTTGTCCAATAAAAAGCAGTCCCTTTTCATGAAAGATTTTTTCAAAACCGTACTGGCCGTCATCTGCGGCATCCTTATCCTGCAGCTGGTCGGCTTTATTTTCCTGATGGGTTTCATCGGCTCGGCCGCCTCCTCCGGCAGCAAAGTGGTGCTGCCCCGCAGCGGGGTCCTGGATATCAACCTCAGCGACTATACCCTTGCCGAGCAAAGCCAGGAAACGCCCTCTCCGGACTTCCTTTCCGGAAGTTTTGCCATGGGGCGCAGCGTAGGCATCTGGGACGCCGTCCAGGCTATTGAAGCCGCCGCAGCCGATCCCGCCATCCGCTATATCTTCCTGCGCCCGGACGGCGGCGAGATGGCCGGTATGGCCGCCCTGGAAGAGCTCCGCACCGCCCTGCAGAACTTCCGTCAGAGCGGAAAGGCCGTCGTGGCCTATACGGAAATGCCCGGGAACGGGAGCTATTACCTGGCCACTGCGGCGGACAAGATCTATATGTCCTCCTATCACGGGGCCACATACACGCTGCTGGGCCTGACCAGCCAGCAGTTCTTCCTGAAGGACATTCTGGACAAGCTGGGCGTCAATGTCCAGCTGATCCGCCACGGAAAATACAAGAGCGCCGGCGAGATGTTCGTCCGCTCCGGGTCGTCGGCCGACAACCGGGAGCAGTATCAGAGCATGATCAATTCGGCCTGGAAGGCTTATTCCGGCGCCATTTCAGCGGCCCGTGAAATCCCCGAGGACCAGTTCAACGCCCTGGTGGACAACCTGGCCCTTAATTTCCCGGAAGACTTCCTGAAAAACGGGCTTGTAGACGAGCTCATGGACCGGGAAGCCCTGATTCAGAAACTGTGCACCCTGGCCCAGGTATCTGCGCGGGAAGAGCTGCATCTGGTGGCCCTGCCCGATTATGTGACGGCGCGCGTGAACGCTTTCCCCGGCCGCACCAACGTGGCTATCCTCTTTGCCGACGGTGAAATCGTGGACGGGAAAGGCCCCGGCCTTGCCGCAGACAGCTTTGTGCTGGAGGTGGATGCCCTGCGCAAGGACCCTTCCGTGAAAGCGGTGGTCCTTCGCGTGAATTCTCCCGGCGGCAGCGTGTCGGCTTCGGAGAAGATCCGCAGCGCCCTGGACCTGCTGGGCAGCGAGAAGCCCCTGGTGGCCTCTTATGGGGATTATGCCGCGTCCGGCGGCTACTGGATTTCCAGCGGCTGCAGCCGGATTTTTGCCGACGCCACCACCCTGACCGGCTCTATCGGCGTATTCTCCATGATCCCGGATTTCTCCAAGGTGGCCGGCAAGCTGGGTGTGGGCGTAGAGAGCGTTTCCTCCAACAAGCACAGCGACGTGCTTTCCCTGATGCGTCCTTTCTCGGCCGACGAACTGGCCTACATGCAGGCCTCGGTGGAGGATATCTATGAGCGTTTCGTGAGCCTGGTTTCCACCAGCCGCGGCATGGAGACCACTGCGGTGGACGCCATCGCCCAGGGCCGCGTGTGGGCCGGAAACGATGCCCTCGGGATTGGCCTGGTGGACGAGATCGGCACACTGAAAGACGCGGTCGCATACGCCGCCTCCCAGGCAGGCCTGATGTCCCCCGAAGACTACCGGGTGGTAACCAGCCCGGCGGTTCCGGGCATGCTGGACAACCTCCTTTCCCTGATCAGTACGGCCGGACAGGAGCCCACCGTTCTCTCCGGCACTCCGATGGAGTCCATGGAACGCTCGCTCAAGGGCCTGCTGAAAGACAATCGGCCCACCGGCGTCTTTGCCCGGATGCCTTATTGCATGGAGATCAGATAGATGAGCGAAGAGCGTAAACTGACACCCATGAAATTCCTGCACGATGTGCAGGAGTTTCCCTGGGGCCAGGCGGATTATCGCCTGGCAGACCTGGGCTTTGTGGATTCGATGGCCTGCGAGGGCTGGCTCAGCGGAAATACCCTCAGCGACATCATGCAGACCTATCTGGAGCGCGTGGTGGGGGAAACCGCCTTCGACTGGTACGGGACGCAGTTTCCGGTGCTGGTGAAGTATTTGGATATCAAAGGGCGCACGTCCCTTCACGTGAACCCGGACGACGAGACGGCCGCCCAGCGGTACGACGCCTTCGGGAAAACCGCCCTCTGGTATGTAGAGTCCTGCGGCCCCGAGGCTTGTCTCTATCTGGGGTTCCGCAGGGATGTGGAGGCCGCTGAGTTCTACCGTGCCTGTGCCCAGAACCGGGTGGAAGACCTTTTATATGCGGTAAAGCCCAAGCCCGGAGAAAGCTACCTGATCCTCCCGGGCATGGTCCATGCTGCCAAGGATGTGCGGCTGCTGGAAATCGCAGAGGCCTCGGAACTGGGTTTCCGCCTGCACGACTGGGGGGCGGAAGACCGGGAAATCCACCTGGAAGAGGCTTTCGACCTGATCGACTTCCGCCAGGCTGCGCGGCCGGAGCCCTTGCAGGGAGACCTTCTGGCGGCAACACCCCAGTTCACCGTGCATCGGATTGCGCTGCGGGAAGCCTTGAAAAGCCACGCCTCGGAAGACGATTCCTTCCTGGTGTACGTGTGCACCGGCGGTGCCGCCGCTTTGCGGCTGCCCTCCGGGGAGACTTATCGGCTCAAGGCCTCGGACGTGCTGCTGGTCCCTTCGGAAGCCTGTGATTTTTACCTGGTTCCGGAAGAAAGCGGGACAGTTCTTTTGGAAGTTCGGCTGGATCCCCGTCCAGAAACCGACCTGGTGTCAGACCCTGTAGAGGAATAATTATGGCAGAAACCAGAATAGACAAGTTCCTGTGGGCCATCCGCGCTTTCAAGACGCGGGCAGAGGCCACGGAGGCCTGCAAAGGCGGAAAGGTGAAAGTGGGAAATGTCAATGCCAAGCCTTCCCGTCCCGTCCAGGCCGGGGAAGTGCTGCAGGTGAGGAAGGGGGCCATCGTTTATACGTACAAGGTGGTTCAGCCGCTGGAGCACCGGGTGGGGGCCAAACTGGTCCCGGATTACGCCCTGAACCTTACACCCGCCTCCGAACTGGAAAAACTGAAGGCCCCGGTAGAGACCTTCTTCCTTACCCGGGACCGGGGCGCGGGAAGGCCCACCAAGAAAGACCGCAGGGAAATAGAACAAGCCTGGGATGCCATCGATTTCAATGATATTCCGGACGATGTAGCCGCCCGTTTCGGCCTGTCGGACGAGGACCTGGACAATCTGTAGTACCTACTTATCTTCCGCAAATCATCTTAAAGTCGCAGAACGCACAGCTTTGCGGCTTTTCCGTACGCAGGAACGGGATGTCTGGATTTACCAGTTCGTCCAGGGTCTGTTCCAGCTTCTGTTTCACGATCCGGGAGAACTCCAGGCTCTCCGGGTGGTCTTCCAGGGCTTTGGTGTAGAGCTGCACCGTACTGTAAATGGCGTTGACCAGGTTTGCCTTCTCATAGTCGGGATCCTGATGCAGATAGTAGTCGTACAGGAATAGCTGGAGCGCAATCTTGGGCCTGTCCGCGCCCGGCGGCGCAAAGAGTTTCTCCGCAATGGCGGCTGCGTTTTCGTCCGTGATGTTTGTCTCCTCGTTCTTCACCGCACCGGTCTTGTAGTCCAGGATGCGCACCTGACCGGGCAGGTAAGAATCGATCCGGTCCACGAACCCCTTGAAGCGGAAACCGTGGAAAACGGCCTTCCGGCGGCTCTCCAGGCCCAGGATCCGGAATCCTTCGCTTCCGGTGTCTGCGAGGAGTTTCCGGTCGTGGGCGAGGGTATTCTCCACGTAGTCCAGCAACACCCGCTCCAGAATCAGGTTCCTTCCGCTCACCTCTACGCTCTTCATCTCTTCCATCACTTTGTTGCGAATCAGCTGCCGGAGCAGTTTCCTGTCTTTTTGGAGGCGGTCCAGGTCCGCTATGCGCAGCATCCCGCCGACAAAGGGCGTGTATAACTGCTGCATCACCTTGTGGAAGACGTTTCCGAGCATGCCGGCATCCAGGGATTCGGCCACCTCGTCATCGGCGGCGAGCCCTTCCACGGCCTTGTAATAGAATTTGGCGGGGCAGAACAGGTAGTCCTGCATCAGTGTGGCGGACAGTTCCATCTCCCGGATTCGGGCAATGTGCTCCGGCGTTTTGGGAATGGACGGGGCCGCCGGAACGGGGTGCATCCGGGCTGCGGCGGTAAACTTCTGGAGTGGCATCCCGAAGTGGTATTCCAGCTGCTTGATATAGCGGCTTTCTTCCCCGCTTTTCACGCCCTCCGTGCGGCTGTCGTACACCAGCCATACCTTTTCCGCCCGCTGGATCATCCGGTAAAAATAGTAGGCCCAAACGGCATCCTGATATTCGTGGGTGGGCAGGCCGAACCCCTTGCGCAGTTCCGGCGGAATGAAAGAGGAGTTGAAGCTTTTGCGGGGGAAGGTGTTTTCGTTGGCGCTGAAAATGACCAGGTTCCGGAAATCCAACGCCCGGGTTTCCAGCGGCCCCATGATCTGGAGCCCTTGCAGCGGTTCTCCGCGGAAGGGCACGGAGATCCCTTTCAGCAGGCTGTCCAGGATGCTCAGGTGTGTGGCCGGAAGCACGGGAAGGTCTTTTTCCCGCAGGATATTCAGCGCCGTATGGCAGCGTTTGGCAAAATCCAGTTCCAGCAGGGTCTCTCCTTCCGGGCCCATCCGGCTGCCCAGATACAGGAGGATATCCTGCAGGTATTGTTCCATTTCGTGGTTATGGGCGGCCGATGCTTCTTTGGGCCGGGTGATGATCGGCCGGAAGACCAGCTCCAGCAGGGGACCGCCCTGCACATCCTCCAGGGGAATATAGTATTTGCCCTGCTGCTTGACTTTTTCCACGACAGCCGTCTCTTCCGGAGACAGTGCCTCCCGGAACAGGCTGGCCGAGAAAACCTCGCTCACGCTGCGGTGATAGAAATACCAGCTGTTGTCGGAGCGGTGTCTGAGCTGCATCTGCAAAGACCCCACCGCACTGACCAGGGTGTACACGGCGCTGGAGGTCATGGGAAAACCCATGGTGACATTGATGCTGTCGTACTGCTCCGGGATGGAGCTGAGCAGGGGAAGCAGCAGGGATTCGTCCGGAAGCACGAAGGCGGTCTCTACCGGGTCTCCCTGGATTTCGGAGAGGATTTGGGGCGCAAGCTTGACCTGCCCCACAGACGAAGGAACGCTGATAACCCGGATTTCTGGTTTCCCCAGCCCCTCCGGGTCCGGGACGAATTCCGGCGGAAACTCCCGGATGTTGTCTGACAGGAAGAGGGAGGATTTGTTCTCCGGGTCTTGGATCTCCTCCGAACTGAAGTCCCACACGAACCCGGCGATACGGGCGTCGCGCATCTTCTTCAGAAGCAGTTTCTCGCACAGGTTCAGGGCATTCAGGCCCACGAATACGAATTTCTCCGTCTCCGGAAAGAGCGGCGCCAGGATATCCCGTGCCGACCCTTCTTTCAGGCGCTCCGCCAGGGAGCGGTACACCTTTCCCTCATAGGCCATCCCATCCCGGTCCAGGGTGTCGTTGAAGTTCCGGTACAAGGGGTACAGGATGTTCCAGAGCCCCAGGAAGCGCTCTTTCATGACGCCGCTCTTGCGCTCCCGGAAGTGGGAGAGGAAGTGGTCGATGGCCGCCCGCTGCGTTTCGCTCAGGTATGCATAACTGTCCTGGATGGCTTTGAGGTCCGACACGTTCTGGAACAGGCTCCGGGCGTCTACCAGGTATTTGTCGATGTCCGAGAAATCCGACAGGATCATGTCTCCCCAGAAGATGAATTCGTCCAGGGGCTCCGCCTTCGGGTACAGCTCCTTGTAACAGTCGTACAGGGTGAGCAGCAGGCGGATGCGGTCTGTGACCTGCGTTCCGTGCACCTCGCAGAAGAAGTCGCTGATGGTGTACAGGGGAGGGACTTCGAGGGCGATTCCCTGCTCTTTCACCTTCTGTGCCAGGTATTTCCGGAAGAAAACGATGGACCGGCGGTTGGGGAAGACAAACAGGGTCCGCTCCAGCTTGTCCGGCTGGAAGTAGTGGGATGCGACTTGTTTCAGGAAGGGTGTCATGTTTTCCGCGGCAAATAGGGGATTATTTGCTAAATTAACAATTTTTCCGGAATAAATCATTATATTTGCAAATGGAATGTTTATTTTAGAAAAATTCCAAATAACAACTATTACTGATAATTAAAAGGACCGAACGATGAAAAAGAAATTCAGATGCCTCGTATGCGGCTATGTGTACGAAGGTGAAAACCCTCCTGCAGAGTGCCCCGTTTGCCACGCCAAGGCAGAAAAGTTTGTAGAGGTAAAGGAAGAGGCCGGCAAGGCCAAGTGGGCCTGCGAACATGAGCTGGGTGTAGCCAAGGGCTGCGATCCGGAAATCTGGGCCAATCTCCAGAGCGACTTCAAAGGGGAATGCACGGAAGTGGGCATGTACCTGGCCATGAGCCGCCAGGCAGAGCGCGAAGGCTATCCGGAAATCGCAGAAGCCTTCAAGCGCTATGCCTTCGAAGAGGCGGAGCACGCCGCCAAGTTCGCAGAGCTCCTGGGAGAGGTGGTCTGGGACACCAAGACCAACCTCAAGAAGCGCTACGAGGCAGAGGCCGGCGCCTGCGAGGGCAAACTGGCCACCGCCCTGAAAGCCAAGCAGCTGGGCTATGACGCCATCCACGACACCGTGCATGAGATGGCAAAAGACGAAGCCCGCCACGGGGCAGGCTTCCTGGGTCTTTACAAACGGTTCTTCGGGGAATAAAGCCTATTCCGGCAGTTCATAGCCGAAGTACCAGTCTTTCTTCAAGGTGGGCACGCCGCCGGTCATCCAGGCCGGAGCGGGCTCACCTTTCAGGTAATGGTCGAAGAACTGCTGCAGGCGGATGGTGAGGTCTTTGCGGTTGCGGCGCTCCCGGAGGTTGTGGGCCTCGTCATTGTATTCCAGCAGCCAGGCGGGTTTCCCCAGCCGGCGCAGGCCCATGAACATCTCGATACCCTGATACCACGGAACGGCGCCGTCGGCATCGTTGTGCATGATCAGAACCGGCGTGGTCACGTTCGGGAGCTTGAACAGGGCGCTGTTCTCCAGATACAGGTCCAGGCCGTCCCAGAGGTTCCGGCCAATCCGGCTCTGCCCCTCCTCGTACTGCCCTTGTCTGGAACTGCCGGATTCCCAGCGGATGCCGCCGTAGGCAGAGGTCATGTTGCTCACCGGCGCACCGGCCCCGGCGGCCTTGAACATGCCCGTGCGGGTAATCAGGTAGGCTACCTGGTAACCGCCCCAGCTTTGGCCCTGGATGGCCATGTTCTCCTTGTCGATCCAGGGAAAACGGGTAAGGGATTCGGCTCCGCTTACAATGCAGTTAAAGGCCGATTCGCCCGGCAGCCCGGCGGTGTACACGATGTCCGGGACAAAGACTACGTACCCCCTTGACACATAGAACGCGATGTTGATGATGGACCAGCTGGGATGCACCTGGATGTGGTTGTACAGGGTTTCCGAGCTCTTCTCGTAGAAGTAGATCATCACGGGATACTTCTTGCTCCGGTCCAGGTTCTCGGGCTTGTACAGCAGGCCGTCCAGCTTGGTGCCGTCGTAGGCATACCAGTGGTACAGCTCCACCGTGCCCCAGTTGTAGTCTGCCATCTGGGGATTGATGGCCGTGTATTTCTGCTCGTCCTTGCCCAGGGTGCGGGTATAGTGCACATCCATAGGCAGGTTGAAGTTCCCTTTCAGGTAGGTGTAGGCATCGGCCTCCCGGGCCTTTTTTACGCCGCTCCAGGTGTAGCCGCCCCGCACCAGCGTCCGGAAGGTCTTCTCCGGCTTGGAAAGCTGCACGCTGGCCAGGCCGTTTTCCTTGGTGGCGTTGTCGAACAGGGTCAGAAGAAGGGTTTCGTCCGCTTTCACGTGGCGCTCTTCCTCGCGGTCTTTCAGGTTCAGGTAGCGGTAGGTGACGCCTTGCTCCCGGCCGGCGGTCAGGCGTACGGGCGCGCTGCCGTCTACGGGGACTTTCCAGATGTCGTAGCGGTCATACATCAGCAGGGCGCGGTCCTCTTCCAGCCATCCGCCCAGGCCGTAGGGGCTGGGAAGGGCGGGGTGGTCGTCTTCCTCGTCCCAGAGAGCCACCTGGGCGTCGGGGAAGAGGCTCTTTGTGTCGGCCGATGCGATGTCATAGCATTTCCAGCCTCTGTCGGCGGGGTCCCACCATACCACGTAACGGGCCAGGGGAGACAGGGAAGGGTCCCCCACCTGTCCCTTGACTACGGTGCGGGTGCCTTCCGGGGTGTCCAGCAGTACGCTCACGCTGCCTTCATAGGTCCACTGCTGGGCGATCGGGTCGTCGGTGACCACGCGGAGCGCATACGGGGAGTCTCCCCGGTTGCCCAGGGAGAAGCGGGCGGCGCGCTGGTCGTTGAGCAGCCGCAGTTCCCCGCCGGGCAGGACCTCGGCCGGGAAAGTGAATGCCGCTTCGCGGGCCCGGTTCACCTTCACCATCGGCGGAAGCTGTTGGGCGTCCCAATTCCAGATGTCCAGTCCCGGCGTTTCAAAGGGAACCAGGGTGGTGTCCTTGGGCGGCATGTATTCCTGGACGCTGGTGAAAATGCGCCTGCCGTCGTGGCTGAAAGAGGCTGAGCTGTTTTCCGTGATGCCCCAACCTTTGTGGCCGCGGCCGGCCTGCTCCGCCGTGACCAGGGTCTTCAGCGAGCCGTCCGAGAGGGAGTAGCGCTGCAGCGAGGCGTGTTTGCTGCCACTGGAAAGGGTGTCCTGCGCGGTCAGGAAAAGGACTTGGGTCCCGTTCTCGTCGAACTGGGGAAGGGAGATCCAGCGGGCGCTGTCCGGAAGGAAGCGGGTCTCGCACCGGGCAACATCGAAAAAGCCGGTCCCGAACACTTTCTTGCCCACTTTCCGCACCAGGGCCAGCGTATTGCCGTCCTTGGAGAACTGGTACTGCTCTACCTGCTGCAAGGTATCCAGGTGTGCATCGGCAAAGTGGTAAACTACCAGCGGATTGCCCAGGCGGTCTTTCTTCTTGCGGTCTTCCTTGTGCAGGAAGGTGGTGTCAGCCGACACGAAGGCGAAAGCGTCCGTGGCGTATTTCGCCATCTTGTACCCTTTGACCTGGGCGAACTTGGTGACGGCCCCGCTCCTGAGGTCTATCACCGCCAGGGAGTCCTGGGGCATGTCGTCCGGTTTTTTCTTGTCGATACGGGCCTGGCGGGTCTTGGCGAACTCCGGCTTAATAAGGCACACGGCGTGGGTCTCGCTGTCCAGGATGCGGGCCTGGTAGCCCCGCTCAATCTCAATCACCCGGCCTTTTTTGCCCAGGACGCGGAAGGTGAGCGTTCCGTCGCCCTCCTGCGGGTTCACTTCGTAACTGATGACGTTTCCTTTCGGGGAGATGGACGTAGCCCCAACGCTTTGCCAGCTGTCATAGACCGTGTGGTCCAGCGGTTTCTTTTGGGCCGAGGCCAGCCCGGAAACAGTCAGGAGGCCGGCCAGAAGGAGGATTTTTTTCATATCTACTTTTGAATGACAGATAAATCTACATAGCCTCTGATGCCGTACACGACGGCTTTGTCAGAGAATTGCCATCTGCTCCAGCCGGAGGTGCGGGGAGGAGCGCTGTTGTACCGGGCTATCCACAGGGGGTAGTGCCCGGTGATGTCTTCGGACAAAATGTCCAGCGCGAATTTGTCGTTCGTATATACCATGGGTTTGCGCCCGTAATGGGCTTCCACCGTCTTGAGCCAGGTCAGGGCTTTCCGGTTGAGCTCCTCCGGGGTGCAGCCGCTGTGGATGGTCTCCACGTCCAGTACGGGGGGCAGGTCTGCGTGGGTGAGCGTCACGGCCGATATAAAGTTCTGCGCCTGCAGGAGCGGGTCTTTGGAGGTGCGGAAAAAGTGGTAGGCTCCCCGGGGAATCCCAACCCGGGCTGCCTGGGCCCAGTATTCGTCGAAGCGGTCGTCCTTCATGGACTCGCCCTCCGTGGCCTTCAGAAAAACCTGGGACACGGGGAGGATTTCCCGCGAGCGGAGGATGTCTTTGCTGGTGCGGCCCTGCCGGTCGATCACGATCCGGAGCGAATCCCACTGGATGTCTTTGTTGTGATGGGACAGGTCCACGGCGTAATGCCGATAACCACCTTCCGGCACGGGGGCCCCTACGCTGTGGTCGGCCGTGGCAATCCAGTAGGGAAGCGACACCGCCAGGACGACGGCGGCGATGGCGGCGGCCACGCTCCACCAGGGCAGGTTCAGTTTCCGCTGCTTCCGCTTCCGTTTGGGAGAAGCGGGCTTTCGGACAGTTTTCCTTTGTGCCGGTTTACTTTTTGGGGTGGGCGTACCCTTTGAGGACGGCGGCATCGTGAATGGCCAGGTTTTCCAGGATATAGATGACAAAGATGCCGAATACGGCCAGGCTGATGTGCCGCCCTGTGAGCACTACGGCAAGGAGGACTCCGGCGCACAGCGCCAGGAAGCAAATCCGCTTTCCGTCCAGCAGCTTGTGCCCGGGCTTGACTTTCATCCCGAACATGGGAATCTCACTCACCAGCAGTACGCCCAGCAGCACGCTCAGCGTGGGCAGGAACGAGGGGGCTTCCGCCCAGGCGGCAAGCAGGGAGCCGGGCGTGACGAAGGCATAGCAGCACAGCGCGCCGCAGATCATGGCGGCCGTAGGGGTGGCTACGCCCAGAAAATCCGTTCCCTGGCGCTCGTCGATGTTGAATTTGGCCAGCCTGAATGCGCTCATCACCGCCAGGAAAAGGGGAACATAGCTGATCCAGGAAGGACCGCCCAGCCGCTGCATGGTCTCTACCAGCATCAGGGCGGGCAGCAGGCCGAAGCTGACCATGTCGCAGAGCGAATCCAGCTCTTTGCCGATATCCGAGTAGGCTCCCAGCAGCCGGGCCGCCAGGCCGTCGCAGAAGTCAAAGACGGCGGCCGCGATCATGCATGCAAAGGCGATGTCCGGGCGGTGCTGGAGGGTGAAAATCACTCCCATGGCCCCCGAGAGGAGGTTCATGGAAGTGATCATGTTGGGAATATGCTTTTTCAACGCCATCGTTTAGATGCCCAGCTTCTTGCGGATATCCTTGGGAACGGCGTTCTTGTTTACGACGAAGTTCAGGGTCTTGCCCTTGACGAAGTTCTCGGACATGTACCAGATACCCTTATAGGCGCCGGTCTCTCCCCAGGAGTTCTTGATCAGGTAGTACTTGTTGCCGTTCTGGTCCTTGGCGATGCCGTAAAGGTGCATGCCGTGGTCGTCCGTGGAGGTTTTCTCGTCGAACCACAGCTGGCGGTTCTCCTGGGTCACCTCGATTTCCTTCACCACCTTGGGGGCGGCCTGCTTGGTGTCGTCCTTGCCCACCCAGCGCTCCTGGTCGGAGCCGGTGGTGACGGCGGCTTCCTGGTCTACCAGGATGGCCAGGCCGTTGCGGGTGAAACCGGCCTCGGAGACGTCTCCGCCCCAGGCTACGGTGTAACCGTTCTCAATGGCGTTGTCGATGATGGCCATGAACTCGTCCAGCGGGAGGTTCCAGGAAGGGGTCCAGCGCCAGTTGTCCTGCACCTCGATGGCAAAGGAGGTGTAGAAGGGGTGATGGGTGAAGGAGGTGAAACCTACGTAGTCGTCCATGTTCAGCCCCTGTGCGTCGCGGTAGCTCTCCGGGGTGTATCGGACACCGTTCACGGTGAACTCTGCCGGGATTTCTCCCATATAGGCGTCCAGGATGCCATTGACACCCTTGGGCCAGACGGGGGTGAGCTTGCGGTTGGGGTTCTTGACCACGGCGTCTACGTAGCCCTTGAGCACGGCGTCCAGTTCCGCCTGTACCGGAAGGTCGTAGCCGTACTGCAGGCCGGAATAGGCGCTCTGGGGAACCAGGCCGTAATTGCGGGCCACGTCCAGCACATCGCCGAAATCCGACCCGGCGCCGTACTGCAGTTTCCCGTCCAGGCGCACATATTTCAGGGAACGGTCATAGTAGGCCTTGCGCACGACGAACATCTCCGAGAAGTCCGGATACAGGGCGGGGTCTTTGATGCCCTTGGCCTTGATGGCTTCGGACTCCAGGAAAGACAGGGCGCTGAAGCACCAGCAGGTGCCGCTGCGGTTCTGGTTTTTGATGGAAGTGATGGGATTCTCCTTCACGATGGTGAACTGGTAGTCTTCCGGCTTTACGGCGGGAGCGTTCTGTGCCTGGATCAGGCCGGCTCCGAGGGTGGCGGCTAGGACAGCCGCAAGGATGCAGGGTTTGTTCATATCAGGGTGTTTTAAGATTTTCAAGCCTGTCCCACAAAATTAAATGTTTTATTGTAATTTTGCAAACGCTATGTACAACGTACTTTACATTCACGGAATGGGGGGCGGCGGCGACAGCCGGATCCCCGGCCTGCTCTCCCGGTTTTTCGCGGATTCACCCGTCCGGGTGATTGTCCGCACATACAGTTTCGACCCGGACCAGGGGGCTTCCCAGATCGCGTCGTGGGTGCGGGAACTGAGGCCCGCCCTGGTTATCGGGGAGTCCCTGGGCGCCATCCAGGCGCTCCGGGTGGGGGGCGTCCCGCACCTGTTCGTCTCTCCGTCGCTGGGGGCGCCGGCGCTTCTGGTGAAGCTGGTCCCGGTGTCCCGTTTCGCCCTGGGCCGATGGTTCCTTCACCGGCGCTTTCCCGTGAAGGCGGGAGACCGTCAGCCGCTGCTGTTCCGCCCTTCGGTCCTGCGAAAATACGGGCCGCACTGGGAGAAAGCGCAGGCGCAGGCCCGAAAGGACCTGGAGGCCGGCCTGCCGTTCTATGCCTTCTTCGGCACCATGGACCACTACAAGCGCTCCGGCGTAGTGCAGGTGGGCCTGTGGGAGGAGCTCTTCGGCAAAGACACTTATCAGGAATACGAAGGGACCCATTTCATGGAAGAGGAGTATGTGCGGGATCTGCTCGTTCCCAAAATCCGGGAAATGCTGGAATTGCAAAAATAGAGGGAAATGTGTAATTTTGCACTTTATTCCATTCCTATGAAAGTTCATGTCCTTTTCTGTGTAGCCGCCCTGGCCCTGTGTGCCGCCTGCAAGCCCAAACAGGCTCCTTCCCGGCCGGCGGTTGCCCTGGTGGAGGCTGTCGCGGCAGACACTTCCGGTCTTGGAAAGCTGGCTGCCCGCGCCGGCCACGGGAATGTGCAGGGGTCTGTCGCCCTCATCGGAGAGCCCCGGGACGGGATGCTCCTCTCTCGCCGGTTCATGTCGGCAGACCTGCTGGACAATATAGACGGCCGCAGCGTCCGGGATTCC
>ODAI010096585.1_pt1 | contig 16662 bp, 19 predicted proteins | sample 1539321 | NCBI WGS metagenome assembly ODAI01 (sample SAMN02144231, study PRJEB22623) | gut metagenome | biome: sheep rumen | host: Ovis aries | place: New Zealand | reverse complement strand
TCGCGCCGCTCCCCCGGGCTGGCCGCGGTCCCCGGCCTGTAGACGGAGGGCATGGCCCTCCACAGGGAGGCCGCAATGGCGGCGGCGTCGGCCGTGCTCTCCGGCTCGGACGCATGGTCAAGCACGGACTGCATGGCTGGCCGCACTCCCGGCACGGTGGCGTCCAGCAGGGCGCCAAGCACCTCCGCCCCCTTCTCCAGAGAGGGCTGGGCCTTGGAGCGCAGGCCGAACAGGAGCCACGACGCGGCGAGGGCGGCGGGCTGGGCCGGCCTTGCGTGCTCCTTCCACCCGTCTCCGCCGAACAGGATGTCCGCTATGCGGGCGAGATTCTCCTTCGCCCCCCTGAACGCGGCGGACATGCGCTTCTCCACGCGCACGTCCTCCACGATGTTGAGGAGGGTCTTCATCATCGGGTGGCGCCACCTGCCGTCCTCGAGCACGCTCCAGTCCGTCCACCGGACGTGGGCGGCTTCGTGGTCCAGATAGCCCCGGAGCAGGGCGGCCGCGTCGGCCTTGGTCTCCAGCACCTCGGCCGGGATGTTGATGGCCACGTCGTGCACCATCCTGCCGTCGGGAGCGACGCGCCGCGAGCACGTGGTGTACGCGCCCCTGCCGGAGCACGTCACCTTCACGCCCCTGCTTCGGGACATGCCGGCCGCCACGGCGGCCATGGACTTGGGGTCGAACATGAGGCTACTCATTGGAACCTCCTCCCGCAGGCTGGGACTGCGGCTGCGGCGCGTCGGGCGTCAGGGGCATGCCGAACACGCGCTGGTACGTCTCGCTCACGGACGCGGCGTCCGCCTCGCTCAGGCCGGAAGCCCACGCGTCCATGAGGGCGGCCGCCACGGGCGACCTGCCGCCGAGGGCGGCGAGCGGCTTGCTCCGGTAGGCCGCTATGTAGGCGGACCATCTGCGCAGGGAGCGGGTGGTCAGCGGCTTGGATATGCCGAGCGGACCCTGCTCCGCCCGGACCGACTCCGTGAAGTTCATCATGAGTTCAAGCGTCTCGCCCGAAGCTCCGCCCGGCCCGGCCGCCACGAGTGCGGACTCCCTGCGGCGGGGCAGCCAGTCGGCGCGGACGACAGTGAACCTGTCCATCAGCGCCATGTTCTGGACCATGACGCCCGCATAGGCGCCGGAGGAGTCGCCCGAGCCGGAGCTGTTGCCCGTGGCGGCGAAGCGGAAGGCGGGATGCGGAGCGATGTACTCGCCCGCATTCTCTGGAATTACCAAGCCTGACCCGTCGAGCACGCCGTTCAGGCCGGCGCACACGCTCGGGTCCAGCAAGTCTAATTCATCGAGCAGGAACAGCCCGCCCGTCTTCATGGCCTGCGCAAGCGGACCGTAGACGAAGCTCGTGCGGGTGCCTCCCTGCCCGTCGGACTCGAGGGCCACCCTGCCCACGAGGTCCTGAAATTCAAGACGCCCGTTGGCGGTGACTTGGAAGCACGGGGTTCCGGTGCGGGCGCACCATTCGCGCAGGGTGCTGGACTTGCCGCAGCCGGACGGCCCCGTGACGAACAGGCCTCCGCCCAGCGACTGGGGCATGGCCCACCACGTGGGCAGCGCCCTGACCGCCCATGCGGGGAAGTCATGGCCCGGGTTGCGGGCCGGGGTCATGGGGTTGCTGAAGTCTCCCATGCCTTCGACGGAAGGCAGGGAAGGGATTTCGCGGTTGAGAAAAATTGATCCAAGATTGATGTTCATGGCGGCCTCCATGAGATTGGGGTTAGTTGAGCAGGCCGAGCATGGCGGCCAGCTCAGGGTCTACGTCCTGCTCCTGCTCCGCAGGGGCGGACTCTGGGGCGGGGGCGGAGACGGACTGCGCGACGGCGTCGGCCTCCTCCACGAGGGCGGCGAGCTCCTCCGGCACGGGGGCGGGAGCAGGCTCCGGAGCGGAGACGGCCTGCGCCGGGGCGGGCTCGGGCATGAAGCCCGCGGCCGCGCCTATCGAGCAGGCCTCCGCATAGATGTTTGACTGCTCGCAGAGCTCCTTGATCTGCTTGGGATCTTGGATGGCGATCATCAGGCCCTTCAGGATGCAGAGGTCCACGGCGTCCGGCCTTGGCTTGCAGGCGGGGGCGGCGGCAGTCTCGAGCGCCGTGGCGAGGGAGCCGAGGCGCGGGTCGAAAAGGCTGCAGTTGCGCGCCTTCTCGACGAGCATCTTCAGGGCGTCGGGCACGGCACGCCACCCTTCGGCGGACTTCCATCCGCCATTCTGCTTGTTCCATGCTATCTTTGCCAAGTCGGCAATCTGCTCGAAGGCGGCATTGCCGAGGCCCGCCACCTCCTCCTGCAAGGTGTCGCCGGGAGCGGGAGCCGCGGACGGGGCGGCGAGACGGAACTGCTGCCAGCCGAAGCTGACCTTGCGGGCGACCTCGTCCACGGACGGCAGAGCCGCGCGGACGACAGGCTGCCAGCGGGGATCGACGCCTGCAATCCAGTCGTCGAAGCGTATCTGGAAGCCGTCGAGAAAGTCCCGCTTGACCTCGTCGAAGTCGGACTTGACCTGCGTCAGCATGGCGACCGCCTCCGCAGACTTGGCCGGGTCGAGGGCGTAGGCGTCGCCCCCGAAGATGCTCACGCCAAGGCGGCGGAGCCCCATGTACGCCCTGTACCGGACAGAGCGGAGAGTCTTCAGGCTCTCCTTGGGATAGATGGCCTTGCGGCCAAGGCTCGCCAGCTCCTTGGGCGGCAATGCCGCCCTGACCGAGGGGTCCAAGTCTTCGGGCTTGAGGGCGGCTTCGCCGCCCCAGAGGCTGCCGGAAATTCTGAAGATCTCAATGGCTCCGAGGTCGAGAGTCTGAATGCTGGACATAGCTTTCTCCTGTAGGGGTTGAGGTTTTGTTGGGAACTGTATACCACCATTGCCTGTTTGTGTCAAGCACTTTCTACTTAGTGCTTACTTGTGTCGGCGGAACTTGCGGAGCAGGGCGAGCGTCGCCTTGAAGAAGGCGTCCGTATCGAAGCGGGGACGGGGCCCGCCCTGAAAGGTCAGGTGCTCGCAGGTATAGAGCACCGAGGAAACTTCCGCGCCGTCGAAGTCGCGGAAGTTCGGAGGGTAGTCGTCGGCGTGGGCGTAGGGGCGGCCAAGCGAGCCGTCCACGAGGTCGAAGCCGCCTTCGCCGGACGGCACGGGCAGGACGGGGCGGCCGCACATGGCGGTCAGGACCGAGGCCGCGGCGCACGCTACGGCGGAGGCGGGAAGGAACGAACGCAGCATGTCTAGTCCTCCTTCAGGGCGCGCAGCTTGCGCGCATTGACGAAGCGGCACAGGCGGAACAGCGACGCCGCGGAGAGCCAGTCGTCCTCCACAGGGAAGGCGGCGCAGGGCCAAGTCAGGCAGACAGTTCCGTCCGGCTCGAAAGGCACGGCCACGGCAAACGTGCGGCCATCGTCGTACCTGCCTTGTCCGTCGGCATGAAGCACGACGGTCGAGGCGTCCTCCAGATAGGGCTTCAGATTTTCAAAGGCTTCACGGGCATCCATGGCTAGTCCTCCTCCGGTTCCATCGAGTATCCGTTGCGCACGACGAAGCACACCAGCGAGTCGATCACGTCGGCCTTCGCCTCGGCACGGGGGGACCAGCGGACGGCGAAGCCTCCGCCGCGCAGGGCCTCGACTTCAAGGTCGGGCTCCTGCGGAATGAAATGGCTCTCCCACTGAGCCACCCATACGCAGCGGCCTGCGTTCTCTCCGAAGCCGTCGTACTTCACGGCGGCGACGGAAGAGCTTCGCCCGCAGCGGGGCAGGCAGTCGCGGACGGCGCAGCCAGTAAGGCTGCCGTCGCGGAACTGCACGGGCTCCAGCGTGCGCAGGGCGTCGTCGTCATGGGAGAACAGCCACTCCCAGAAGTCTCCGGCGAAAGCGTCGCCGTCCGATACGACAAAGCGGTAGCGGGCGGACGCAGGATCTTCGAGAGCCTGCCCGGTCCAGCCGCGCAGAATAGATGAAAGACGGGAGGCCGCGGACGCGACTTCAAAATCCACGGCAGCGGGAACGTGCTTGTTCATGTTCATTGCTTTCTCCTATGAGCATGGCGGCTCCCGCCCCATGGGCAGGGGCCGCCGGAAGAGGGGGAGGGCTAGGCGAGAGCGGCAGGAAGCGCGGCGAACAGGGCGTCGCGCACGGCGAAGCCTATGCGGCAGCGCCATTCGACTAGGACGCCGCCCTCGGCCTCGTGAATTTCCGCCATGGAAGCCTCGTTCGACACGAGGCTGACGGAGCCGCCGCACAGGCAGACGCGGCGGAGAACGTCTTCATTGAAGCGCCACCTGCGGTAGTGGCGGCGCATGATGGCGAGCGCCACCTGCGAAGCGGCGGCGGGGGTCATGGACGTACGAATGAAGAGGGACGACATGGCTTTCTCCTTTTGTCATGCATGGCCCCGCCGAAGCGGGGCCGGAAGAGGGGGGAAGAGAGGAGGCTAGCAGGCGGCAGGCGACTCAAGCCAGAAGCGGGCGGGCATCTCGGGCGTGCCCCCTTCGCCGGCCAGAACGAACTCGCCATTGCCGTCCACGAAGACGGGGCGGCCCGCGCCGTCCCTGCGGCTGGTCGAACGGCAGGCTATGACGTAGGCCTGCCCACGGACGGAACCCCATCGCTCCGTCTCGTACGCCGCGCACACGGCATAGGGCTTGACCGTGGGAGAGACAGGGTCGCCCCAGTAGTCCTCGACAGGGTCAAGGCGGGCGTCGCGGAGGAACGCGTCGCTGTAGAAGCGGACGACAAAGGCGTCGCTGCCTTCAGGCACTGCGGCTAGCGCGTCGGAGTCCGGCACTTCGGGAGCGTGCGCCCCGCAGCGGTAGTCGTAATGGTAAACAGAGGGGCGACGGGGCGGCAGAGGGGCGCGCTCGAAGCGCCAGAACCTGCCGTCGGACCACTGCTCCTCAATGTAGTTCACGGCGAAATGGCAGGCAGGGTGGGTGAACGTGCATTCATACACGTCACCACGGTTCTGCGCCGGGTAAAGCGCGCGCTCCGACACGGCGGCAAAGCCAAGGCGGCGGAGCTTCTGCTGCGCGGTCAGGTTGTCAAAGAGGGGTTCACCGTTGCGGGCGAGCTTGCGGTCACAGGCAACGAGAATGCAATGAGCGGCGGACTCGATACGGTTAGACATGGCTTCCTCCTAGAAGCTGTCCCAAAAATTTTGGGACAAAGTGTCTCATTAGTTCTGTTAGAACTAATGAGAAAGATGTTTCGATGGACAAGATGTGGGACAACTTTTTATCCAATAAAATCAATGGGTGCCCAAGTTGTCCCAAAGTGTCCCAAGGCGTGGACACTTAGAAATCCGAAAAAGTTCAATGATTTCTAAAGTGTCCAAAGTGTCCCAAAGTGTCCACGCCAAAATCAGCACCCCCCAGAAAAAAGTTTTTTTCGGCGGCGCCAAAAAGTTTCGCCGCGCGGGGGTGTATTTTCTGAAATTGGGACAGATCGTCTTACTACTATCTATTACTTACTCTTAAAATTAATATTTTAAGAGGATAAGTATTTGGAATCATAGAATGAGACGATTTGTCCACCCCCGTGTGGACACTTTGGGACAACTTGGGACAACTTGGGACCCACTGTCTCACTTGTACTCGCAGTGTTGAGCACTAGCGAGACGTGTTGTCCCAAGACAAAACGTCTCATTAGTTCTACAAGAACAAGTGAGACGTTGTGTCCCTGAAATTTTTGGGACAAGTTGTCCCGTCAATCGCGGGCGCCGTGTTGTCCCGCGATTGACGGGACAAAACGTCTCACTTGTTCTAGTAGAACTAATGAGACGTTGTGTCCTCAGAAAGTTGGGACAAGCGTTTCAGGCCGGTTGATCTGCCTGAATAGCCAAGGGCAGGGCTGCAGAAACGGCCTAACCGTCTTTCTGCAGCGCTGACATAGACTCCCGGAGCATTCAACGCCGCCGAGAGTTTGACAATGCCGCACCCCGCGCGCCTGCCGCGCGCGGGCTACCGTGCCGGAGTGCCGCCGCATGTCGCAAAGGCAATGCAGCCGCGCCGAACTGCCCGCTTGTGCCGTGCCTTGCACGGTGGCAGTCCGCTCCGCTTTTCCGTTTTGAGCAGATAGGTTTATGGCGTTTTCGCCGCAAGATCTCTGGCTGGTTTATACGCGGCATATATTGCAGGCTTGGACCTCTGCAAACAAGCGCCCCATTGGTACCCGATACAGCCGTACACTCTGGACTTCACAACGCTTGCCTATCCTGCCGCGGCGTTTCGCTTTCCCTTGCGACAATTCAGGGCCCCGCGCTTTGGTTGCGTTTACGCCCTGCCTAGTCACTTTCTAAGCGCTTTCGCCTATCAAGCTATCTGGAGTTGTCAACGTGCGCGCGTATCCAGACACTAGCGCAGATCTACGCTTGCGAAACGTGACCCTGCTATCTAATTGCGCGCGCCGGATAGTTGATACTTTCCGTGTCCACTATTCTCTATTCGACATAGAGGCGTTGCGCCTCTATCGTGCGCACCCTGCTTTGATACAGGTTGCCACCTTGTGCGCCCTAACTCTGCAAGCGCTGGACGGTTGCGGGCGTTGCGTTGTCCTATGGCCGCGCTTCCCTGCTGGTAGCAGGGTGCTATGCGACTTTCTAGGTGCGCCCCTAGTATGCCATGATTGGCGTTTCGGTAGGCGTCAACGTGGACGCTTCCCTATTCGATAGGGCGCCCCTTGCGGGGCGCCGTATCTCAAAGGAAGTGTCTTTTTATGCGGCCTGCTTAGGTGCTTCAGTTTCTGCTTCCTTCAGCAGATCTTGGAGATCTTGGAGCGTCCAGCCACCTGCCAGCGCCGCATTGGCGGCATTGGCGAAGCGCTTTAAGAGTGTCTCCATGTCTGGACCTTCCTTTACTATCTGGACGCTGATAGCGTCCAGATTGGTGAAGGCGGCGCGGCGCGCCTGCCAGTGGCGTAGGCGGCCATCGACTACTTCAGAGAGTGGCGTAGAAAGCGTCTCTTCAGCAATGCGGAACGTGGGGCGAGTCTTTCCCTCTACGGGCTCACCTGCCACAAGCGCAAGGCCAATACGCACTGCCTTGCGAAGCGCAGTCTTTGCAGTGGGCGAAAGCAGATCCTTGCGGGCAGGTGCGCCCTTCACCTGCTTGGCTGCTAGCTGTTCCTGAATATACTGCCACTCATCGAAAGACTTATTGTCAATCGCGCGATTAAGCGCGATACGCACCACCTTGCAGGCGCGCTCTGAAAAAGTCTTTGAGCCTGCGCGAAATTCAGTAAAGGCCTTGCTGAACGTGGTATCTAAGCGCAGAGCGTTTTCATTTGCCATGATAAGATCTCCTTTGCGCCTTTCGGCGCTGTTTCGTTTTGTTAGGTACCTTTTTACTACAGGGTACCCGTTTGTGTCAAGCGATTTTTTGGCATTGCCAAAAACTTTTTTTCGCTTGCTTCCTTTTTCTTATTGTTCCCTTTGCTTGCTTCCCTTTTACTACAGGGTACCCGCTTGTGTCAAGTACTTTTTTGCTATTGCCAAAAAGTTTTTTTCGCGGCCGCGCCAAGGTGTCCGGCGTGAATTAAAAAACTATCTTGACTTTTCTAGTAATTGCTAGGTGCTTCTCGGCCGCGCCGCCTTGACCGGCCGCGCGGCGTGGGCGCGGGGTGGGGTGCGGCCATGCTTGAAAGATCGCTAGCCTTGGCATGGCCAAGGCCAAGCGCTTGGCCTTGGCCACCGATGCCTTTGGACGCTGGCTCGCGCGCGCAGGAGAGAGAGGCTATCTATATTTCCAGACACGCCTCGAACTCCAAAATCCATTTAGACGCTCCGCCATGTTCGCCCCCTCCCCCACCATAACCACCCGAAATCATTAAACAATCTCATCTAATCGCAAAACCGAAAAACAAAAAATGCCCCAGTTTTCAAATAATCCTTGACCCCTCCCCCCTTCTGGACGGCCCCCCGCCTTTCCGCTATTATCCCCCTGCCGAAAAAATTTTTTCTCCCGGAGGCGGACATGGACAGCGACGTGCTCAACTACTACGACGGGCTCGGGCGGAGCAGCCTCGCCTACGGCGTGTCGAGGCGGGAAAGCTCTCCGCCTCCCGGCTTCCAGTTCGCGTACAACACTCCCATAGAGGACGCCCGCACGTGGGACGCCTACGTGTCGTGGATGGAGCGCATGGGCCTCGACCCGATAGAGTCCGCCCGCGACTTCGACTATCAGGGCGCGTTCCTGAAGAACCTCGCCGCCGGAGGAAACGGGCACTGGAGCGACGAGTTCAAGAAGCCGAACCACTACACGTTCAGCTCCGGCTCCATGTATGCCTCGCCGGAGATGCCGGGCGGAGAGTGGCGCCTCCCCGCAGTCTTCCCTTCCCCGGTGCCGGGCGGGACGCCACATGCCGCGCCCGCCGAGTACATCGACCCGAAGCCTGAATTTCTGCCCATGTACCGGAATCCGGCGCAGCTGGACTGGTACATGGGTTCCGACTTCTCCGGCGGAAACCGCATGTTCCGTCAGGAGCCGCGTGGAACGCGCGCTCTGGAGCGTCCCATGGTTCTGGGCGACCCTGAGACTGGCCTCCAGCGCCTGATGTTCCCCAACTTTGACTAAAAGGAGCGCACCATGTCGTTGGAAGATGATTTGAAGCCACCTCTCCCTCTGCCGGAGGCGGTGCAGAATTACGTATTGGACGCATTCGGCGGCGGCGACGGACCGCAGATTGGACGCGACCTTCTCCTTTCCCTCGCCCGCCGCGTGGCGTACGCGCGTGAGATCCACCCCGTCTTCGGCGGACTGGCCAGCGTGCAGGACGAGTTCGGCGAGCTGAAGCAGGCCTATGCGGACTTTGCCCGCAGCGGCGACGCCCGCCGCGTGCGCGAGGAGGCCCTCGACGTGATGGCGACCTGCATCCGGCTCGCGAACTTCGAGTCGATGGCGGAGTGGAAGGCATGACCATAGAAATACCCAAGGGCTACGAAACCCTCGGCGAAGCGCTCGCCGCGGCGGTGGAGCAGGCGGCTGCAGGCAAGGGCGCCGGCCGCCATTCATACGGCGGCGAGCTTTTTTCCGACCAGCTCATATTCGAGATACCCCGGCGCCTCGGCCCGGGCGGCGAGTGCTTCTGCCTCGGGCAGGCGGCGAAGAAGATCTACGAGTCCCGACGCCTCGAGCCCGCGCGCGCCCGGGCCGAGCTCCTCGGCGCCATCAACTATCTGGCCGCCGCGTGGCGCATGCTCGGCGGGACGGAAGGCGCGCAGAAAGAGTGGGCTTCGCGCCAGATGGCGAACAACGGGATCGTATCCGCGCCGGAGGCTCCGAAGGCTTCGGAAAACGTCTGCCTCGAGTTCTCCGAGCGCGTCGTCTCCCTCATGAAGGAGCTGGGCGTGCGCGAGGTGTCGTTCGCGGGCCCCGGCGCGCGCATCTGCGCCGACGGCGTCGTCACCGGCCTGCATTTCACGACGGACGGCGCGGACGGTTCCGGCCTGAAGGACGCGGAGGCGCTGTGCCGCCGCATCCGCGAGGTCAATCCCGCGGTCTACCCGCCGGAGGACGTTGACGCGCCGCGGTTCCGGAAGGGCGAGCCCGTCGAGTACCGCGACGAGACTTGGAAGCCCGCGAGCTTCGTCTGCATGGACGGAGGCTATGCCGTGCTCGAGTGCGGCGGGCAGCGGTTCCGCGTCCTTTCCTTCGACGTCCGCCCGGCGTAGAAGTCCTGGAAATTCCGGGAGCGGTTCCCGGAGAGGGGGGCTGCGCTGTGTTTTCCCCCTCATGCCTGCGGAGAACGGGCCGGGCGAAAGCTCTCTGCCCGGGCGTTTGCGTCCGGCCCGCCCTCCGTGTTGCCTTCTCCCTCCTTTCAGGCTATCAGCCGGAAAGGAGGACTTCCCATGTTCAAGCCTGACTGGAACGCCCTGAAGGCGGCATGCGCCAAGAAGGGCTACGCCTTCTTCGAGAGGGGGAGGCTCAACCTGAACCTCATAGGAATCAGGCATTCGGACTATGCGTCGAACGGGTTCGACGACGTGCTGTGCTGCGCTTGGTGCGATCCCGAAGGGGTGAGGCACGTCGAGCACTGGCCCGCCACCACCGACCCGGGCTGGCACTGGCTCCGGGAGGAGTTCATGAACTCCAAGGGCTGCGCCGTGCTGGTGCCGGGGCAGTACCGCTCCGCGTTCGCCGCGGGGCCCCACAAGGGGCAGTACCGCTGCCTCGTGCAGGTGAAGCCCCTGAAGGTCTGGCGCGACCGGAACAGGGACAGGACGCTCGACCATGCCAACCTCGACGAGGGCATGTTCGGCATCCACATCCACAAGGCCGGGGAGGCCTCGGTGCAGGTGGACAAATGGTCGGCCGGCTGTCAGGTCTTGGCCAGACGGGCCGACTTCCTCCGCATGATGGAGCTGTACGACGCCTCGGCGGAGCTGTACGGCCCCCGCATTACCTACACGCTCCTGACGGAGCGGGACTTCGGCTAGGAGGGCGGCATGGATCTCTTTTCCCAGCTTGCGGATCTCCTCGCGAAATGGACCGGATCATACGCGGATCTGGTCTTTTCCCTCATAGGCGTGGCGGCGGCGATGGCGGCGCTGCTCCCGGCCCCGAAGGAGGGGCAGACGGCCTACCGGATCTTCCACGCGGCCGTCAACTTTCTGGCGATGAACATTCTCAGGGCGCGCAATGCAGGAACTCGAAAGTAGCATTGCCGCCCTCAAGGCGGCGACGGACATGCTCAGGCAGATGCGCGAGGAGGACGCCCGCGAGCGGCGGACCCTCGCGGAGGCGGTGTCGGCGCTGCGCACGGAAGTGGCGCGGCTGTCGGCCCGCATCGACGCGCTCGCGGCGGAGAGCCAGCGCGAGTGCAGGCCCGGGAACGAGCGCCTCGCCTCCCTCGAGGAGTGGCGCGCCCGCGCCGACGCGTCCCTGCGCGTCTGGCGCCTCGTGGCGGGAGCGTGCGGAGGCGTCTTCGGCGCAGCCGCGACGCTGGCCGTCCAGTACTTCATGAAATAGGAGGCCATCCATGGCAAGCGAAAAGACCCCCGTCGTCTGGGACGACGACGCGAAAAAGCACCGTCCCCTCGGTTCGGGCGAGAAGATGGGGGGCCTCTCGGCCTCCAGCATGATCTCCTCCGACTCCGGCAACCTTCTCCAGCAGGGCTCCGACGGCCTGATGCTCGTCACGGGCTCCTCCCTCGCCGACCCCCGCGCCGACAACCTCCTCGAGGAGTCGGGCAGCGGCAAGCTGCAGGTGACGTCCGACCGCATAGTCGAGTGGCTCGACGGCCATCCGCAGGCCGCGGCCGCCATCGCCGACGCCGTCAAGGTGGTGTCCGGCGACGACGGCAACGTGATCGTGCAGGGCACGGACAAGGGCGCCTACCTGCCGAAGCAGGCCATCTCCGCGGCCGTCTCGGCCATGACCGACGCCCAGAAGAACCAGCTCGCCGACGCCATCTCCCCCCGCATCGCGGCCGACATCGCCGACGGGCAGACCGTCACGGCGTCCGGCGGCAAGCTGCACTTCGACCCGACCAATGCCACCGCCGCGCAGAAGAAGGCCATCAACCAGGCTCTGGCCGACCAGACTTCCGGCCTCGTGGTGAACAGTTCCACGGGCAGGCTCGGCGTGGACTTCTCGAACATGCCGACCGACAAGTTCGAGGCTCTGCTCAAGGGCCTGAAGATGAAGGTGCCGCTCTCCGCGAACATGAACGTGTACGTCAGCATCACGAACTCCGCGGCGGGAGACGACATCGTGGACGGCCGCGGCACCGCGGCCAAGCCGTTCAAGCACATTCAAGCGGCGGTCAACTACATTACGTCCACTTATTCCCTAGGCGGCTACGGCGTGAACATTCTCGTCGTGGCCGGCACGTATCCGGAGAACATTACGCTTCCCGACTACGACCGCGGCACCGGCGCCATAGCCATTCTTCCCGCGTCCGGCGCGCGCGACGTCGTCATCGACGCGCAGCCCTTGGGCCACGGCGGCGCGGGAGTGAACGTTTCCGCTCTGGGCGGCACGTGGGTCTTGCAGTCTCTTGATCTGCGCCGTACCGAGCGTCCGACGCTTTCCGCTACCTTCACCGGAGGCTGCGTCCACGCCATCGGCGCAGGCACTCAGGTATACATGCGCGGCTGCTCCGTAACGCAGACGGCTCCGGCCGGCGGCGCTACGGGCGGCAACGAGTTCGGATGCAGGCTTCTGTACGCCGATTCGGGAGCGCGCATAATTCTGCGGGCCAGCGGTCTGGCCGGTTCCATTACCGCTGTGCAGCCAAGTGATTCGCAGGGTGCGGCTCTTGGCTATCCTTCGACTACCGTCATTGATTTGCGCCGCGGCGGCTCCATGCTTCTCTACCGCGACCCGAACGACGCGCTGCACCACGACATCGACTGCTACGGCGCGTTTGACTGCTTCCTCTTGGTGTCTCAGGGATCGTCGGTGAACACCGGCGGGACGGGTCCGCTCGTTTCCTTCACCGACCACAATACCAACGGCAAGAAGTACCGCGTCTATCAGGGTTCCTACGTCGCCGGAACAGGCTCTCAGGACTACTTCCCCGGCGATGAGGCCGGTTCGCTCGATACCACCACCTACTGCTGGTATTCGTAGGAGAAGACTATGGAAGACCGCTGCCTGAAATGTCCGGAATCCCCGGACGGCGACGGCTTCCTTCAGCATGGCGGCGCCGGAGGACTCCGTTCGGAATCTTCCGGCGTCAGCGCGTCTGAAGGGCCGTTCGTCCTGCCTCCGCCTGAAACTGGCTCCCTCGAGCTGAAGGGCTTCGTTTCCTCGGACGCCGACATGCCGGAGAATCCCCGCCCCGGCTGGATGGTCGTGGCCGACCGGCCCGGCGTGTACGCCGGCGCGGCCGTCTCCGCCGGCGACGTCCTCTTCTGCGCCGGAATGAATCCGGCCGTCTGGCTTCCGCTGGCCGGCGGGCTCGGCTCCGACATCGACGCCTCCCGCCTGACCGGCACCGCGTCCGTCGACACGACTGGAAATGCCGCGACCGCCGACAGGGTGAACCACGGCTTCGCCGTGACCGGCCCGGGCGGGGCGGCGGCCTTCGACGGCTCCGCCTCCGCCGGCCTCGCCGTCGGGGACGGCCTGTCCCTGTCGGTCGCGGGGAACGTCGCCACGGTGTCGCAGGCGCCCACCGGCGTCGCGCCCGGCCAGTACCACGCCGTGACGGTCGGCGCCGACGGGCGCGTGTCCGCCGGCTCCAATCCCGTCACGCTTGCCGGCCACGGCATTCAGGATGCCTATACCAAGCAGGAGATAGACTCCCGCCTGACGTCCGGCATGCACTACCGCGGCTCCGTTCCTACGTACAATGATCTTCCTTCGCAGGACGTCGCGGCGGGCGACTTCTACAACGTACTCGACACGGGGAACAACTATGCGTGGGACGGGACGGAATGGGACTACGTGGGAAATCTGATCGACTTTGTTCCCATTACCAATGCGTACATAGACGACGTGACGGAGCACTAGGAGGCGCGCCATGGCATATCTCGACGACACCGGCTTTGCCTACTTCTGGGGCAAGATCAAGGCTTACATTGCGTCCCTTCTGGCGCTGAAAGCGGATGACGCAAATGTCGTGCACAAAGCCGGCGAGGAAACTATTTCCGGCGTTAAGACTGTTGCAGGACAGTTTCAAAGAAAGTCCAGCGTAGTAGGCACTCTGTTTAGAAATCCAGAAGCTGTTCGAGGCACTACGCCTTCCAACAACAAAGAATGGATTATTCCTTTTTGCGATGCTTCCGGCGATGAATGGAACTCTAATGGAACTCATGGAAGGCTGGGAAGCATATCAGTTATGCAGCTTTCCGATGGACAAGCTGCAACGATAAGAACTAGTTTGGTTTCCTATGCCAATATTGCAGGAAGTACATTAAGTGCTGGTCTTGATGTTGGATTTGCCGGAGAAAATGGAGATGTACCTTATGCTCAGGCTCCTTCTACCAGAGCCGACAGGGCTTCTGGAAATGACATTGTAACAAGAGACTGGCTTGACAATGATGCCAGCAATCTTGTCCATAGATCTGGTGTGGAAGAAATTCATGATGTTAAACTTTTTGATGCCGCTGATCTTCGTTTGCGCAATACTGAAGTCGTAAAAGGATCTAACCCTTCTTCTGGAACTGTAAAAAACTGGACTTACTTTCTTGCAGACTCGCAGGGAGGCATGGCTTCTGGCATATCCAATAACGGGCGCATGGGTGCGCTGGGCGGAACTCTCTTTGACGATGGCACTATGGCGACAGCTATTGTTGCCTACAAAAACGCGGCTGGAAGCTATGACTCTCAGTCCATAGGCGTAGTGTATGCACAAGATGGTTCATATTGGGGTTATGCACCGTCTACATCGGCTTCGCGCAGCACTGGAACCGACATCGTTACCCGCGACTGGATTCCTAAAGACACTAGAATTGTTCATATCGCTGGTGATGAAACTATAACGGGTGCAAAGACTCTTACTAGTTCTCAAGGTCTTTCTATGTTAAGAGTCTTAGATCGTAATCAAACGCTTTCATCTGCAGCAGTACTTTATGGAATGCAGCTTAACGGTAAAAATTCTTTTGCTGCACATAATCTTCTTTTATTAGCTTTTGAGCGTAATCCTGCTAGTACGGTTTCTTCACTTTCAGAATATGTAAATCGTTCTTTTCTTAGAGTTGCCGGTGCAACAGGTAAAGTTGCAGACTTGAGTGTGAACATGACTGATACCAATCATGCTATGGTATCTGTTAGTGTTAGCAAAGATGTTGCATTTGATGGTTATATTGGTAATAATAGAGTATTTGTTGCTGAAGGTAATGTAGCTGACTCATCTATAGCTATTATGCAAGATGGCGTTCATCAGTATAGATGCGGTACGTTGCGTTTTGGTAATTATTCTGACCATAATACGGTTGTTGTTGGTGCTTGCAATAAAGCAAATTCTGCACCTCGTGGATTAACCATAGAATGCAATACAAGTAATCTTTGTACTGCTTTTTTTATTGCTAATGTTCTTCCGACATCCAACAATACTTATAGTTTAGGAAATTCTAGCCTTAGATGGTCGCAGCTCTACGTTTCTGCTTCGGCCGTTTCCACTTCCGATGAACGCGTGAAGTCCTTCATTTCCGAGGTTCCCGATGAAGTTCTCGACGCGTGGGAAAGCGTAGGCTTCATCCGGTTCAAGTTCAATGATTCCATTGCCGAAAAGGGTGCTGATAGAGCACGTTATCACAGCGGACTCATAGCTCAACGCATTGCAGAGGCATTTTCGTCCCGCGGCCTCGACGCCTCCGCCTACGGCCTGTTTTGCTACGACGAGTGGGACGCCGAGCCGGAAGTGCTCGACCAGAACGGCGAACTGGTGCGGCATGGCCACGACGCCGGAAATCTCTATTCCGTCCGCTACGAGGAGGCTCTCTGCATGGAGGCGGCCTTCCAGCGGCGCGAGAACGCCCGGCTGAAGAAGCGCATAGCCGACCTCGAGGAGAGGCTTGCCGCGCTCGAGCTTAAGGTTTCCTAAAATGAAAAAGCCCCCGCAAGGGGGCTTTTCTGTTGCCTGAAATCCGTCCGGCTGATAACATCCCTTAGTTTGGGCGGGGCATTCCGCCCCGCCCGCTGCCATGCACCTTTTTGCGACGGTGGTTCACCTCATCGCCCACATGGACCACGCCGAGTAGGCGCGGTCCGTCCATCCCGCCTCGAAGGGGGAGCGCCCGCGCGCTCCCCCTTCTTGGTTTGACGCGGCCGCGATTCTGTGGCTTTATTGGGCCGTTCATGGAGGCGGCAATGGCTTGCGGACGATTTTCTTCCCGTACCGGCATGCAGACGTGCATGGCTCCGGGACAGGGGTGCGGACCCCTGCCCCTGCCTCCGCTCGTCTACGTGGGCAAGGTCGCTTCGGATTCCGAGCTGCCTTCGAGTCCCCGCATCGGCTGGACGTTCGTCGCCGAGGCGCCGGGCGTCTATGCCGGGCATTCCCTGAACGAGGGCGACGCCATCGTCTGCATCGGCATGGCGCCGGCGGAGTGGACGTCCTTCTCCGGGCCGGTGGATCATTCGATGTTCGTGCGGTTCACGGACATGGCTACTGCTTCCAAGACGGGCGTCGTCTATGTGGACCCGGCGCTGAACTCCTCTTCTGCCAATCCCGTGGAGAACCGCGCCATCTCCGTGGAGATGGACGCGAAGGCGGACGCCGCCGACTTTCTGACAATCAGCAACAGGGAAATCTTCGACATCGTGACCGGAGGCTAGGATGGCTGCGACCAAGTATCTCGACTACAACGGGCTCCTCTACTTCTGGACGCTCATAAAGGGCATGTTCGCCAAGCCGTCCGACGCGAACCCGCAGATGGACGGCGCGGCTTCCGCCGGCTCCTCTGCGCTCTACGCGCGCGGCGACCACGTGCATCCGCACGATACGTCCAAGGCGTCCAAGTCTTCGACGACTTCCGCCGGCTCCTACGGCCCGAGCGCCGATGCCAGCCCCGCCCATGGCGGGACGTTCAAGGTTCCCTACGTCACCGTCAACGCCGAGGGCATCGTCACCGGCGTGGCGGACAGGACCATCACGCTTCCGGCGTCCGGCAATACCGACCAGAAGGTGAAGCAGAACCTCACTGGCACTACGGATTCCAAGAAGTATCCGCTGCTTCTGAAGTATACGGACACCGCCACCGACAGCCCGCCGCAGGAGAC
>ODAI014780576.1_pt1 | contig 16664 bp, 18 predicted proteins | sample 1539321 | NCBI WGS metagenome assembly ODAI01 (sample SAMN02144231, study PRJEB22623) | gut metagenome | biome: sheep rumen | host: Ovis aries | place: New Zealand | reverse complement strand
GGTCTATTCCGAAGCCCAGGGCCGCTGGCTCGAGGTATCGTCGGTTTCCAACTTCGACACCTATCAGGCTAACCGGCTGAAGTGCCGCTACCGCCGTGAGGACACCAAGAAAACAGAACTTTGCCACACGCTGAACGGTTCAGCACTGGCTTTGCCGCGCATCGTGGCAGCCCTGCTGGAAAACAACCAGACGGAGAATGGCATCAAGATTCCTGCTGCGCTGGTTCCCTACTGCGGTTTCGACACCATCGACTAAGTCAACAAACAAACTAAACAGATATGAATAAGATTATTCGCAAGGAACAGTTTTCCGAGAAAGTGTTCCTCTTTGAAATTGAGGCGCCACTGATAGCCAACAGTCGAAAGGCTGGTAACTTTGTGATTGTGCGCGTCGGCCAGAAAGGCGAGCGAATGCCGCTGACGATAGCCGGAGCCGACAAGACCAAAGGCACCATCACGTTAGTTGTCCAGCAGGTAGGTCTTTCCTCCAAGAAGCTGTGCATGCTGAACGAAGGTGACTACGTCACGGACGTAGTAGGTCCGCTGGGCAATCCTACCCGTATCGAGAAGTATGGTACGGTAGTCTGTGCCGGCGGTGGACTGGGCGTCGCTCCCATGTTACCTATCATACAGGCACTGAAGGCTGCAGGAAACCGCGTGCTGTCGGTGATGGCCGGACGTTCCAAGGACCTCATCATACTGGAAGACAAGGTCCGCGAGAGCAGCGACGAGGTCATCATCATGACTGACGACGGAAGCTACGGCGAAAAAGGCGTGGTGACCGTCGGTATTGAAAAGTTCATTGAGCAGGAGCACGTCGACAAGGTATTTGCCATCGGTCCTCCCATCATGATGAAGTTTTCAAACCTCACTGCACAAAAGCACAACATTCCTTGCGAAGTATCGCTCAACACCATTATGGTGGACGGCACCGGCATGTGCGGCGCCTGCCGCCTGACTAGCGGCGGCAACACGAAGTTCGTCTGCATCGACGGACCGGAGTTCGACGGTGCACTCGTTGACTGGGATGAGATGTTTAAACGCATGGGCACGTTCAAGAAGGCCGAGCAGGAAGAGCTGGAGCACTTCGAGGAGCACCTCACCAACGGCGATGCCCAAGCGTCGAAGGATTCCCCCTCGGACAGCAAAGACATAGTGATGGACGACGACCCCACCAACGACACCATCGACGTGCTGACCGATCGCAACGCAGCATGGCGTGAAGCGTTGCGCAAGAGCATGAAGCCCAAAGAGCGTACGCAGATTGAGCGCGTGAAAATGCCCGAACTCGATCCCGTCTATCGTGCCACCACCCGTACAGAAGAAGTGAACATCGGCCTTACAAAGGAGATGGCCATGACCGAGGCTAAGCGCTGTCTGGACTGCGCCAAGCCGACCTGCGTCGAGGGATGCCCTGTCAACATCAACATACCGTCGTTTATCAAGAACATTGAGCGCGGACAGTTCCTGGCTGCTGCCAAGGTGTTGAAACACACCTCCGCCCTACCCGCCGTCTGCGGCCGAGTATGTCCGCAGGAGAAGCAGTGCGAGAGCAAGTGTATTCACCTGAAAATGAACGAACCGGCAGTGGCTATCGGCTATCTGGAGCGCTTTGCTGCCGACTACGAACGCGAGAGCGGTAACATTTCGCTGCCTGAGCTTGAGCCCGCCAACGGCATCAAGATTGCTGTCGTCGGTTCCGGTCCTGCCGGACTGTCGTTTGCCGGCGACATGGTAAAGAAGGGCTACGACGTCTACGTATTCGAGGCACTGCACGAAATCGGAGGTGTGCTGAAATACGGCATCCCCGAGTTCCGTCTGCCCAACAGGATTGTCGACGTGGAAATCGAAAACCTTGCCAAGATGGGCGTCCACTTCCAGACCGACGTCATCGTGGGCAAGACCATCAGCATCGACACACTCGAACAGCAAGGCTTCAAGGGAATTTTTGTCGGTAGCGGCGCCGGACTGCCCAACTTCATGAACATCCCCGGCGAGAACGCCATCAACATCATGTCGTCGAACGAATACCTGACACGTGTAAACCTGATGGACGCTGCCAACCCCACCACCGACACCCCCATCAATCTGGGCAAGAAGGTGCTCGTCGTCGGCGGCGGTAATACGGCTATGGACTCGTGCCGCACCGCAAAGCGCTTAGGAGCCGAGGTCACCCTGGTGTACAGGCGTAGCGAGCAGGAGATGCCTGCCCGACTGGAAGAAGTAAAACACGCCAAGGAGGAGGGTATCAATTTCCTCACGCTGCATAACCCCATCGAGTACTTGGCCGACGAGCAAGGTGCCGTCAAGGCCGCCGTGCTGCAGGTCATGGAACTTGGCGAGCCCGACGCCAGCGGTCGCCGTTCACCGGTGCCCGTTGAGGGAAAGACGGTCACACTCGACGTCGACCAGGTGGTCGTTGCCGTTGGAGTAAGCCCCAACCCGCTGGTGCCCAAGAGCATCGAGGGACTGGAACTGGGACGCAAGAACACCATCGTGGTCAACGAGGGCATGCAGTCGAACCGCCCCGAGATATTTGCTGGCGGCGACATAGTGCGCGGAGGTGCAACGGTCATCCTTGCCATGGGCGACGGTCGTCAGGCCGCTCAGCACATGGACGAGTATTTGAAAAAGTAAAAGTGAAAAGTGAAGAGTGAATAATTTCTTTGACCTAAAGGTACAAAGTGTGGCGTTGCAATGCTGCCGCACGAGTAGTCTGGCAGGAAATTTTTCACTTTTCACTATTACCTTTAACCTTAAAATATGAACGGACTATACACCATCATCCTGCTCATACTAAGCAACGTCTTCATGACACTTGCATGGTATGGACACTTGAAACTTCAGGAAAACGGCATATCCAACAACTGGCCGCTATTCGGCGTCATCGTCTTCTCGTGGATGATAGCCTTTTTTGAGGATAACACAAGACTTTTACCCATCAGAGTTGTTAACAGCTAATTCATTTAAAATCAAATAGTTATATGACTAATTATTTATATCCAATCGGACTGTTAATTATCTCTAATATTTTTATGACCTTTGCTTGGTACGGTCATTTGAAATTACAGCAGATAAATGTTTTCACAGATAACACACCGTTATACGTTGTGATTTTAGCATCGTGGTTGTTGGCTCTGCCAGAATATGCGTGTCAAGTTCCTGCAAATAGATTAGGCTTTATAGGAAATGGTGGAGCATACACATTGTTACAGTTAAAGGTAATACAAGAGGTTATATCTATTACGGTTTTCACTATTTTTGTTACGATATTCTTTAATGGTGAATCACTACATTGGAATCATTGTTTAGCTTTCCTGTTTTTAATAATGGCTGTTTATTTAGTGTTTATGAAATAAAAAAAACGCAGTCCATTCAAGGGCTGCGCTTTTGTAGGCTTTGCAATTGCTATGCTACTGATTTCATTATCTCTGCAAACTTTTCTGTTAGTTTTTTGTTTTTAAGACCTACAAGTTCTTTTTTCTGTTCTTCTGTAATTTTAGAAACCATAGCAAGTTCTGCTTTCCAATAATTGACGCCACCATTGTCCTTGATATAATCAATTATAACCGACGATGTTTGAACGTTATCTGGAAATGTTTTGACTAAATCCCAGATTTCTTTTGCTCTTTCTAAATCAGCGTTTGAATAATACTGTTCTTTTTCTTCATCAGTTTTTGCTGTCATCACTTTTGCCCACTTAGCCTTTTCAGAAAAGAACAAATATTTGTTTACGGTTTTAGCTGATACTCCTAATTTATTCAGTTGGTTAGCAAATAGTGAATTTTCGTCTGGATTCATTAAAACACAACCAGAAATATAGTCAGTACCTTTCCATTTGCTTGTTACATTGTTTACCTCTACCAAAACATCTGCAAAAGTCATTTTTTGTGGTATCTTAATTTTATACCAACTCAGCGAATCTGTAGTAAAACCGTTAGCGTCTTCACTAACCGCTAATTCTGTAGCAGCGATAAAGCGGTGTTGACCATCAAGAACGGCTATATAATCAGAGTAGTCGGCAATATCAACACATTTCTTTGTGATTGCATCCACAAGATTACTATCTGCTACATCAATAGCTTCAACATAAAGCAGGGGTACCAAATTCGTACCGAACTTTTTCAAACTCTCAATCTTTTTCTTAACATTGTTCTTGTCAATGTTTCTGTTCTCTGCGACAAAAGCTACTTTCTTCACCTCTGTACCAATCTTTACTTCATTCTTTAGCATAACTTTTTCATTTTTGTTAATACTATTTTTCTTGTTCTCACTTGCAACTACTGTTGCGTTAATAATTTTATTATCCATAATTAAAAGCTTATTATCACCTCAGCACTATACCTTGGTTTCTGGGTGCAAAGATAATACAAATAATAACGCGAAAAGGGACATATGACAGATTGCATAGGTGGTGAAAAAACAGCAGAAATTTACCCCTATTCGGCTAATAGCAGGTTGAGGAAAGAAAAAAGCCCACTGAATTAGCAGGCTAAACGAGGTAGTATCTATTGTGTGTAGGTATCTCTAAGTCCTTGCACTTACTAAGGTAGTTCTTCAAGAAATTCAGTTTGTCACCTGTTTCGCTATATTCAGTATCAAACCGTTTGTCATTGGATATGCCTAACAGATAAATCATTCTGGAAATAAGTAGCCTTTTGTCCTTTGATGCGTATATTTCTGCATTTGCTTCCAATGGCTTAATAAACCAACTCAGATATTTGTCAAACAAGTAGAGTTGTTTGATGGGTGATAAGATGGTAGTGTCCTCAAAGTTTACGCTTGCTGAATCGAACAAGTCGCTATATTCATCGTTCTTTTCCAGAAATTCAGTAAGGGCTATATTGATAAGTGATAGTGTCTGACCGTCTTTAATCCTTACAGGGTGTTTCCCTACCTTTAGAGTAAGTTCCCCATTGGTAGCCACATTGATATAGTTGGAGTGAATGTCTGGCTGCAACAAATTCAGTTCTGCAATCAGATTCTTTATTTCCTCTCTATGCGTCTGATTCCGTTTGATGGCATTGATGGTACTACCCTCTACATGGTCTTTAATGAGTAGGCACAGATACCAGAATTTTGCACTATCCAATCCAAATGCCTTTAGTGTTCCTTGTACTTCTTCTGATTCTTCGTACTTATTCAGTCTGGAAGTGTCAATATATCCGTTACAATAACGACCATAAAAGGTTAATGGTGCAAGTGATGGAGTGATACCCATATCTGGGTCATAACCGCCCCAAAACTTTTCAGCCACCTCATTCACATAGTCAAACAATGGGTCTGATTCTGGATTGAAATCTTCTATGTCCTTTATATCTGCTATCATACGAACGCCAAATTTACGAATAAAAGTGGAGAAACGACCGCCCCCTATGCCAGATTTAGTAAATATTAAATCTTTTCCCCTCCTATTCGTACTAATATAGCGACCTGCAATTTTTATCCCCCTATACATATAGCAATGTAAAACGCTACATATTCTCAATTACTCAATATTCTGAATCGCTGAAAATATCAAATTATGAGTTAAGGGCGCAACAGTGTACCAACCTCTAATCCCCCCCAGCATAATTGATAAGGAAAAAGAGATTGGAAACAACAAACAATTTTTCTATAGTATTAACCCCTAAATTTTCAGCATTATGAATGATTTAGTATTAGTGCCTACAATGGCAACAAGTAGGAGATTCGATTTCTCCGATGCAGAAGTAGTTGAGCCTATCAATGAAACTGTAGAAGTGCCTAACCACTTCATCGAAGCGAATACAGTAGAGGTAACTTTGGAACACCTCAAAAATGACTGTGTAACCCCTGTTTTCGCTAAAGACAATGAACTTACCATTAACCATGTTTCATTTATTGAAACTGTGGAAGATGCAGTAAAGGATTTCTTTAAAGGTGAGCAAGTAAATGATTCCCAGATTAGAGCAAGCCACATTATCAAAGGTCGTGTTCCGTCTGCAATTCATAAGCCTGCTAATCAACTGTTGGAAAGTGACAAAACTATCTATTATGAAAGATGTGCTTTTTCAATAGATGTGCCTACTATCTATCAAGACATTAACGGGAATCGCCTTTATTTGTCTGTAGTGGGAGTAAGAGCCTATAACAGACAAAATCTTTTCTCAAAGAAAGTGCCAGAGATTTTCCAAGTGGCTATTGGTTTTAAGAATACCGTTTGCTGCAATATGTGTGTTTTCACAGATGGCTTTAGAGGTGAACTAAGGGCAAGTAGTACAATGGAACTTTATCGGCAAGTGCTTGAACTATTCCACGACTTCAACCCTGCAAAGCAAATTCACTTGATGCAGCAACTTTGCAATAGTTCACTAACTGAACATCAGTTCTGCCAGATTATAGGCAGAATGAGATTGTATCAAAGTCTGCCAATGAGATTGCAAAGGAATATCCCCCAACTTCTGATAACAGACACACAAATTAACAACGTGGCAAAGTCCTATATTTCAGATGAAAACTTTGGCAGTTATGGAACTGATATAAATATGTGGAAGTTCTATAATTTGCTGACAGGGGCAAATAAAAGTAGCTATATAGATTCGTTCTTAGACCGTTCTATAAATGCTTCTGATATTGCATTAGGGATAAATTCTGCTTTACACGGTGACGAAAGATATAGTTGGTTTATTGACTAATAAGTAACAGGGGAATCGTCCAGAAATGGATTGTTCCCCTTAAACTTTTCGGACGATGAAAGAATTAACAGTAAGATTCCTAAACGACAACTATACTTTAAAAGCGTTCTTTAATGCTGAATATAACATTATCAGTAAGGCACAGAATCAAGGAACGTGTAAAGGTTGGTTTGATGTGAAGTTAAAGAGTTTGGCACGTTTGCCCCTATCAATAAAGATAAGGTGTACCAGATTAGACTATGATAGGCAGATTTACAGGGAACGACCTAATTTTCCTTATCAGTCCTACTATATGGCAGAATATGAAGTACAACCCAATCCCCACAAAATAGAAAAACTGATTTTCAGAAAAGAAAGCGGTTGGTTTGCTTGTGGAGATAAGGCACAACTTTATTAGTGTGTTGAAATAATAAGTGTATTCAGATAAATCTATAAAGTTATCTGGATGCACTTTCTTTTTGTGTTTACTTAATACTTTGATTAAAATGAGTACGAAAGCAATTATCTATGCACGTGTTTCGTCTGTTGGTGATAGGCAGAACACAGAAAGACAGATTTCTGATTTATCAGAATATGCCACATATCAGAAATTAGAGATAGCCCAGATATTTGAAGAAAAGATTTCTGGTGCTAAGAAGAATGTAGAACGACCTATATTATTGCAAGCTATAGACTACTGCAAGCAAAATGAAGTATCTATCTTATTGGTTAGTGAACTTTCCAGATTAGGGAGAAATGCGTTTGAAGTTTTGGCAACCGTCAAAGATTTAATAGATAACGGCATTAACCTATATATACAGAAAGAACAACTAACTTTGCTTGATAAAGATGGTAGCCCTACAATGTTTGCCCCTATAATGATAGCCACTTTATCAACGTGCGCACAGTTAGAACGTGAAAATATAAAGTTCCGTTTGAATAGTGGGCGCAAACTATATATTGAACATGGTGGAAAGTTAGGGCGCAAGGTTGGTAGTACAAAAAGTCTGGAGCAGAAGAAAGAACAGTACAAAGATATGATTGGCTACCTTAAACGTGGCTATTCTATCCGTAACGTGGCAAAGCTAACAGGAAAAGGAATATCTACAGTACAACGTATCAAAGCAGACTTCAATTTATAAACAGTAGTAGGACATTAAATAAAGGTGTCCTACTACTGATTTTTGCTTGATTTTACTGCCAACTGACCCCAAAATTCACAAATAACATTAACTTTTTGTAGAACTGTGGTGAAATATGAGATTTTATTTCTATATTTGCAGGTGAGTTTCAAGTACTCCTTTGAGTAGGAGTGCGTATTAATGACTCAAACTTAGTAAAAAAGAGTGATTGAATACTATTGATGTTTGAATCTGGACAATTCAACTATCTGTTTAATAGTAGGCAATATGCTCGCATCGTTAGGATTATTGTACCCTTACTGGGATTACTATATTCTATGGTGTGGGCTATTGTTTGTTACAAACAGATAGGTAGTCCAGAACCGAAACATCGTAGTGAGCAGTAGTCCCACACTCTTTAACAATAACCCGCTTTCATCTTGGGATTGGTTAGCATAAAGACAAAGTTATGTGGCTTGCAATTCTTATTATTGGCACTATTATTGGTGGAGTAATCGGTTATTTTTATAGCACAAACAATTATTATAATGGCTTTGTTGGTACGGTATTATGTGCCGCATTTTTCTTTGCCATTTGTTTTTGTTTGAAAATGTCATTTGAGGACAAGACTTTTATATGCACAGACGTAACCAATGGAGTAATACAGCCCCATAATTATAATTCATTTCAAAAGGAATTGCGAAAGCACAAGCCAGAGATGCTTGGTTCTAAGATGGTTTTGGAGTTCTTTGATAATAGCGTGAAATGCACAGCATCGTATATAAAAAACAATGAAGAAGTATCAGAATCTAATGTTTTAGATGAAGTAGATGAGGGGCATATTCGAAGTCCGTATCATCTTGACGATAAACTTCCAGAAACACCTCATACTTTCCAGACAGAATCTGTTAGAATGGAACTTAACGAGTTTATGGACTTTATTACATCGTTCACCATTACAGTGACAAATACGAATAAAGACGAAGTTGTTTTTACCTATAAGAGAAAGTATTTTTAGTTCAAGGGGAATCAAATATGTGGCTCGTAATAGGAATCATATTCTTTCTGATTATCTTTAATTTGCCTGCAATAGCAAATGGAGTATTAAAATTGTTTGGAGAAAACTCTAAAACAGGACACGGCTGCATTTATGTTATTTTGATTGTGGTCTTTATTCTTGTACTAATCCTTGCAAATTATCCCTCATAATATGATGCGTAAACTATACATAATTATCACTCTACTGACCCTTTCCGTTGTGATGCTACTCATTGGCATACATATTGGGAACAAAGGCTATCCAGACGTAACGATAAGCAATGCCACTTCTGTAGATAGCATAAGGAACTTCATACATCAAAATTCTTTGGAAGCCTATAATACCAGGCTGATTACAGCAGACAGGAAATGTGTGTTGTGGGTAGAAAATGGCTATATAGACGGTGGCGAACTATACCATCAGAACGGAGAAGTTGCAATGAAAATAGAACGTGGCAAGTCTGAAAACGAAGATTACTTTGTGACAGTCTGTTATTCTGACAAAGGGGATAAGATAGATATTCAGGCTTTTAAGGCTCAATATCCTAACCTATACAAACGAGTGGAATCACTCATAACTTTGGACTTTTATATACGATAAAACAATATGGCTATGCGTAAGACAATTTGGGCGATCGCCTTACTGTTGGTTGCAATTACAGGTAAGGCACAGGAATACTATTTTGATAGTGAGACAGAGGAAACTATCTCTACTTTGTTGCAGAACAAGGTAAATGAGATTAAGGGTAATGGTGGAGAGGTCTATGTGATGGAAACAGAGACAGGTAGAATCATTGCCAAAGTCCGTTTAGGGAATACTACCAATAACGAAGAATGGCTTGGATTTTACTTTGCCCCTACTTATCTTGCAGTTCTGGAAACTGGAAAAGTAAAGCCTACAGACAAGATAGATGCAGGGAATGGAGTTTATAAAGAAACATACGACCATAATTGGCGCAGCGGTGGCTACGGTACTATCACATTGGAAGATGCACTTACCTATTCATCAAAGGTGGCATTGGTAAAGGCTACAGAGCAAGCAGGTACTATTGATGTAACGAAATATGTTGGCTGCAATTCCGTTTGGGGAATCCTCACGTTCTATAATGCGGTAGCAAACAATGGTAAGATAGTACAGCCTATTGGATGGGGCAACACCATTGTTAATAATAAACAGCTTGCATCTATAGAGAATATCAGCAACTTACAGCGAGCCTTACGTTTGAATGTTACTGAAAGACTTGGTAAACAGGCTAAATCTGACAAAGTAGAGATTGCAGCCAAAGGTAGAACTTTCAAACTGAATAGCAGTACCTTTAGGATGGAATTTTGCGGTTATTTCCCTGCAAGCAAGCCCCAATATACCGTTTTGGTAGTTCTGGAGAAAGACGGACTGCCAGCAGGTAGCGGTAGTATGTGCGCACCATTATTCAAACAGATTGCAGAGACATTGATAAAATGAGACACCTATTTCTATTCGCTATTTGCGCCCTGTTTGTTGTTTCCTGTAAGCAACAGGGGCAGACTGTAACAGGGCATAATATCCACTTGGAGAAAGATAGCGGATTAGTCTATTGCTATGCTGACAGTCAGAGAATCGTATTGGGTGATGATTACTTGGATAATGGGGCTATAGCAATGATGGTACACCAACAGGACAAATACGCTTATGTAGTTGGCGATTTAGTGCCAAATAGTGACGGTTGGACTATGAGATACCATCTTTATAGGGTAGATAGCCAGACACTTGAAACGAAGCATATAGGCGATTTTGCAGCCATACATTTTGAAGATGATGGATTTAAGGCGGCTACTGCCAGACTGACAAATCCAGATGCAACTTGTACGGCAGATGAAGTGTTTGTGATGCAAGACAACTTCTATAGCTACGATGGTACGTTAATCCGTAAAGGAGATAATGAATACAGTTACGATGATATGATAGCCCAATACAGCGACAGCCTTGTTAATGCAGATGGCTATAAGATAAGGAAATAACGAACCTAAATAAGAAAGTGATATTATGAGAAAGATTTATCTGTTTATGAGCCTACTAATTGGCTCTTTAGCTTTAACGGCTTGTTCTTCGTCAAGTAGTGATGAAAACGAGAATCCAAAAGATTCTTATGAAACTTACAAATCTATAGAATTTGTAAAGTACATTAACTCTCAGTATTCTGGTAGTGATAAGTCTGTTGTAGTAGTCAAATGTGACGATGATGTAAATTTTGGATATGACAAAACCAATGGTAATGTTAGCATAGGCGGTTATGCGCTTGTAAAAGACAAAAGCAATCAATATAGCGTTGATGGCTATAAATATGATGGAACGATAAAGAATCAAGAACGCTTTAAAATATACAATGCCCAGAAGAGCAAGGCATTCTCTTTGAATATAGACAGCAAAAGCGAACTTAACTTTGTTCTCTATGGTCTAATTATGACCAAAGACAGCAAAAACACTATCTGGAAACAGGACAACTATCAAATAAAGCGTTCTGAACTCATAGACGACAGCTTTGATGTAATCGTAGGAAATTCTAAAGTTACTACAGCGGCTGACGTTCTTTACAGTTTCCTTAGCCAAAGCCAAAAGGAGACAACTGCAAACTATCCCAATCTGATTATTGGTAAGTGGGAAAACAGCGCAGGTACTAAAAGTTATGAGTTCAACGCAGACGGTACTGTTAAATTGGATTCTCACGTTTACCAATATAGCGTGATTGATGGTTGTGTGACTATCACAAAAACAGAGAATATTTATACAAATACAGTAGAGGACAACATTATCAATTTACTAACGGACAACGAATTGCAAATGATGAATGATTACACGGCTTTAGCTTGGAGCAATAGGCAGACGTATCACAAAGTTAATCAGTAGCATTATTGGTAGTGGCATTTGGAAATCTCTTTTACTGAACAACAAAGAATAAGGTTTCAAAGCCACTTCTACACGATTTTTCAAGATTCTGTTTGATGGTCTTGGAAGTCTCATTTTGATTGCTTATATTTGTCTTACTGAATCGTTCATAGTAACAATATATGCGTATTGGCAGGGGGGCAGCAATGCACCTCTTTTTTGAGCGATAAAGTAACCACAATGCAGATTAACCAAAGCACAGATAAACAAACAAGCAACTGTAACCCTTTGACCGATGGAAGATATACAAATTGCCAGACTGATTGCATAGAAAATAAGAGTTGGTGACACAGTACCCTGTAAACGAATAAATAGTATCATAGAAGATGCTTACAGCCAACTTGGAATTAGACATAAGGCTACATCAGCAGAACTTGAAAGATGGTTTGAATGTAGCCTACCATTTTCTAAACGTATAAATGGAAAAGTAACCAAAGTAAAAAAGATTGAGAGAGCCAAATTAAGAGTGCAATAAGATTTAAGGGCGCATAAAACAGCGTCCTTTTATTTGGCTTACGATGTAACCTAAGAAATGGACTTTATGGGGCGATAAAGTGCAGAATCCCTTATCTTTCTGTCATCAATCCCTTTGCTTTCTACCATTCATCCCTTAAAGTTCCAATCTAATAATACTATAATACAAATAATACATATAGCCTACTACAATTTGCTAACGCAAATTTGGTAGGACTTTACAACCCAAACGCAAATTTTGATTTCTATGAGTAACTTTATTCAGTTTCCACATAGCATAGTGGAACAACTTTCAGCCAGAAGTAAGCACGATGAAGCCTTTACTTATGTGGCTATCAGAAACGAGATAAAGGATCGTTCCAGAACAGCAAGCTATTCACAAGCTGATTTGGCAGAACTACTACAAGTTACAGATAAGACTATCTACAACTACATTCATAGACTTAAAGAAACAAGGCTATTTGATGTCACAGAAAGGAAATTGGGTGCAGAAGAATACCCTTATAATGTTTATCTTTTTCCAGAACTAACGGATAATTATTCAATGGTACTGCCTACATTCATAGCCGATACGGAAATATCACCAAAGCTAAAGGGAATCCTGTTGTTTGCCAAAGCTAACTGTGAATGTGGTACGAATCACTTTACATTTCAAAGCAGAACAGGGGATTTAGCAGAGAAATTAGGAGTTGGCAAGAATCAAGTAAACGGTTATCTATCTGAATTGGAAAGCAAGGGCTATATCCGCTTCATTGGTAAAACGCTCATTATCACAAGCAGCCACTTCCCCCTATCCATTACTAATGATTACGATAATATCATTTACAGCCTCATCTACAAGTTTTGTCTATCCAAAGGCATAGTTCCCCCACTAAAGGACAAACAGGCGACAGCGTGGCTTGGGGCAAAATATGTTGATAACTATAAACAGTTTGTAGCTGACCTCCAAAAGAAGTGTGCAGCCCTACCCAACACAGTACATCTAAACTATTTCTGTCAAGCCCTATTGAATAAAACCCCTATAAAGAAAAAGACAACCACCACATTTATTATGTAATGGTTGCCTGTTGTTTTTTACAAATCAATGGATTCTTTTACAGCTTTCAGTTTTTCAGCATATTTATTTCTATAAGACAAATCAAGTTTTAGTTCCAAAGCGAAAGCATAGTTTACCCATTCGGACTGAAAAAAGTCTCTAATATTGACTGTTTCCTGTTTTGTAGGTGATAATGAAAAGCCTGCATCCTTTGGAGCCGAATAATACTCAAAAGTAATATCGCCTGTTTCAAGATTAACTTCTGCATCTAATTTGTAGGCTTTCGGTGAGCATCTAACCTTAGTGATAGCTATATAGAATATCATTCCAGACTTAAATATGACCTTATAAAAGCCTTTCATTGTGGTGATTTTATGATATTCAATTCTCTCCAGATACAAATGATACAATTCTGTGAGTTCATCGTTTGATATGTTGCTAATACGCTCATAAGCATCTATGTTGCTATATGCTTTCTTGATGGAATCTATTTGGTTTAAAATCTCTCTTTCTTTACGTTTTAAACCAGCTATCTCAGTTTCAACCTTCTTAATGTCAGCATCCGTCTTTGCTTGGTCTTGTTCCAATGCTTTTACAAATACATCATTGGTAGTCACTAATAGCTTCTTAACGTTTTGCTTAGTTCTATTACTAAGTTCCTCTTTCCTTAAATTTGCAAAATCTATTTTTTGGGCTATACCATCTATTATCTCATTAAGTTCGTTTACTCTGGTTTGTCCTGTCTCTTTAAAATAATCTATAATTTCTTGGCTACGTTGAATGAACAAACTTTTAATCACAGAGTTAGTCAACTCATAAGATATTTCATCAATATTGACACTACAAAACTTACTACTGTTACGGCTTTCATTGCAGGAGCATCTATATGTCAGTTTAGAAACACCTTGTTCTGGTTTCTTTTCCTTTACCATCATTGCACGTCCACACCGACATCTTATGATTCCCTTAAAGGGATTAAAATACACTTTGGCTGTTGACACGTACTTGTTGTTAATCGCTATCTTTTCACCAGCCCTCCTAAAATCATCTTCGGAGATAATTGGCTCTATATGTTGAATAGCTACATCTTCTTTGCCCTTTTCCTTACCAAATGACTGTGTGCGTTTCCTAATACCAATATATAACTCATTGTGAATAATACGACTAAGAATAGGTAAAGATGGCATACCTTTACGAATCATTATGTTTCTATCGTTTAAATATTGCATAACACCATATAGAGTTTTACCATCTAATACCAATTCAAATATCTTCTTCACTACCTCTACTTCTTCTGGATTTTGTTCTAATAAATACTTCGGTCTGTTAGAAATAGTGTTAGGTACGCTTCTAAAGCCATAGGGGATTTTTGCATCAACAACTGCATACGGATTAGACTTGAATAATGCTTGTTTTCCGTCTTGATTCTTTCTTTTTATCTCATTACGTTCTTGGGCAGCACCCCATAATTGGATAATCAGCAACAATAATTCACTGATATTTAGATTCTCTTTAGCCTTATAAACTTTAGCTGAATCATCAAGAAGAATTACTGAAATTCCATTGTTAAGAATCTGCTGAATATCATTAAGTGCTTCAGTAATTTGTTCCTTACGACTGAGACGAGATATTTCGGAAACCACAATCACATCACAGTCGTTTTCAGTGAGTGAATTAAGTCTTTGATAGCCTTTTCTATCAAGTGTAGCACCCGAAATTCCAAAATCTTCTATAATAAATTCTAATTCATATCCGTTTTCTCCACAAAAATTAGTAATTTTGCAGCGTTGACGGGCTAAATCTTGCTTTGTAGTTGAAACTCTGGCATATCCGATGGCTCTCATACACGTACATATTTAATAATTAATAATGAATTGCGCTGCAAATATACAAAGAAAATTTCACATGGGCAAATCTTTTGCAATATATGAATATTGCTGCCAAGTGCCGGCCAACCGCATGGGCTTCGTAGAAAACGGCGGCCCCTTCAACCTTATACAGCTGAAGGTCATCCAGGAGTGCATCTCGCTGGCCGTCTTCTGCATCATAGCCAACATCATGTTTCAGGGCACCCATCTGCACTGGAACCACATCCTGGCCTTCCTGCTCATCATCTGCGCCGTCTACCTCGTCTTTATGAAATAGCCTATCACCCATCCACCACCCAACACCCACCATGAACCTCGACGAACGACTCTGGAAGACCTTCAACAAGGCACTCGGACAATACCAGTTGATCGACGAGGGCGACCACATCCTCATCGGGCTGTCGGGCGGCAAAGACTCGCTCCTGCTGACAGAATTTCTTGCCCGCCGCACACGCATCCTGAAGCCCCGCTTCACCGTCTCGGCCATCCACATCCGCATGCAGAACGTCAGCTACCAGACGGACACAAGCTACCTCCAGTCGTTCTGCGACAGCCTGTCCGTACCACTGCATGTCGTCACCACATCGTTCAATGCCAGCGACCCTGCAACGCCCCACCCCAAGCCCCCCTGCTTCCTTTGTTCGTGGCAACGGCGCAAACAGCTGTTCAACTTCGCCCAGGCTGCAGGCTGCAACAAAATAGCCCTTGGCCACCATCAAGACGATATCATACACACCGCCCTAATGAACCTCATGTTCCAGGGCCACTTCTCCACCATGCCCGTCAAGCTGTCGCTGCGCAAGATGCCGCTTACCGTCGTCCGTCCGCTCTGCCTGTGCAGCGAGGCCGACATCCAGTCCTATGCCGACAGCCACCACTACGCCAAACAGCTGAAGCAATGCCCCTATGAACGCGCCACCAACCGCACCGCAGCCGCCAACATGTTCGCCGACATGGAGCGACTGACCCCCGAAGCACGCTACAACATCTGGAGTGCGTTGGAAGCTGAGAAAAAACTTGTAGAATACTAAAAAGTTTGTTATCAACCTTCACATCCGTCACCTCGACATAATTCACTGTCTGACTGACGGTTACAGCGTGAAGGACAGTGTGAGGAAGTGAGAGATAGTGTGAGAGTGTGAGAGCGTGAGAGATGTTTTCAGCATGTCTGTAAGCATAACATGCTGATTGACGAGCAAAAACATACTGAGTAACGTGAGTAACCTACGATGGAGCAAAAGTTCCACCGCGCGAGACACAGAAAACATGCCCGAATTTGTGTTGGGAATGTTCATTCTTCATGCTATAATCATCCTTCACATCACTCACATCCCTCACATCCTTCACATCACTCACGCCATCCTTCACGCCATAAACCGCTGGTATATTGATGGTTGCATCGGTGTGACAGATGTGAAGGACGAAAAACTCATGTGTGGCAAAAAGAATCAGTGAAAATCAGTCCAACCAGTCCAATCTGTGTCAAAAAAGGAAGTCTGTGGCTGATACGCTGAACTGTTACTTAGACATCGGGCGATGTTAAATATCTATAATTGTCGACAGACAATT
>ODAI011355891.1_pt1 | contig 16664 bp, 19 predicted proteins | sample 1539321 | NCBI WGS metagenome assembly ODAI01 (sample SAMN02144231, study PRJEB22623) | gut metagenome | biome: sheep rumen | host: Ovis aries | place: New Zealand | reverse complement strand
TTATGAGCAATTCAAGGACTATTACAATCAAGAATCCTTCCAGGAAGTTGGAAGAGAAGATTCGTGAGGCAGGCGTACAGAAATATCTGTGGCTGAAAGAACTGTGCTCAGAGGAAACCAAACCCAATAAGGTTATTTACGTCTGATGACTGAAAGGTATACCATTTTCTCTGAGACTGGAGATGAGTACAGACTGCAGTAGTAGCAGAAACATTCTACTTTCATGTTAATTAGCAATAAGGCTATGATAGTACAAATAAGAACTGGTGTTCTATCTGATTAATTAAGGATTTAAACATTTAAAATTATGATTAAGACAACAAATAAAATAATTCAGGCATTGAATTATCTGGCATGTAAGCAGCCAAACAAGACATTGGGCTTTAAGCGTGCTTTTAAGTTACTTTGGCTTATTGACAGATATAGCCTGCGACATTATACTCAAACAGTGACAGGCGATACTTATTATGCTATGCCATATGGTCCAGTTCCTACAGATGCCAAAAGTTTGTTGGAGAATATGGAAACCCATCTTGTCAATGAAGCTAAATACCAGAAAGAGTATCTTCGCTCTGATGTTAACCGCTGTATTTATACATCGGTGAAATCACCCGATATGGATGTGTTTTCTGAAGCAGACATTGAAGTTATGGACAAAGTATGGGAAACGTATAAGAAAATGTCCACTTCGGACTTGGTGACAATGTCGCACAAATTCCCAGAATGGAAAGCGTACGAGCCAGAAATTAAGAAAGGAGAAAAGAAAAGTTACCTGATAGATACCGATTTGTTTTTCGATGCCAAATATCATGATGACTTGAGTTTCTTTGACGAGAAGCCAGAGGTGTTGACTTTAGCTTGTCAGACATTCAATGAATATAAGGCGTATTAAGTCATGTCATCAGATACAGAGCAGAACGGGCAACAGACTGGTCAGCCAGTCTTGGTCGAGCGAGGCATCTACAAATATTCAAAGGACTTTCCCAAAGAACTTGGCTATGGAATCCCTAATCACTATCATCTATGTGTAAAGATAGATAATACAGTTGCACTCCTATCTTGTGGAACAACGCAGCATGGAAATGTTGAATCCCGTACCTTATACTTTGGCTGGAAATATGTAGATATTGAAGCAACAGCGACAAATGGCTTTAAGGAGAAGACGCATGTTCCGTGTGATTCTATGTTTGAGATAAGCCAGGCTGAGTTTGATAGGCTATTTCAAGGAGGTATGATAACCAAAACAGGCATGTTGTCAGACGAAGAGTATCAAACTGTATTGGATGGAATAAGACAAAGCAAGCGTATGCCTAAGGCAGAAAAGAATCGTATCTTAGGAACGGACCTGCCGTAAATATAAATTTGAATAACAATGAATAAAGACACGATAAATCTCATAAATCACAGTATATCTACATTCTCAAATATTGCGCAGTAAGCGTCCGAACCTTGGGCCAAGTCTAATTTGGTTGAGATAAAATGTTTTCCCAGATTTCCCAGGTTGTGAACTTTTGGAGCAGCGAAGGCATACGAAAGCTAGCTTTCTGTTTGCTGAGTCGTGACAAAAGTCGATGAAGTCATAGTATTGACCTGAACAGTTTTGTTCACAGCCAGTGGCATAAGCATACCAAGGCTGCATAAATTAAGTTAAAAACAAAGATTTTCCAACTTCTTTACAAACTCTTGGAATCCTCATTCACACTGAGGATGTAGAGATTTTGGGCCCAAGATTCGGACGCATACCCTTGACAAGTCTGTGCTCACCATGGACAGCATTCGAGACCTGCTCCTCCCACTTAAGGAGGCAGATAATACCGATGATGACCAACTCTATTTTGACTTCAAATTTGATTAACATAAATTAAGAGACACTTGTGGTACTTGCTTAGTGATGGCGACATGGTTTCTCATTGCTATTGGAAGGATGATGAGCATATCATAGCTTTTGAAAACAAACATGGAGAAGGTACAGGGTATTATTTAATGAAAGATAAAACACAAGAATATACACACCTTTGGCCACAACTGAGTAATGACGGACATCCTAGTTATTGTCCTACGGATAAAAGTCTTGTAGTGTTTGATACTTATCCTGATAGAGCAAGAATACAGGAAGTAAAGGTGGCAAAAGATACGGATGTGGAAGGGAAGAATATAAAAGTTCTTGCACGTGTGTTTGCTCCATTCAAATATGATAATGACACCCGTTGTGACCTGCACCCCCGTTGGAGCAGAGATGGAAAGAAAATTTGTTTTGATGCTTGCTTTGAAGGGCATCGAGGACTTTATGTAGTTAATCTTGAAAATGACTAAGATAGGCGTATTGCTACCTGTCTATAAAAAAGACAATATAGCGTTTCTTAAAAAGTCAGTTGAAAGCATTGTCGGACAGACATTGCAGGATTTCCATATTTTTATTGGCGTTGATGGTCCTGTTGGTGAGGAACTAGATAAGTGCTTGAAGAATTTGGAAATAAAAGTTAATATTTCCGTTGTACGTTTTGGGGTCAACCGTGGCTTGGCATGTGTGCTGAATGACTTGATAGCTATTTGCAAAAAAGAATGTTATAGATACTATGCCCGTATGGATGCGGATGATATTTCACTGCTAGACAGGTTTGAGAAGCAAGTGAAGTATCTGGAGGAGCATCCAGAAGTAGATGTGGTCGGTGGTGCTATTGAAGAGATAGATGGTAACGACCAGTTGTGTGGAAAGCATGTGAAATATCCGTTGACGCACGAGGATTGCAGGAAGTTCTTTCGCTATCGTGACCCGCTGGCACATCCTGCTGTGATGTTCAGGGCTAGATACTTTGAGAAGGTAGCATCAGGATACAGGAATGAATACCGCAAGAACCAAGATACGATGCTTTGGTTTGATGGGTTTATGAATGGCTGTGTATTTGCAAATCTGAAAGATACAGTATTGCATTTCCGGGTGAATGATGACTTCTATAACCGCAGAAACGGATGGAAACGAGCCAAGCAGATGCTTCGTGATAGATTGAAGATAAATAAAGCTTTGGGATATGATATTTCAGCCAATCTTTTTGCATTCGCAATGTTTTGTATGACGGTCTCTCCCTCGTGGGTCAAGAAGATATTGTATAAAATAAGGTGAATTGGCATAAGCCATGATGTTTAAGATGATAATAATAGTTGATGATAAAAGATACTGAAAGGGTGTTCTTTGAGCTGCTGAAAGCTGGGCTGTGGAGCGACATAAATCCGTATATCCGGATTGACGGAGCCACGGACTGGAATTATATATATAGGTTAGCGCAAGAACAATCAGTTCAAGGGCTTGTGCTTAGTGGAATAGAAGGACTAAGGGCTAAAGGCATAGAACTAAGTGTACCAAAGGTGCTGTTACTGCAGTGGATTGGTGAAGTACAGGTAATAGAGCAACGAAACAAGGCGATGAATGCGTATATTGCAGAAATCATAGAAGGGATGAAGTCTGTGGGTATATATACATTGCTTGTGAAAGGACAGGGAATAGCTCAGTGCTACAGTCGCCCTAATTGGAGGTCGTCGGGTGATGTTGACTTGTTACTGAGTAAAGATAACTATGAGAAAGCTAAGGCTTTTATCTTACCAAAGGGTGTGCTAACAGAGCCGGAGGAGGCGGGAAAAAAACACCTTGCCATGCAAGTGGGGAAATGGGCAGTAGAACTACACGGAACATTGCGAGTGGGGCTGTCCAAAAGGGAGGATAGAATGCTGGATAAAGTGCAGTATGAAATCTTATATGGTGGACAGGTGCGGTCATGGATGAATGAACGGACGCAAGTTTTCTTGCCTGCTGCTAACGAAGACGTGGTGTACGTTTTTGCTCACATCCTCCAGCACTTTTATAAAGGTGGTATCGGGTTGAGGCAGGTTTGCGACTGGTGCAGGCTTTTGTGGACTTATAGGGATTCATTGAATCACAAATTATTGGAGGCACGGATAAAAGAGGCTGGATTAATGTCGGAGTGGAAGGCATTCGGAGCGTTTGCCGTAGAGTATATGGGAATGCCAGTGGAGGCTATGCCGCTCCTCGATGGGAGATGTAAGAAGGAAGATGGCAGAAGTGAGATTGATGTTAATCTTAGAAAGAAGGCTGATAAAATTTGTGAGTTTATACTTGAAGTAGGGAACTTTGGGCATAATAGAGATAATTCATATTTTCAGAAGCATTCGTATTTTGTGCAGAAGTGTATATCAGCAGGGAGAAGAGTGAAAGACTTATGCAGACACGCTACAATATTCCCTGTAAACTCAGTACGATTTTTCTTTGGAATAATGCATAACGGAATTGTTTCAACTCTAAGAGGAGAATAGTGACAAAAACTCACGTTTACGTTAACCTTAACGATGACTAATTGATGAAGATAATTGATACCACATTGTTAGATAAGGTTTCTGCAGAAGCCAAGGCTTCCCCAAGGCTGAGGATGAACTATAACTTTCATCAGAGTCTGGAGGATAAGTGTCACCGCTTCTTGAATGCCGTTGAGCCTGGAACTAAGGTTGAGATACATCGCCATCCAACGAAAGATGAGTCGTTTGTGATACTTCGTGGTAGGGTTAGAGTGAATACCTACAATGATGATGGTACTGAGATAGAGAGTGTAGTGCTCTGCCCAGAGGAAGGACTCTATGGAGTAGATATCCCCAAGAATGTATGGCATAATGTGGAATGCTTGGAGTCTAGAAGTGTATTCTTTGAATGTAAGGAAGGCCCGTTTGTGCCGCATGAAGAAGAAGGCGTGATGCGCCTTCAACGATAACCTTAACGATAATTGAGAGGGCACACAGATAATACGGAAAGCACAGTAATAGAGAGACTGAATAGACATGAATATCTTTGAAATACAACAGTCCAAGCAGGACAAGGAGTTCGTTCTGAAAAACGGCTCTTTAGAATTCGAGGTGTTTGCAGATATTTTAAAGACTGCTGAGGATATTCCGTATATTGGGTCTCTTTTTAAACTTGGAAAGGTTGCGGTGAACTACATGGACTATCGGTTTGTGAGGAAACTGCATTTCTTTTTGGCAGAGTCGGAGAATATAGAGCAAGAAAAGAAAGAGGAGTTTCTATGTTTTAGAAGTAAATGAATTTATAAGGGTTAACGGTCTTGATGGTCAGGCGCGTACCTTGAGAGCATCCAAGAAATGCCATGAAAGTACGAGATGTGGGTTCGATTCCCACTTAACCCTCTGATAACCTATGGGATTAATATTTAAAAAAAGTTTGGCATATAGCCAGCTAAAGAAAAGAATTGGTCAGGCCAATCATTTTTTGATTACCATTCTTGTTGGACTTGACGAAGTAAGCAAAGGAAATGCAAAGAAATCGGCTACACTTGATGCAAAATGGGATCCAAAAGATGTAAAGGTTTCTGCGTCAAGGAGTAGAACATATGCTTTGAATTCATCGCTTGCGTGGATAGTTGACAATTTTGATTCATACGTGCAAAATTGCAAGCGTAAACCAAGTCTTATCGAAGACAGTGAACTGCGAAGTACCTTGGATAGTGCAGATCGCCGGGTAAATGAGAAATTTGAAGTGTTATACAAAAGGTATAAGACGGTTGTCGATTTGAAGTTGTATGGGGCATTGATTGCATTGGGTATTCAGTGGAGAAACGTTACTACACATTCTGGAGGCGACAATGTGTTAGATAATGAATACGAGCGTATTTTGCAAGAGAATAAAGATTGGTATGATAACAATTTCTGCCACTTGGATGTGGATAAAGCTCAGGAAAGTTTTAATAAACGAAACAATCCGTCATTGAAAGAGGTGGCCTCTATCATTAAAGCTGTATTACGTTTCGTAGAAATAGTAGATGAAGAACTAATAAAGGTAATTGATGTCGAGAGATATGTAAAGGATCTACTAGATAAACATTATCCTCAAGGAAGTAAAGAGAGGAGATCGTTTACAAATCAAACCAGAACGCATCAGATATCAAAACTAAGACAATTATTGCTAAATAGTGGATTCGTGGATGAAGAAGGAGATGGTGGTCTTCTGGTGGACAATGAATTTCTGATGAAGTACATGGGCGATATAAAATGTCAAGACAGTGTATAGAAGGCAGGGAGACAAGCTAAATTTGAAAAACCTATTAAAACTATTTATATGACTAAGTACGAAATACTCACAAATATACTTGCTGGGATTATCAGCGAGGCACCAGAAAAGTATTCAAAACTTTATGAGAAGGATACGACCAAGACGGAACAATATTACAACTCTCTGTCACGAGCGTTTATACATCTTTTCTTGAAAGTGCGTTTTGATTTGACCGATTTTGAAGAACGCGAACATTTTCTTACTGATGGCGGCAACGATGGCGGCATTGATGGGTACTATATAGATTCCGGACACAAGGAAATCTATCTTTTCCAATCAAAGTTTCGTGCGAACGAGAATAATTTCCATGACAAGGAGATTTCTATGAAGGAACTTCTTTCAATGGATATTGAACGTATTCTTAGTGGAGAGACTAAGGATGAGAAAGGAACTGATTATCGCGGAAAGATATATCAACTGCAGCGAGAAATTAGTGAGATTCCTGACATCCCTCGTTATACATATAGGGTAATCATCTTTGCAAATCTTAAAGGTGTGTCAGACACGGAATTCAAACGGTTGACTGGGGGGTATAAGGTAGAAGTGATAGATTACCAGAAATGCTATTCCGATTTTGTTTTTCCTATAATATCTGGTACTTATTATAGTAAGTCCGATTTGATGATTCAGATTGATTTGAGCAACAAGATGGCCAGTAAAATTAGTTATACGGTAGATACATCCATTGGTGATTGCGATATTACTGTGCTGTTTGTGCCAATTGTTGAGGTGGGGCGTTTTATGTCGAAGTATAAGAACTCTATATTGAAGTTTAATCCTCGTAGCTATCTAGGTTTTAAGGCTCAGGATGTCAATCGTCAGATAGCAGATTCTGTGACCCAAAAGAAAACGAACGAGTTCGCGCTTTTCAATAATGGAATAACACTTCTTTCAGAAGAGACTTTTATCAATGAGCATGTAGCAAACAAAGGAGTTGCCAAGCTCATTGTAAAGAACCCTCAAATCATCAATGGCGGTCAGACTTCTTTCACATTGAGTCGTTTGTATGAAGATAACAGCGACAAAAGTATCTTTGATAAAAAGGAAGTGCTTCTGAAGGTCATAACTCTACCACCGGATGCCACGGATAAAGAAAAATTAATAGAAGAAATTTCTAATGCAACGAATCATCAGACACCCGTCGGTCCTTCAGACCGTCTGTCTAACATGGATGAACAGGTTTACCTACAACAACGTCTTTATGAACGTTTTGGCGTATTGTATGAACGTAAGCGTGGAGAGTATTCTGATGGTATTGCAAAAGGATACATCCGTGAGGATGACATCATAGATCGTAGTCTTTTCATTAAGATTTACTACATTCTACAGAATAAGGCTTCCAGTTCCAAGGCGAAGAAATTGTTTGTTACTCATAAGTGGACGCGTGAAGCCATAAATGATGATAAAAGAATGATGGCCACGATATTTGGCTGTAAAAGTTATAAGAAATTATTTTCGCTTTCTAAAGCTAACAATTCTGACTTGGATATGCTGGCAAAGGTAAAGGCCATGGTTCTTCTATTCCAACCTGAGAATATTTCGGATTTCGATGATGCCATTAGTCGATATGCACCTCAAGTAATTTCTTCATGGCCTTCTTTCCTAGAGCAAAATTCAGATAAAGTATATCAAAAGACCACAGTGATAGATATGAATAAAGAAGTGAGAGTTGTTTATAAGCGTGTTCGTGCAAAGATGCGCTCATGGATTAATTCTGCGGAGTACGAAAAGAGTGCGCGTAGCTTTTTCAAACAATGATAGAAATTCACTTTTGAACTTGAAAAATGTGTGTACCATATAATATAGCCAATGAAAAAATGCGATTTACATATACATACAGTTAAGGGTATTTCTGACAGGGAATTTGTGTTCAGTATGAATGTCCTTAAGGAATATGTAGAAAAGATGCATATAGACGTTATAGCCATTACGAACCATGATTTGTTTGACTATAATAATTATATGGCTATTCAAAGAAATCTGCCTGATACTATTGTATTACCTGGTATAGAAGTAGATTTGGAAAAAGGACATATCTTGGTTATTGCAGATAATAAAGATGATGTGATTTTCGATTTTATTTCAAAGTGTGATGCTGTTAATGAGAAGATAAGAACAAATCATGATAGTATACCATTAGACGATTTCTGCCAAATATTTGAAGATTTGAATAATTATCTGTTGATTCCTCACTATGATAAAACACCTTCTTTACCCCAACCAGTAATAGAACAATTGAGTGATTATATCCAAGCTGGGGAGGTGACTAGTATCAAAAAGTTTCTTTCGATGCAAAAAAGTCCTGAGGAGAGGCTAACACCGGTATTGTTTAGTGACTTTAGATGTGAAGAAACGGATAATGTGATTCGATTACCGGTAAGACAAACCTTCCTAGATATAAATGAAGTGAGTGTGGGGGCTTTGAAGTTGTGTTTGCAAGATAAAAGTAAGGCGACTCTTTCGGAGAAAGATGGAAATAAATTGTTTCAGGTTTTCGACGATGGTCAGATGTTGTCAACTGGATTAAATATTATGTATGGTAAAAGATCTACAGGCAAGAGTTTTACCATGGATAAAATATATGAAATCTATGGTGAAAGGGCTAAATACATAGAACAGTTTGACTTATTAAATAAAGGCCAAGAGTATGGCAAGGAACAATTTGTAAGCGACCAGAAAATACGATTAGAGAGCAAGGTGGCTGAGTATTTTAAGCCTTTTAAAGATGTTGTAGACAAGATAATCCTGTTACCTTCTTCACATAGCGATGAAACAGAAGTGGAAAACTATCTGAATGCTTTGATGAAGAAAGCGGAGATGGAGAATCAGAATGATATATACTCGAATACCAGGTTATATGAAGAAACGAGTTATGGACTTAGTGCGAATGATGATATTAAGAAACTGATTGAAGCTGTTCAACTGTTGTTGGAATCTGGCTCTTATAGGGATCTTATAGACAAGCATATAGACAAAAACTCCTTAAAACTATTACTTAAGGAACTTGTAGACTTGTACAGGGAAAGGAATTATGAGAATGTATTGAAACAGTTATCTAATGGAATTCTCTCGGCAGTAAAAGCAGATTTGACGTTATATTCTGCAATTCCTCCCGTTCCTGACATTGATTTGTATTCGATAATTTTACGGGGTGAGCAACGGAAATGCTTTGAAAAGATTGCAAATAGCGTAAAAAGCAATAATGATATTTATTCGGAAAATAAGGGACGCTTTACTATAAAGGTATGCAAACGAGCTTATCATAATGCTTCAGATATTAAAAAAGGCTGTGGTACTAGTACTCCTCTTGCTGGAATATATCCATATTATCAGAGGCCAATTGCGTATTTGGAGAAATTAAAAGAGTATGGAGTGGAGAGTTCCTCAATACATAAAGCTTTTGCAGGCGTTGACTATGTTGTTTTGAATGACGATGGGCTTGAAGTTTCTGGAGGAGAACGTTCAGAATTCGTTTTCATACAAAAAATTCAAGATGCTCAGTTATATGATATATTGTTGATTGATGAGCCAGAATCTTCGTTTGACAATGTGTTCCTTAATAACCAAATTAATGGTTTTATTAAGAAGATGTCTGACATAATGCCAGTAGTTGTTTCAACGCACAATAGCACTATCGGAAGATCTATCCAACCTGACTATATAATATATGCTGAGAAAAAGGTTGAAAATGGTGTGAGAGTTTTTAGAAGATATAGCGGCTTCCCGGGTGACAAGAAGCTTGTTTCTGTTGATGGTAGTGAGATAAGCAATTTTGATGTCACTTTGAATAGCCTAGAGGCAGGAGCTGATGTTTACGATAAAAGAAAAGAGATATATGAAGTACTTAAGAGTAGATAATAGAAAAGGCCAATTTTTTAAGGATGGTAATTGGGTGGACATTACATCGCTTGGGAAAGATGATTTGATGATATTGGTAAGGGCTGCCCTTGAGGATGAACAATTTGAAATTGATGAGTTTGACGAGGATGCTTTACCAAATCCTGCTCATAAAAACATCTATAAACATGTGTATCAGCAGCTGACTGATATACGTGCTCGAAGAAATGAGTATCAAGAAGCAAAGAGAAATCTTTTTAAGGATGCTTATGAGCAATATTGTATGGATATATAGTATTGATGATTAATCCAGTTTGGAAAAGAATCGTCGGGGGCGCAAATGAATTAGATAATAAGTTATTAGATAAATAAATCATTAAGATATGAGCATGAAATTAAGGAATATTCCTTTCTCTCCGCCAGATATGACGGAGAAGGAGGCAGCAGAAGTGAGGGAGGCTATTCTCTCGGGGTGGATTACTACGGGTCCTCGTACAAAGAAACTGGAAAGCCAAATTTCGGAGTATGTGCATACGGATAAGACGGTGTGTCTGAACTCTGCAACGGCTGCACTGGAGATGGTGCTGCACCTGCTGGATATTCAACCTGATGATGAGGTGATAGTGCCTGCATATACGTATACGGCAACGGCATCGGTAACTCAGCACGTGGGCTGCAAGCTGGTGCTGGTGGACAGTCAGAAGGACAATGTGGAGATGGACTACGACAAGTTGGCTGCTGCCATCACGGAGAAGACAAAGGTGATTGCACCTGTGGATCTGGGTGGCATTGTGGCTGACTATGACCGTGTGTTTGAGATTGTAGAGGCAAAGAAGGGCTTGTTTAAGCCTAACAATGCTTTGCAGGCAAAGATTGGTAGGATTGTGGTGTCTGCTGATTGTGCGCATAGCTTTGGCGCCAACCGCAAGGGCAAGATGGCGGGTGAGATTGCAGACTTTAGTTCTTTCAGTTTCCATGCGGTGAAGAACTTCACTACCGCAGAAGGTGGTGCATTGACGTGGAATTTGCCTTTTGGTAATGAGGTGGTTCCCACGGATGAAGATTATATGCCTACAGTACCTAAGAAAGAAGGTGAGACTTGGAATGAGATGCTTTATAGACTGTCTCAGTTGTTCTCTTTGCATGGCCAGAACAAGGACGCTTTGGCTAAGACTAAACTTGGTGCATGGGAATATGACATCATCGGTCCTTGGTATAAGTGTAACATGACGGACATTATGGCCGCATTGGGTCTAGTTCAGATGGAGCGGTATGATGGCTTGCTGAAACGTCGCCAGGAGATTGTGGCAAAGTACAATGCCGCTTTGAAGGATCTGCCCGTGGCAGTTCTGAATCATAAAGATGCAGACCATTGCAGTTCGCATCACTTGTATTTGGTGCGTTTGCGTGGTAAGACTCGTGAGGATGCCAACAAGGTGATAGAGCAGATGGCTGAGCGTGGTATTGCCTGCAACGTGCACTACAAACCACTGCCTATGATGACAGCGTATAAGGCACTTGGATTTGATATTAAGGATTATCCTAATGCTTACCATCTGTTTGAGAACGAGGTGACACTGCCACTACATACAAAACTCACAGATGAGGATGTGGAGTATGTAATCACTAACTTCGTAGAAATTGTAAAAGGTCTTTGATGAAAAGATTATTTGATATAGTAGCCAGTGGGCTTGGCTTGATAGTACTGAGCCCACTGTTCTTAATACTTGCTATCTGGATAAAGCTGGATAGCAAGGGGCCAGTGTTTTACCGTCAGGTTCGTGTGGGCCGGTATAACAAGGACTTCCGTATCTTTAAGTTTCGCTCAATGAGAGTGGGGGCTGATAAAGGAAGTCTTGTGACTATTGGCGGTCATGACCCTCGTGTAACTCGCTCTGGCTACTTTATCCGTAAGTTCAAGTTCGACGAATTGCCTCAGTTGATTAACGTGTTCGTGGGGGATATGTCGTTGGTAGGGCCAAGACCTGAGGTGCGTCACTATGTGGAATACTGGACTCCCGAACAAATGCACGTGCTGGATGTACGTCCTGGTATTACTGACCCTGCTTCTATTAAGTTCCGCAATGAGAATGAGTTGATGGAGAAGGCTGAAGACCCGGAAAAATACTACATCGAAGTCATCATGCAGGAGAAGATTAAGTTGTATCTGGAGTATGTGGAGAAGCATAGCTTCTGGTATGACTTGGGGCTGATTTTCAAGACGTTCTGGGTGATTGTGAAGGAACGGTAATATGGATGTTGTTGAGCGTTTGAAGTCATTCGTTGAAAATGAGACCCGTTCATGTTCTATGGATTTTGGTGCCATCTCCCCTGAATACGTCTTCAGGATGTGGGGTGGAAACGTTTCTATCGAGGATATTAAAGAAGAATTCAAGGAGTTGCAGAAACAAGGAATACCAGTAGTCGTGAAATGAAAAGTATCTTGAAAGCCATCTGGCAGTTCTGTTCGTACTTGTTTGTTCCGCAATGGGGGAGAAGATAAAAATGATGTATGGTAGATATTATCAATAATGAGTTGCTTCAGCATTTGCATCTTGAAGCGCTTGCTAATGGATGGCGATTATCGGGCAGACTTCATGATGATGAACATGAAGATCCAGTGCAATGTCATCAGTGAAGCGTATGCATGGGGGGCAGAAATTGTTGTTCCTCGGTTCAACTTGCATCTATCCGAAGAATGCCCCACAGCCGATGAAAGAGGATTGCTTGCTGACCTCGCCATTGGAATACACCAACGAGGAGTACGCCATTGCCAAGATTGCCGGTCTGAAGATGTGTGAGAGCTATAATCTGCAATATGGTACCAATTATATTGCCGTGATGCCTACCAATCTCTACGGCCCGAATGACAACTTCCACTTAGAGAACAGTCATGTGATGCCTGCCATGATGCGTAAGGTATATTTGGCGAAACTTTTAGTGACATCATCGGTATCGAGAAATATTCGTCTGTACATTATGGCGCATCCACCGATGGAGCTGTTGACCGCAATCACTCCGCAGGTCGTGGAGGAGCCATCCCGTCGCTCGGTGAAATCCGCAACTGTCACATCAACGTTGGTACAGGTAAGGAACTCACCATCCGTGAACTGTCAGAATTGGTAGTCAAGTCCGTCGGCTTTGAAGGCACAATAGAATTCGATTCCTCCAAGCCCGATGGCACCATGCGCAAACTCATTGATGTCACCAAGCTCCACTCCTTAGGCTGGACCCACAAGGTGGAGATTGAAGATGGCGTAAAGAAGCTGTTTGAGTGGTATAAGAATAGTTTAAGCTAGGTATTTGTCAATTTGATCTGTTCGTAATGCACCTGTATTTAGGTAATTATAGGTTTCTTGACATCATTCTACTTCGTGACACGAATCCAGTACCTTCTGCTTACGATTCAGGGTTCATGGTGAATAATTAATGGTAGTATTTCGAAAAGAAGTTTATATGATTACAAACGAGTAGAAATAATCTAATATGGGCTATACAGAGAGAAAACTATTGTTTGACAAGATTGTGCAGAAAAGGCAAAGACCTTTGCTGACATATGTGACATCTATCCGTCCAGGGATGGGCAGTCAGATGGCTGGCGACTCTATTAGACCTATCATTGACCAGCTAGAACTGATACCCCAGGGAGAGAAGAGTATAGATTTTATGATTATTAGTAATGGTGGTGACCCAATAACATCTCTGAGAATTATGGGGTTGTTAAGGGAACGGTTTGAAAAAGTATCAGTACTGCTGCCTTATGTCGCTTATAGCGCTGCCACTATTCTCTCGCTCGGAGCAGATGAGTTGGTGATGCACCCATATTCAAATATAGGACCTGTAGATCCACAATTGTCAGCACCGCATAGAACTCCATCAGGAGCAACAGAGCAACTGGAATTCAGTCCTGAAGACATTGTAAACTATATCGAATTCCTGAAAGCTGATGTTAAAGCAGACAAGGAACAAATGAAAACTGCAATTCCGCCTCTGATGGAGCAGGTGGGGGCTTTGAATATCGGACGGTCAAAAAGAAGTCAGCGGCTATCTTTTTCTTTAAGTGAAAAGATGCTTAGCTTCCATATAAAAGACAATAAGAAGATAAAGGGAATAGCCAAGGCATTAAACTCTTCATACTATCATCATGGATATGCAGTAGGACGTTTAGAAGCTAAGAAAATGGGATTGCCTGTTACTATACCTGATAAGGATGTTGAAGGGTTATTATGGAAGGTCTGGCTTGATTATGAAGCAGAGATGAAATGTAATGAGCCTTTTAACGTAGTAAACGAGGTGCTGGCGGATCCTAACGCATCGAAGGCAATAAATAGTTTCCCTATTATCAATCTGCCTGCTAATCTACCAGACCCGCAAAAGCAAGCAATTTACAATCAAATTGCAAGTCAAGTAAATGTAATTCAACAACAGACATTGAGTGTAAAATGTATGTTGGCCTCCATTGAGAGTTCCTATGCAGCCAAGGTGTTTTATAATGACATTTCTATCGCGTATTGGCGTGATGCAAATCTAAACCTGAAGGTTAACTTGACTCCTAAAGGTTCTGGTTGGATAAAGTATTGAATTATTGATTATGAGTGGAGATATTATAATACAGTATTGTGGCCCGTATACCATACAAACATCGGATGCAGCTTTAAGTCCACAAATAGTGGAGAGTGTGAATGTTGCGATTGATCGTAGTGAACTAAAAGATTATGAGGTTCCTGTGACTCAAGAAGTTAAGTACAAGTGAGTTAATACGTAAGTATTTTTGTATGACTATGGTTCATGATTATGACTGATACGACAATGATTGATAGGCTTAAGCAGTTTGTCGAGAGCGAAATGCTCTCTTGCTCAATGGAGGAATAATGGTTCATGGTTCAAGTTTAACGATTATGACTATAGTAGAGTTATCATTAGTGTCCACTAAAAATTTAACATTTTAAAAGTTTAATAAAAACTGTCCGTTAAAATAGTTGAGTTCTTTGAAATCGTTGAGTTGATTATTGTTGAAGAGATCGTAAAGCGGAGTTTTGTCTGTCAGTGAAACTCCGAGTATCTGCAACACCTCATAGGTGCTTCGTTTCAGCTGCAGATCGTGTTGGACGATAGCCACAAGGCAGTAGGCGCAGATGGCCGAATAGATTTGGATGCGCACTGCGTTTTCAGTGGTACCCCAGAATTTCTTGATTTTCAAATGCTGTTTCAGCCATTTGAAGAAGAGCTCCACTTGCCAGCGGTTCTTGTAGAGTTCCGCCACCTGCAAAGAAGAGAGATGAAAGGCATTCGTCAAAAAAGAGAATTCCCTGCCCTGTTCGGCATCCCAGAAACGTACAAGCCGTAATGGCTCAGGATAGTGTTTGCTCGGATAGTAACCCGTCAAAGTTATAGTGGCGTCTGACAGCACGTCTTTAGGAAGTCTCCGTCTCCATTTTACAGCCCTGTACTGCAGATTCTTCTTGGCTCTCACGACAAAGTAGGAGTCCGTGCAGGTGATTCTGTGAAGACGGCAGAAATCGTTGTAACCTCGGTCGAAGATGTAGTATGCACCAGGCTCGTATGCAAGCTCATCCATTGCACGGACATCGTTGACTGACGCTTCGGTGATATGGAAGAATGCCGGCACCTGCGTCTCGATGTCATAGAGGGTGTGTATCTTGATGCCACCCTTATGCTTGCGGAACTTGGCCCACCAAAACACGGATAGACACAGGTCGATGGTCGTTGAATCAAAAGCATAAACACTGCCACCGAGTTCGAAGATGTCCGTAATCCGCTTGCTTCTGGCTTCCGCCACAAGGAAGTAGGCAAACTCCTCGAAGATGCGGCAGTCGCGGTTCTGGTTGGCTTTCGCAAGATTGCTCTTGGTGACATGCTTGCCAAAGCCGAGATGGTAGCACTTGCTGCGGTGAGCCTCGATGATGACAATCAAATCACGCAAGCTCTCGCGATTGGTCAATTGTCCGAACATCATCACCAGCAACTGGTTCCAGCAGGTGAAATGTTTCACATAGCGATCGCCGCTGTATTTCCTTACGAGGTAATTGAAATGGTTTCGATCCAGAAAAGTAACCAACTGAGCAAAAACGTATTTGTCTTGATTCATATGCAGGGGTATCTCCTGCAAAGATACAAATTCAAATCCGTTGACTCGAAAAATCTCTACAAATAACTAACTCACAATAATTTCAAAGAACTTTCACTGATTTTTAGTGGACAGCAATGAAATAATGTTAAACCTTTTCCGCAATATAAACCCTAAAGTAGTCTAAACAAAGGGAGTGCTACAAAGAGCCTATCAAGCACGGAGTGTGGCTGGACAGGAAATTCCGGAGGAACTTCAGGAATGTATTGGAGGCGGAGAATTTTCAGCCTTAACTATATAAATTTTAGAGTTGAAAGTCAGTATGCAAGATATAAGTTTGAAGTTGAAAGAGTTCATCGAGGACGAGATGAGGTCGTGTTCTATGGACATTGGTGGGATTACGCCGGTATATGTGTACAGGATGTGGGGAGGAAGTGTGGCTATTGAAGAGATTGAGAAGGCGATAGCGGAATTACGGTCACACAGAAATCGCAGATAACACAGAAAGTGCTTCGCCAACCTTAACCTTAACGAGGGGTCTCCAAGAAAGCGCAGAAATTGCAGAAAAGATTCCGCATCAGGTGCGGAATGAGGGGCTTGAACACGAATTGA
>ODAI013371653.1_pt1 | contig 16666 bp, 14 predicted proteins | sample 1539321 | NCBI WGS metagenome assembly ODAI01 (sample SAMN02144231, study PRJEB22623) | gut metagenome | biome: sheep rumen | host: Ovis aries | place: New Zealand | reverse complement strand
CGCGCACGCCGGGTGTCGCGGGTCCGAGACTGTTACGCCCCGCCCGAAAAGTCTCAGTAGTGCCCCAGCACAAAGGTGCGTTAGTTCAGTAGGTTAGAATGCCTGCCTGTCACGCAGGAGGGCACGAGTTCGAGTCTCGTACGCACCGCTTCTCAAGCGGAAAAAGTTCTGGAAATTGCAATATTTCGGGGTGCGTTAGTTCAGTAGGTTAGAATGCCTGCCTGTCACGCAGGAGGTCACGAGTTCGAGTCTCGTACGCACCGCCAGAAAAGTCTTAGAGTCACCAAGCAAAAAGGTGCGTTAGTTCAGTAGGTTAGAATGCCTGCCTGTCACGCAGGAGGTCACGAGTTCGAGTCTCGTACGCACCGCAACAAGAATGCTCACTGAATCACATGGTTCGGTGAGTTTTTGTTTATACAGTACTTAAAAAATCGGAATGCAGTATGGTTAATTGAGAATTAATTCGTAACTTTGCCGAAAATTTTAAAGACATAAAAAAATGGAAAAGACAATTCTTGTTACTGGTGGTACTGGATTTATTGGAAGCCACACCACGGTTGAACTCCAAAACGCAGGCTATAAGGTCGTTGTTGTTGATAATCTCTCCAATTCAAATGAGAAGGTGCTTGACGGCATCGAGAAAATCACGGGTATTCGTCCTGCTTTCGAGAAGGTGGATTGCTGTGATTTTGCAGGCATGGAGCGTGTGTTCAAGAAGTATCCGGGAATCCAAGGCATTATTCACTTTGCAGCTAGCAAGGCTGTGGGTGAAAGTGTGGAGAAACCGCTGATGTATTATCGAAATAACTTGATGTCATTGATTAACCTGCTGGAGTTGATGCCAGTCTATCAGGTAAAAGGTATTATCTTCTCCAGTTCATGTACAGTCTATGGCCAACCTTCACAAGAGAACCTGCCTGTTACGGAGAATGCTCCTATTCAGAAGGCACTATCACCTTATGGTAATACCAAGCAGATTAACGAGGAGATTATCCAGGACTATATACATAGCGGGGCTCCTATCAAGTCGATTATCTTACGCTATTTCAATCCAATAGGCGCACATCCTTCAGCACTCATTGGCGAATTGCCCAATGGTGTGCCCATGAACCTGATTCCCTTTGTCACACAGACTGCGATGGGTATTCGTAAGCAACTGAAGATATTCGGCAATGACTATAATACACCTGATAAGACATGTATCCGCGACTATATCTATGTGGTTGATTTGGCCAAGGCTCATGTGAAGGCAATGGAACGTATTCTGGATCATCCGGAGACCGATGCCGTAGAGGTGTTTAACATTGGTACAGGACGTGGCCTTTCCACCCTGGAAGTGGTAGAAGGCTTCGAGAAAGCTACAGGCGTGAAAGTGAACTGGACTTACGCTCCACGTCGCGAAGGCGATATCGAGCAGGTTTGGGGTAATGTTGACAAAGCTAATAAAGTGCTCGGCTGGAAGGCTGAAACACCGACTGATGAGGTGTTGAGGAGTGCTTGGAAGTGGCAACAGAAACTTCGTGAAGACGGAATTCAATAACAAATGAGTATAAGGGTATTTAAAAGATTATTTTTCAGTATAACGGCAGTAACGTTGCTAGCCGCTCCTGTCTGTGGTCATTCAACCCCTAAAAAGGTGAGGATGGACATAGACAAGGCTAAGACTTATATAAAGAGCGGAAAGGACTTTGACAAGGCTGAGAAGTTGATGACGGACTTGTTGAAAGACTCCGCCAATCATGATAATATCAAGATCTACGACACATGGTATGAGTCCGTTCTAGGCCAGTATAATGCTGCCAACGAGAAATTGTATCTGAAGCAAAAATACGATACGGCAGCTTTCTACAACCTGATTAGCCATTTGCAAGAGGTTGCTATCGAGCTGGATAACCTAGATGCGCGGCCTGATAAAAAAGGTCGTGTGCGTCTTTCCTATCGTAAGGAAAATGCTGCCTTCTTGAATATGCTTCGCATTAATATTTACTATGGTGGAACATGGAGCGTACGCAAAGGTGATTACAAAAAAGGATTTGACTATTTTGACGACTATCTGGACGCAGCCCATCAGCCTTTTTATGAAGAATATCACTATCAGCAGAGGGATTCTCTCCTGCCTGTTGCCGCTTATTGGGCCACATTGTGCGGCTATAAGCTGCAGGATGCTGAGCGCACGTTGAAACATTGTCAGTTGGCGATGACTGATGAGTCAAAGGCAAACTTTGTCTTACAATATATGTGTGAGGCATATCAATGGCAGAAGAATGACAGCGACTATCTTCGGACATTGACGGAAGGCTATGAGCGTTTTCCGGAATATCCTTATTTTTTCCCCCGTTTGGCAGACTATTATTCTGAAAAAGGACAATACGAGAAGGTGTTGCAATTGGCAGACAGGGGACTTGACATCAAACAAGACGGCACGTTATTCCTGTTGGCTAAGTCGGTTGCCCTCCTTAACCTGGATCGGTATGAGGAATGTATAGAAACCAGTCGTATGCTGATGGAGTTGAAGGATGCTTCGCCCGAACCGTATTTCAATATTGCGACATGTTATCTGAATCAGGCCTTAGCCGTTGAGAAGGAACGGGAACCTCGGAAAAATTATCAACGCCTACAGAAATTGTATCGGGAGGCTCGTCCTTTTATGGAAGATTACAGGAGGTTAGCTCCGGAAGATAAGCAAAGATGGGCTCCGGCTCTGTATCGCATCTATCTGAATTTGAACATGGGAAAACAGTTCGAGGAAATAGACCGATTGATGCATAAGTAATTAAAAATGTTAAAAATTTGGCTAAAGATACTGGTTTTGAAAATAAATCAGTATCTTTGCGTATTGTAATGATTAAAATCTAAAACATATCAATTAAACAATTATGGAAAATAACGCTCAACTCATTGCTCAGTGCGAGGCACGTGCAAAGGAATGGCTTGCTCCGGCCTTTGACGAGGAGACACGTAAAGAAGTACAGGCCATGCTCGATGCTGATGACAAGTCAGCCCTCATCGACGCATTCTATCAGAACCTTGAATTTGGTACGGGTGGATTGCGTGGTATCATGGGTGCTGGTACCAACCGCATGAACAAGTACATCGTAGGTATGGCTACTCAGGGCTTTGCCAACTACATCAACAAGGCATTCCCTGGTAAGAAGTGCTCTGTTGTCGTTGGACACGACTGCCGTAACAACGGCCGTATGTTCGCTGAGACGGTTGCAGACATCTTCTCAGCTAACGGCATCAAAGTTTATCTCTTCGAGAGCCTTCGTCCTACACCAGAGATTTCATTCGCCATCCGTCAGCTCGGATGCCAGGCAGGTGTTAACGTTACAGCTTCTCACAACCCACGTGAGTACAATGGTTACAAAGCATACTGGGACGATGGTGCACAGGTACTCGCCCCACACGACAAGGGTATCATCGACGAGGTGAACAAGGTTTCTATCAACGACGTTAAGTTCGAGGGCAACAAGGAGCTCATCGACATTATCGGTGGTGAGATGGACTGGGATTACCTGCAGGCTGTCAAGGAAGCAATGGTTGACCAGGATGTTATCCTGCGCCAGAAGGACCTCAACATTGTATATTCACCAATGCACGGAACTGGCCGCGTGATTGTTCCTGAGGCATTGCGCTCTTGGGGCTTCCAGAATATCCATGTTGTTCCTGAGCAGATGGTGATTGACGGAAACTTCCCGACTGTAGTATCTCCAAACCCGGAGAATGCTGAGGCTATGACCCTTGGTATGAAACTCGGTACGCGTCTGAATGCCGACCTCGTAATCGCTTCAGACCCTGACGCTGACCGTCTGGCCATCGTTTGCCGCAACGCAAAGGGAGAGTGGGAGATTCTGAATGGTAACCAGACCTGTATGATGTTCTCTTGGTACATCATCGCCAACAAGAAGAAACTTGGTCAGCTGAAGGGCAACGAGTTCCTCGTAAAGACCATCGTGACCACAGAGGTCATCGCTGAGATTGCCAAGAAGAACAATGTAGAGTACATGGACTGCTATACAGGCTTCAAGTGGATTGCCAACGAGATTCGCGTCAACGAAGGCAAGAAGAAGTATATTGGTGGCGGTGAGGAATCGTTCGGCTTCCTGCCATTCGATAAGGTTCGTGATAAGGACTCCCCCGCATCTATCTGCCTTATCTGTGAGATTGCAGCATGGGCTCGCGACAACGGCATGACCCTCTATGATCTGCTCATGAACATCTACAAGGAGTATGGATTCTCGAAGGAGGTAACCATCAACGTGGTTCGTCCGGGTAAGACTGGTGCTGACGAGATCAAGCAGATGATGACAGACTTCCGCGCCAATCCTCCGAAGGAATTGGGTGGTGCGAAGATCTGCCTGTGGAAGGACTATAAGACGCTTGAGGCCAAGAAGGCTGATGGTACTGTTACAAAACTGAACATGCCGGATACTTCGAATGTGCTCCAGTGGTTCTGCGAGGATGGCACCAAGGTTTCTGTCCGTCCTTCTGGTACCGAGCCAAAGATTAAGTTCTACACAGAGGTCAAGGATGCCAGCTTCAAGGATGCTGCTGACTATGAGCGTTGCACCAAGGCAGCAGAGCAGAAGATTGAGGCTATCAAGAAGAGCTTGAATCTCTAATATGCTGATTTGAAACTTAATATTGAACATAAAAAGAAGGACATTTCAAGCGAATGTCCTTCTTTTTTTGTAGTATGCTTCTTTTTTTGTAGTATGCTTCTTTTTGTCTCGTTTTTGCTGCCTCCGGAGTCTGCACGTTTTGTTCCCGGGAGTCTGCAAGTGTTGTTTCTGGGAGTGTGCAAGTGTCGGATCGGGAGTGTGCAAGTGTCGGTTAGGGGAGTCTGCAAGTTGAAGCTGCTCCTCCTTATCCCGTTCCTTGTTCCTTCGTATCTTCGCCACCCAGAACTCTCTGTTCGTCACACTTTAGTGTAGCGCTTCCTCTCTCTTCGTCGCGTTCGTCACACTTTAGTGCGATGTTAGCCAAATCCTCAGCGAAGTCATTCATATTCAGGCACTGCGCCCTCGTGATGCGAGCGGCACTCGTTTCTGCACTATAATCGGCATAAGGAGCCAACACCAATATAAAGCCATCCGAGCATCCAGTCAAATCCCTTCCTGACGGATATATAAACTTTCCATCCAGTCCACGATTAACGATATGAATCATAGGTAATTTTTCCTCATAACACGCATCATATACTGCCTTCTCAGCCGGTGAAATAAAAGGTGACACCAACACCGTTCCTCGCCGTGCCTCTCCTAAATATTTATTCACCTCCGCTTGAATCTCTTTCTCTGTCAGGTTGCGATGACACCGAACTTGGATACGTTCTGGATAAGTAACCAAAAACGTATTGCCGAAAGCAGTATATAATGGGAATATCGCAAAACAACAGAAAGACTTTTTGCATTACTCTCGGAATATTTAAAATTACTTTCGGAGAAACAAAAAATACTTTTGGAGAAACAAAAAATACTTTCGGAGAAATTGAAAATACTTTCGGAGTTCTTACACCATCTTGACTTCCTACATCGGATGTCAGTCAACCGTCCCTATGGCATAATCTTACAGTTCAATGTTTACTTTCCAATATCCCGTTTTGTTGCTGCCAACTCGTACAAGGAGTCCTACTTGTTTCAGCTTGGTAATATACGTTTTTACCTGACGCTCTGACAGGTTTAATTGTTGACCTATCTCGGCAGCATTTAAACCACGATGTGCGTTTAAGACTTCAAGCACATCTATAGCCTTAGCAGACAGTTCAGGGAATTTATCGTGCAGTTTATCGTGCAGTTCTGTATTCTCTTCCTCTTCTGGCTCGCTGTAGTTCTCCATTGCCTCCAACAAGCATTGAAGCATGAATTCTATAAACAGTGTGCTTTCTCCAGCTGCATCACATTTAGCTATAACGCCATAATACTCTTGCTGATGCTCTTTCACGATGGTTTCAACAGGAATCCACGAGAAGATGCCCTTCCAACGGCTCAGCAGCATCGTCTGCCAATAGCGGCCCATGCGTCCGTTGCCATCTATGAAAGGATGAATAAACTCAAACTCATAGTGGAACACGCACGAATAGACCAGCGGATGTGTCGTACAAGTCTTCACCCAATGGAACAAGTCGCCCATCAGTTCTGGTACGCGGTCAGGCGGCGGAGCCATGTGCAGGCAGTTGCCATTGCCATCGAACACCCCGACACCCTCTTGCCGATAGTGTCCAGCGTTTCGCACTAATTGGCTCATCATCAGCCCGTGAGCCTTCAGCAGGTCTTTCTCTTTGAAAGCATCCAACTGAGGCATCAGGCGGTAAGCCTCAATCGCATTCTTCACCTCTTGTATCTCATCGGGAGCACCCAGCACATGTTTACCGTCGATGATGTCCGTGACCTGTTTCAGAGAAAGTGTATTATTCTCTATGGCCAGCGACGAATGAATAGTCCTTATTTGGTTTTTCTTTCGCAGCATTGGAGAAGGCACGTCGTTTCCTATGCGTGAGTTTAGGCTTCCCACTTGTTCGGAAATCTCTGAAATCTGGTGAAGAATCTTCTCTGTGATGTTAAATGGCGGTATATACATACTACTTTATCCTTTAATATCTGTTTTGCCTGTTACTGCTTCGTAGATAACGCTCTTCTTGTAGTCCTTTAGCGACTCTATCTTTTGCTGCTCCATTTAAATCCAGGGTCCCCCGACGGCGGATCACGGAAGTCATAGACATCGTGTCCTGCCTCCCTCAGTTTCTCCACCACCTCAGGGTAATACTCGTTACGCCAAGCTCCAGGTTCCAACCACCTGAATGTCTCGTTCTTTGGTGTGTTTGAGCTCTCGTCGTTCATCAATAAATGTAATTTACAGCCAAGTGACATGACAACAGCCGCCACTACTATTTCCGACCACAAAGATACGAATTAAAAAGAATAGCACAAAGAAATTGAAAGATATTTTATATCAGATGTCAAATATCGTCCCTTTGTGGATTGGATCAATGTTCCGGTCTCTAAGAATCCTCTTTCCCATAACGTTCAGTCAATCTTTGCGAAAGCGTCGCAAGAATCTTCTTGCCATAGGCGGAATAGGTCTGATACTCCATGTCATCAATGATCTAATGTCGTTATTCCATTCGATATTATCTCCACCACTTTAATATCCGCTGGCAGCCACTTCACACTATTCAGCTCGTCCTTAGTGAGCCATCGTGCCGCCTCGTGTTCGTTCAGCGTCAGGCTGCCACTTTCAATATGACACCAATAGCAATGCATCGTCAGGTGAAAGGCTGCGATTGAGCGAGTGGAGACCAAAGCTTGCTTTGAGTCTTCCGAGCGTGAGCAGGCTCGACCGGAGGTCAATTTCGGATAATCATACTCAACCGTACACAAGAACTCATCCACACTGATCTCCGTTTCCAGTTCTTCCTGTATTTCACGTTTCAGCGCTTCCTCGGGCGTCTCCCCAGCCTCAATTTTCCCGCCAGGAAACTCCCACCAGTCTTTCCACTCGCCTGATCCACGCTGTGTGGCAAAGACGCATCCTTCCTCATCGCGAATGATCGCTGCTACGACTTCTATCTGTTTCATATTTCTTCCTCCGCTGCTTTCAGGTAATTCTCGCTTTCCTCTTCCATCTGAGGATACATCATACTTCCTACATCAGCATCAACATGTCAGTCACCTGTCCCTGTGGCATCTGTCCCTGTGGCATCTCTATGACTTCTTACTATACGTTCTATTCTTATTCCCGCCATGAGCCTCCAAGTAACCGAACTCAGTGAGCTGGCGCAAATAGCGCTTGGCAGTAGTGGGCTTGAAACCGAAATGACTGACGATTTCTTCTGTCGTAATCAGGTCTTTATCGGTCACGAATTCCATAATATCGACCATTTTCTCTGCCAAAGAGGGCTTTATCGACCATTTATCGACCATTTTCTGCTTCAAATCTTGTTTATCGACCATATCTGATGCCATAGACTTTATAAATTGGTCGATATCTGTTTGCAGGTGTTGGCAATGATGACGGGCCATGCAGTTAAGAAAGACATTGAGGTCTTCGCTCTCACGGGTGTCTATCAGCGCCTGGATATATTCTGCCTTGTCCTCTTTAAGTACCTTAGTCGGCAACACATCAAACTCCCATTGCAGCAGGTTCATCAGCAATCGGCAGGTACGCCCGTTACCATCACCTTCGATGCTAACAATACGAGCCAATCAACGGTAATGGGTTCGTGCTGCTTAATCCACTCACGTCCGTAGTCGTAAGCCACCTTCAGGTCGAGGTTCATCTGCTGCTCCAACATGGTTCGCTTGCTGCTGGTGATGCCTTCGTCGAACAGCAGTTGCACCTCTACCTCAGTCACCGTACTGCCTTCGATGGCTGTAGAGTGCGTGATGATGGAGTAGAGATAAAACTTGTCGAAGTCTATCTGATCAGAGATGCCCAGCGCCTTATACTGTTGGAGCAATTTCATCAATAAGTCTTTATTCTCTTTTGTCATATCTCGTCTTACTTTCCTATAACGTTTTTATTCTGTTCTAATTTCCGTGAATCCTTATATTCGTGAGTCCGCAAATTCATAATACTTTCAGCCATCTTCAGCGGATCAAAGAACCGTCTCGTGATTATCGGGTGTCAATCCTCTGCAGCCATTGGCATCTGAACCTCTTCTTCTATTTCTGGATAAGGAACAGACTTTGCACCATGATCCTGCAACCAAAGATGGTTCAGCGTAAACGCTATCGAATCCAACGTATCCGCGCGCTTACTGGGTTTCAACTCGCACTCCCATACCGTGATACAGTGCCAGCCCATCTCTGCCAACCTGCGTTGCTCCTCCTTGTCCCGTTCCTTGTTCCTGCGAATCTTCGCCACCCAGAACTCACGGTTCGTCTTCGGTATCTTACAGCACTCCGAACTCTCAATGACATCATCCTTCTTACATCTTACATCAGACATCACCTTATGTCCATGCCAGAAGCACCCATTCACGAAGATGCACGTCCTGTATTTCCTCAGCACCAAGTCCGGATGCCCAGGCAACCGTTTGTGGTTCAGCCGGTATCTGAATCCTCTGCTCCACAACCCACGCCGCACAATCATCTCCGGCTTCGTATCCTTCGACCGTATAGCCGCCATATTCGCGTGTCTTTGTTGCGTCGTGAGCTTATCCATAACAATACATCTTACATCAAACCTCTTGCTTCAGACATCTCACCAGTTCTTCTATCGAGCAACACACGCAGCTGAACAGTTTGTACATCAGTTCAGGCTCCTGCTTCTCGGGGATGTATGCCACCGTCAGTTTTCCTCGACCTGCAAACCAACCTGCTTCCGTATGAGCACTCCTGCCACACGGCAACACCAACACACATGTGTCGCAAGCCTCCATCGCCTCGATGTCGTTGTGGAACTGCCGCTCAGCCTTCGGATGCTGAAGCATATCTCGATACTGCGCAGGCGACCACTCCATGTAGTCTTCGCTCACGCTGCTCCATTTAAATCCAGGATCACCCGATGGCGGATTGCGGAAGTCATAGACATCATGCCCTGCCTCCCTCAGTTTCTCCACCACCTCAGGGTAATACTCATTCCGCCAGCTGCTGGCAACATATATCTTCCGTTTCATATCTGAGGCAAAGATACGAATAATTAAGGAATAACGCAAAACTATTGAAGGATTTTTATGTCAGTTGCCAAGCTGTTGTGGCTACCTTGGCATAAATATCACGATAGGCTTCTTTACAATTTGTATTTCATCAGCTCTTCACAGGACATTATCAGAAGTTCACCTTCTTCTGAGATTCTCCTATCTATCCTCGCTCTTGAGATAATCGTATTTAGGTTATATTGTCCAATATTCACTTCTTCATCAAGGTCGTAACAATAATAATCACCCTTGGGCTCTCTTGGATAATTTAACTCCTTCATGGTGCTATTAAATTTCCTACCACCTTTTCCATTTATCTTGTAAATTGTATAGTCATTATTGAATTCATTATTAGCTTCATACAATATCAAGAACTTGGCATCTATTGCTCTTAACTCACTCTCTTTCTGTGCTCCTGCTCTGTCTTTGTCAAGTCTGATATTATAGAGATGATTTTTCAATATCCACTTCAGCTGATCATCCCCATGATAAGCGCCAACAAGAACCTTTGAATTACGATACCTCTCCAAATGATATATTGGCAACCAATCCTTTACAACAGCAAAATCCATCTGCTGGGCTTGGAATTGCTCAACTTTCTCGTCAAGTATTTTCTTTGGATTATCGCCAAGATTATCCAATTCTTCAAATTCAAAGAAATCCTTTAACAGATTATAAGTCTTTGAATCTTTAGGACTCATACCCTCATGCTTTTCCAAAGCCAAAGTGTATATAGCCTTATCAGCATAAGGTCTCAGCAATTTACCTTGCAGTTCCTTAAAGTTATCCTTAATAAACTGCTCGCCTGCTACTACATTGCCCTTGCTCTTCATGGCAAAGAAATCAAACTTGTTTTGCAGCACCTTCCTTATCTCATCACGGAAAATCTTTCTAACCTCCTTTTTCCAAGCATCTTTCTCGCTCGATTTATTCCTTGCATAGAGGTAGAGAACATACAGGAAATTTACATCATAGTGCGACAATATTAAGGTATCTCTGTCAAACAACCTATCCTTGAATTGGAATGCAATATGTGTTTGGTTCTGCTCATGTGGCACTATATTCTCTTCCTTGATATAGTTTCGTTTTTCATCCACAAAAGCAGAAATGAAGAAATTCGGAATAATGTTATATCCCTCAGTTAAAGCATCCTTCACATCATCCCTCAGCCTTATGCTCTTATACATGTCTTTATCTTCCTCATATTCTCTCTTCTCTTCGTCTGTCCATCCGCTTTGGTCTTGGTTCACAAAGAGGTCTATATTCCATTGTATCACATTCCTAGCATAAGTGTACTGTTTATAAATGGACTCTTTGCCAAGAGAATGATTAGCCTTATAATATTTTGAGTCGCCAATATAGTATATCTCATCTTTCTGGTCATTACTATTCGTAAGGCCATAATAGGTGTACATATGGTCAACCCTTTTTCCGTCATCCTGTTCTTTCAGGCCCTTAGGAATATCCTTTTCGCCAATCAACTCGTCAATCATAGCCTCAAAGACAATATTGAACTTCTTAGCCAGTAAGTATTCCTTCTGCTCGGCATTGATATTCAACTTGTAAGCAGTATCAAAAAAAGCATAGCAAATATCCCACAACTGCATAGCTTTGTCCGAGAAATACTTGTATTTTATCTGCTTTAACCTTTGCTTTCCTCTTCCTTGCAGATAGGTTTTAAATTGCTTACTCTTTATCAGGTCATACTGCAAGTTTATAGGACTCCTGAAGCCATAGGTTTCATTAAGATAGTTCAGGATGGAGAAAAATATCACAAACAACTCCTCATCAAAGTTCTGCATTCTCTTCTTGTTTATAGGATGCAGATACATCACATCATCATCTTGTATGATTGACGGAGTCTTGCTAATTGTTTTTGACCAATTTATCTTATTGTAGCCCTTGTGAATATTCTTCACTATCGTAAGGAAGAAATTCTGGTTCTCACGATTAAACCTTATCAATGACAATACAATATCCAGATATGTTTCAGCATGTCTCTTGCGACCTCTGCCTTCTTGTGGCAGTTTCTTGTAGTATATAGCCTTGCTCGTAGGGTTCTGCTGTCTGTACACATTCAGAGCTCTATACACCCATACTGAAAATTCATATAGAAACTTTCTATATTCCTTTGGCAAACAAGTCTCCTGACCTGCTGGAGTGATAATGTCCTCAGGTAATATGTAATCCCTGCCATCCTTGCTGGGCACGTTGGCCAATATCTCTATCAACCTTTCTTTGCCATTCTCATCTATTATCTTTTTATCAGTAAGCAATACCTTTGGCAGAATGAACACACAATCCTTTATTGCGGGATTGTAAAAATACCCCACATAACTGACGCTAATCTTCTTTTCAACATCCTCCAGAGACGAAATCTCCTTCAGCACGTCAAGCACGTCAGCCGCCTTATATTGGTGTTCTTCAAAGATTATGTGCATTACTCAACAGGCTTATCCATCTCGTCATCCTTCATGACCTTCTCAACGAACTGCTTTACAACATTCGTATCTATCTCACCGCTCTCGTCAAAGAAGTCTGGAAAAGTCAAGTCTGATTCACCTTTATCGTCTTCTTTCTTCTTATACTTCAACAATGGAGAACCATCCTCAGCATAGTCTTTGAACACATCATTCCAAAGATAGAAGGCTACTTTGTTTACAAAGGTATCAACATTTATTTCACCTTTTCCGTCAGCGAGACAGAAGAAATACCCTAACTGTTTGTCAGCAGACGAAGTCATCCTGGCTATCTTATTATTGATATGATTCAAGAACTCCCACCAGTCATATCTCTCTTCGCCAACCTTAATCTTCCAATCAAGTTCTGCACCAGTATTCTTGTCTATACCCTTCTTTATCTTAATGTACTTCCAATCCCAACGACGCTTGAATGCAGAATCTATAGGGAACAGACTCTGGTCAGAAGTGTTCATAGTTGCCCAAATGTAGAGATTGTTAGGCAGTTTCATCAGTTCTCCACTTGCTATCAAGGCTGAGATGTCCTTACCTTCATGATCTGTTACGCCTGAGATATTCAAACCTATTTCCGCAATATATTCCTGAAGGTCAGTATCAGGAGAAATCTCATAACGAGAGAAGCCATTCTTATCTCTATCAAGAAGTTGGAAGAGGTCGCCAAATATCTGGGCACAATTCCCTCGGTTTATCTCTTCAATCACTAAGAATACAGGTTTGCCCTCCTTCTGGTTCTTCCACGCATCAACATAAGCCTTTATGAAACATTGCGGAGTGAACTCATAAGATATCTTGTTCTCCACAATATATCCGTCATTCTTTAGCCAATCGTAAATATTAAACATACATGCGGACTCTCCTTCGTATGTGCACCCTGAGAATCCTTGTGTTTTCAACTTATCACCAACAATCCGTGAATCCAGCCCTAAGTCTCTAATATCTTTTGTATGTACTAAGGACTCATACAAATACCTTGCCTTGTTCTTGCCACTATATTTAGAGCTATTGCTGTCGAAGAAACTGCTCAACAATTGTGTTTCGTTGATACCATTTCCTGCCAGCATATTCTTCTTATGAGTCTTTGGCTTGTAACAACCCACGAAAGCGGAATAGTCCGTATCAGGATGGAATGTTATGCGATAATGTAAATATTTGCTGCACACATCATCCACCTCGTCACTCTTGCCTGTTCCTGGAGCACCATAGAAAATTTGCTGGAGAGGAGCATTGATAGGCATTTGCGATATATTTTCTTTATTCATAATATCTTTATTAAGATTTACATACTTTATTAAGTTAGGGAATTTTCTTAGGTATATGTCTTTGTTATCATTGTTAATAACATCAAAAATCCCATATTTCATTTCTCCCATGTACTCTATATAGGCATCATCTTTGTCTATATAAGCAGGCGAAAGCAAATAAGATTTATCCTGGAAATCTTTGAATATTTCAGCATACAGAGTATTTGACAAAACATATACACCTTTGGTTATTTTTGCTATTAGACCTGTAGTGCAAAGCGCATTAATAATTATGTCTGCTCTTGTTTTTTCTATATCTGCGTCTTCAAATTGTTCTTTTATATAATCCAAGATTTCTATATCTGATATGGTAGTGTTTTCTTCAAATCTTTGTGCAATCAAAGAAAACAAATTGCAAACATATTTGCCATCAAGAAAAACACCTTGTTTCGTTAGAAGAATAAATGCATACTCTTCTATTGTTATTTTCTTAAGTCGAATTTCTTCTGCTAACGGTGTAAGTTCAAAGACATCATTTGAATCATCAATCTTAAGAAGTCCCATCTTCTTACAAAAAGTCACTCTAGCAGGACTTTGTTCTTTATTATTTGTTGTGTATACAGGTTTATAAATATCTTTTAAATCAAAGTTCTCTTTGATTCCTGTATATACAGGTTCCACAAAGCGCTGAAACGCTATACCTAATGAAACATTTGCTTTCCTTGCATACTCTACACCGCCTTTAGAGAAAGCATTTATTGCATTTACAAAACAATAAATAGCCTTGGGGGTTATATTTACCAAACCATCTACAGTTCCTATTTGTAAATTCATAGCAAATTGTATTAAAGATATGATATTATGGATTTTATAATTTCTTTTAAAACTGGCACAACTATAGAGTTTCCTGCATGTCGATAGGCAATGCTGTCATTCACAACTATTTTAAAACTATCATCAAATCCCATTAAATTCATACATTCACGTGGAGTCATTTTACGACCTACAGCATCTTCCATACCATAACCATCATTAAAGTCAAACTTGCCAACATATATACGCTCGTCAGCGTAATGTCTTAAATCAGGACGTTCTACCCTAAAATCACCTATCCAGTTATCTTGTTGATTTGCAGTCTCACAACCAATCACATCTTGATTTACTCTTGAACGTCTTAAATTCTTACTTGGAGTTGTAATCCATTCAAATCCCTTTTTCCCTAAATAATATTTCAAATCAATAGGTGCTGGCTCCAAATATTCAGTACTCACATGAGTTAGTTTCATTTTAGGAGGAAAAGAATATTCATGATTATATACATCTTTCCTAATGCCTATTAAGAATAATCTTGTTCTTAATTGAGGATGATTGTAGTCTTGGGCATCAAGAATATCAAAATTCAACACATAGCCTAAAGATTTCCAAACCTCAAGCATAACTTTCCATGTTTTTCCCTTATCATGGTTCTTAAGATTTTGAACATTTTCATAAATGAATACCTTTGGCTGAGTTTCCTTTATAATTCTTGCATAATCATAGAATAAAGTACCTCTAACATCTTCAAGTCCTAGTTTCTTTCCATAATTTGAAAAACTTTGACATGGACTTCCTCCTACCATTATATCAATTTCATTTTTGAATTCATTTGCATCCAAAAACCGAATATCTTCATGCCATTGATTCTCTTTTATATCATAGTTAGCAAAGTATGCATCTTTTACATAATTATGTTCCCCCATATTTATATAAAGAGTGTTCACATAATCTTCCCTTTGCTTCATTGTCATATTAGGAGTAAGTGCAATAATCTGGTCTTGTGTTAAAGTTAATTTATGCTCAACAGGGCTTTTCCTGCCAGATTTCATATATTTTAGTACAACTGGAGATTCTTGGGAATAATTATTCAATTCATGAACCAAAGAATTCAACAATCCAGTTTCTATTTCACGGAATTCAACTTTTACTCCAATTCTATTTATGTAATCTTTGCAATAATTATGAATCTCCTCATCTGTCATACCCTTCGTAAGAACAGCAAGATCTCCATACTTTAAAGGAAGCTCGCGTTCCCCATTATCACATGCAAATTTTATTTCATGATTTATACCTAACTGATTTAGAGCATGTTCAAAAGCCCCTATACCACTAAAAAGTGTTCCTATTCTTAATTTATCCTTTGCCATCAAAAAAGCCCTCTTTTCGTTTTTGAAAAGGGGGCGTGGAATTGTGAAGTGTTTAACCAAGGCTTACGACGGCCCACATCAGACAACAATCATACTGTCCACGCCCTTTATGAGCGTAAACATCCAATTGCTTGTCCGACTGATGTGTTTCCCTGAGGTCGTAATTCTGGTTAATCAGTCAACCAAGGATGTCAAAGACGCTTATGTTTCCTTATCTATTGTTTTAGTTCTACTGCTAATATTTAAGTCCGCAAGCACCATAACGAACGGTTAACTCTCTCTGGTTACTACAAATAAAAAACGTGGTGCTTGCATCTGCCTGTTCGTTATTCGAGGTCTTAGGAAACCTATGCAATAAACAGACAGAGAAACATCCACGTTGGAGTATAATATACACCGTAAAGTGTGCTTATGAGACCAAAAGGCCTCTCAGCACACTACGGAGAGTATATGCTACACCCCGTGGAGTTACCCCTGCATTGTTCTTGATTGCATATTCGGAAGTTCCTAAGTTTCGAATAACCAAAAACAAAGCGTCAGTAACGCCTTCTAATATGTAGTGCTCCGCCCTGGGGCTCCGCACATCGCAATGTGCTTCACAGCCTTATTGGGCAGAATGCAACCGCAAAGGTAATTAAAATATTTGAAAAAGAAAAGCTTTTCAGGGAAAATCTGAAAACTACTTTCAATAGCACCGTTCTTCGACGTCTCATCTTCGAACCCACTTAACTACGTTGACTTTCTTCACGCTCGGCAAAGTCGAAGCAAGCTTCACTTTGTTCTCGCTTAATCAGAAAGTTCGAACCATCTCCGAGGGCATAAGCTCGGCCTATGCTACGCCTACGCTACGATATCTCTATAAAGGAGCACAAAAGGAAGACCAAAGGAGGACTCTTTTTGTATGTTCTATCCATACTCTAGGCTACTTCTAGGCTGCTTCTAGGCTACTTCTAGGCTACTTCTAGGCTGCTTCTAGGCTGCTTCTAGGCTACTTCTAGGCTACTTCTAGGCTTACTCTAGGCTGCTTCTAGGCTTACTCTAGGCTGCTTCTAGGCTTACTCTAGGCTGCTTCTAGGCTTACTCTAGGCTGCTTCTAGGCTTACTCTAGGCTGCTTCTAGGCT
>ODAI011078034.1_pt1 | contig 16668 bp, 15 predicted proteins | sample 1539321 | NCBI WGS metagenome assembly ODAI01 (sample SAMN02144231, study PRJEB22623) | gut metagenome | biome: sheep rumen | host: Ovis aries | place: New Zealand | reverse complement strand
TATTTTGATAACCACGCCGCATCCGACATAAGCGGAGCCGCAACCGGAAATTTCCTGCGAAGCAACTGGGGTCACGGTGAATCGTATTGGGACGATTCAGAAGTATCCCGTGCCAACAAAGAAGGGTTCGCCTCCTATCTCTCCGCAATAGTGATCAGGGACTACAAGTCCGTACACCAAATACAAACAGATTTCCCACACTCAGCGGAACTGTACGAAAATGCGATACAAGAGGGGTTCGCAAATCTAAACCCGGTAACATCCATGTATAGAGAATAATGGCCGAAAAAGGAGGGAAGAATCAATGCGGATCGTAGTATCGAGTGCGCGCGCAGCCTTAGAGCAGGACATGCAGACAACGCGCGAAAAGGAAACAGCTATAGAACATACAATAAGCACACTGGACTTGGGCATTGACGAAACAATGCTCGTCTCGGATTCCTATCTGGCAACTGCCGACCTGATTTCACGAGTCCTGCTGCCGACAGCATACTCCATACACAGACAGCTGCGGGGGCGGTACGAATCAGGACAGAAATATGAATCAGCCCTGAGCACACTCAGCAGCATGGATATCTGGGATATGGACGAAATACTAAGAAACCAGGAAGACGCGGCCTGTGCAGATCAGTCCGTTTGCGACATAAGGGACAGGAACACCGACCCGAACGAGTATGAGTCCCTGTGCCAATTATGTGAAGCGGAAAGGCAAAAGTTGCAGTACTGGGAAGGTAAGAAGAACCTGTTCGAGACATTTCTGAGCAATACCAGCAGTTTATACAACGGATATGCTACAGACATCGTACCGCTTTACGACGCACTCAGGAACACACGGTTCGAGTACAATGCGCAAAGCGGACAGTGGAGCATTGACGGATTGTCCGTTGACGCCTATCTGAACCTGAACGGAAGTACCATCGACAAGGAATTGATCGTAGAAGAATTCGAACGGATGCATCCGGATCTGGCGAAGGACATGCAGCTACTGTATGACAAAACAATATCGAAAGATTTATTTGCTGTTCTCGCACACACGCTTACGAACAATAGAGAAAGTGAGGTGTTCAACGAAGAGACATGGCTGGAGTTCCGATACCTTCTCTATACAGCACCCGTGGGCATCCGAAACATTTACATAAGTAATATAGAGAACCTGTCAGTCCTCCGCAATGACGGACAGTACAACAATACATATTATGATGCTGGTAACAAAGGAATAGTAATAGACAATAATGTTCTAAACAGCGGGAATTATTTTATGCAGGCACTGTTCCACGAACTGGGGCACGGCGTCAATCATTCAGATGAAGAATCCTCCTGGCAAACAGATGAAAAATATTTTGACGAAAAGGCATACGTCAAAGACGTAAAACGGAAGTTCTATAGCGTTGCTTTGGATACGATAGAAAAATACAGAAGACATGATATAGAAGATGACGAAACATGGTTCATATTGAGGAACCAAAAAGCCCAAGAATATGTTCAGACAGTCATACAAGCGGGAAAATATCCTGGGGCTAAGAATAAAGCAGAGAAACTGCTGCAGTTCGATTCATGTTTTGCCGAAGCTGTTGAAACGTACAATGATCTGTACACGGATAACCCTCTTGCATCTGACATAAGTGGTGCCGCAACAGCCAATATCCTGAACAGTGGCTGGCAACACAGTATGACATATTGGCGCGTGACCAGAATCGCCGATCCTTCCAGAGCAAATAATGAAGGTTTTGCCGACTATCTCTCCGCAATAGCAACCAAGGACTACAAGGTCATACACCAAATACAAGTGGATTTCCCCTACTCTACGGAGTTGTATGAAAACGCAATAAAAGGAGCAGCTGAAAACCTCAATACGGAAACATATGAATATAGAGAATAGGAAAGAGAGGGATATATGGCAATAGATTTTGATGACCTGGAAAGACTGCCAATATGGGAAAAGGTATTCGCTCTATCTGCAGCATTGGACAAAGATCTCCAACAGGCCGCAGACGAATTCAAGATCGACATGGACGCCGACACAGAGTATCGCGACCTGATAGAATCTGTTCGGATGTTGAAAGCAAGAGCACAGTTCAACATGGAACAAGCCCAAGCGCAAGCGGAAGGAGAAAAATATGGTGAATTTTCAAAGTAAATAAGACCCCCCTCGACAAGCGATTTTGTCAGTTTAAATAGGACTGCCTGGATAAAAAATAAAACCTCAGAAATGCTTAGTATAGACATTTCTGAGGTTTTTTATTCCACAAACCTTTTGTCAGATTAAATAAGACTACGTAGTCTTATTTAGTTTGCAAATTAAGTGTCAAAAAAAATCCCTCATTGAAGAGAGTATAATATTGTTATATAATACAATTATATTATAATACAAAAGGGCAGTAATGCATTGGCTATTCTCAGAAATGTTTAAATCGGATCTATGCCAGCGGACCTTTCCCTGCATCAGAAAAACGCTCACAATATGCACCGAAGAAGAACTTTATGCTTTAGGCATAGAGGAGAAAAAGTTCAAAGGCTGGTGCAGTTACCAGACAGCGGAGCAGATGACCTGGAAATGGTACAAAGAAACGGAAACGGATATCGTCGTCAGTGTATGTGGAGAACTGACAGGGAACAAAAAGAAGAATGATGACAATGCGGCTGTTTGCTGTATCCTTGTCCGGGGAAGAAAAGCACATTACTATACACTTAAAAATAGTTACTTAGTAGGACTGAAACGGCGCGAGATGAAAGAACAGACCGCCGGAGAATTTTTCAAGAAGCTATGGGTACTGCTCAAGGAACAGCCGTAAGATTCCATTTATAAAGCAAGGAGTGAACAGTGAAAAAATCAAATATCAAGGCATGGCTAAAATGTGCGCTGAGCATATTTCTCGTATGTGTCCTTCTCATACTGCCGTCCGGCACGGCATTTGCCGACAACGCACAGGACACGGCGGGACACGAATATGATATCAGGATTGTGAATATGGATGTGGGAGCAGACACGGAGCAAAGCGGCAATATCATCTATAGTACGGCGCTCGTCAAAACCCCGGATGAAGCGATTTACAGGTTCAGCTCTCTGTCTGAAGCAGAAGAATTGCTGAAAAACAGCAGGATTGATGCTTACATCATCATCCCCGCCGATTTTTCGGAATGTGTAGAAAGCATAAATTCTGTGCCGAAAGCATGTGAATTGACCTACTACATTGACCGGTACAAAGCAGCAGACATTCAGTATCAGACACAGCAGTATGTACAGGGCTTCATATCATCGCTCCAGAAAAGGGTAACACAGATGTACCTGACGAACCTGATGGAGGAAGTCCACACGGCACAGGATGCGGCGCAGACCGTCATGGAGAACGACAGGAACAATAAAGCTGTCCTTGATGAAATCCAAAGCAGTGACCTGCTCGGAAAAGTCGAGTTCCCAGCCATCCCTCAAACAGCACCGCCACAGTATACCATCGACAATAGCGCTTTTATAAACCGCGCCGCTGAACTGGTGCAGAACATATCCGATGACTTCCGCACACAAGCTGGCCACATGCAGGAAGAAACGGACTTGCTCAAAAATGAGACCGCCGCACTTGGAACGAATCTGAACGCGCATATGAACAACATCCGTAATTTCGCGGAGAGGGTTGAAGCTGTGTCCCCGGACAGCAGTATTGGACAAGCCGAAGCAGTCGTGCAGACATCGAGAACATCCATACAGGGAACCGCTGCCGAATGCAGTTCAAGGATAGAACAAGCCTCATCAGAAATAGAAACGCTTGTCAATGCACTCAAGGAAGCCGTCAAAGCTGCCAATGACGAAGAAAAAGAGCGACTGGGAAAGGAGCTGCAGGATGCCGTTGAGCAATGTTCAGCCCAGATCCCCGTGCTGGCAGTGACGCAGGAAGATGGGGAGATGCGTCTGTCGTGGCAAAAAGGAGAAATCGTAACGGAAGAAGCGAAGCCACTGGATGAAGATGCACAAGGCACAGGTTCGGAAGAACAGGAAGAGATCACGGAAGCCGAACAAGCACCGGCCATTGCCCTGCATATAGAAACGTCGGAGCAAGACGCCCTGCTTGCAGATAACAACAGAACCCTTCTGGCCCTTATTTCAGAACAGATGTTAGCATCAGACCAGACGGAAGAAGTCTTCGAATACGAAGCAATAACGGAAAATGGTGAAGAAGATGCGGTAGACCAGCTGACCTATAAATACGGGCAAAGCGTAAGGACCGCATTGGATATGTGCGAGGAAGACGCTAATTTCAAGGAGAAACTGGCTCTGAGCGGTTATGCGACCGCCCGTGACTTTTTGCAGGCAGCGGTCGATGGCGAGTTACTTCTTGCACCGGAACCGTATATCGTTCCAGATGCAACGGAAGAAGAAATCGCTGATTTCTGTACTTATGCCGTAGACGCATTTGAAAAGGAAAACATACTGCAAGACATCGAAATGCACGATGTGGACGCTTATAAAAAAGACGCAGATGGCAACATTGTTTCGGATGAAAACGGAGAACAGCAAACGCTCTACAAGGATACAGCAGAAGCACTGACAGAGGCCATGGTCTTGGCAGGTAATGCAATCAATGCGACCATGCTTCCGTCCGCACTGGCAGGACTCAACGAAGCCAGCGCTGCTATTGCCATAGGGCAACAGACAGTCAGCGATATCGTAACACAGGTCACAGCCATGAAGACGAACATTGCGGACGAAAGCGCAACGGCGAACGCAGAAATCAGTGCATACATGGATCGTCAGAACAGTCTTTCCTTCACATTTTCAACGCAGGTCGGTGACGAAGCCGTGACAGGACTTAACGACAATAACGAAGCGCTCCTAAGGGATACGCAGAACGCGGTTCTTGGCATGTCGGAGTACGCGAACGAATTATATGATGAAACGACATCCAATTATGCCATGCTGAAGCAGTATATATCCGACGCGCAATCCGCATCAGACCAATCCGTGATAGATGGGCTGGAAAAAGCAAAGGAAAGCTGGGAGACCACGAGCAGAAGCAATCAGGAGCTGATGCAGGAATTCGCGGCCCTGCTACAGAACACACGAGTAGGGACACAGGAGTATCAGGAGCTGTACGCGTTCATGGCAGCCCCTGTGACAGCAAAAGACATGTCCCCTTCCGTCAGCGGGTTCCATTACATCGAAAAGCCCGATCCCGACCCACAGCCTAGTGGTGTGGAAGAAAAAGACGGGATATGGGTTAAACAGAGCACGCTTAATGCCTTCGGGGCAACAATGGCTGTAGCCATTGTCAGTTTAATAGCATTTTTCGCATGGCAATTTAGAAAAAAGAGCCAGCTGAAAAATAAAGACAACGCCAACCAATTTAATTAACAAAGGAGGAAACAGATTTGGCAGATTTATTTCAAACAAAGACAGCAGAAATGACGGGTTATGCAACCAAGATGGAAGCAAACGCAGGAACAATCGATGATATAGCAACCCAGACACAGTCGGATATCGAACAGCTTCGCGGTTCATGGCAGGGTGACGCAGCAACTGCGTATGAAGACGAGATCATGGCGTGCCTTCCAACGGTTCGGAAGATGGCAGAAGCCATGAGGGGCCTTGCACAGCAGGTTCGTACATTTGACGCAGGCGTTAACGAGATGGATCAGGCAGGAGCCGCAAAATTCAGAGTATAATGTCAGATACATATTATTCAGGAAAGGGAGGACAAGCGTCCTCCTTTTCTCAAAATGGGAATTTAAAACTCGACCCGGATGCGGTTACACAAGGACAAAAGACGGGAACCTCTGTCACTGACATCTACCATACTCCGCTTTTCACTGAGCCGATGCGCAACAAAATCAGCAAACAAAAAGAGGAAACGGAGCTGGAAATGCAGCGGTGCAAGGGGCAACTCTTTATCGGCAGGGAATACGATACGTGGCAAGTAGAATATAGTATGCTGTCATTTACTCCCGCACCGGACTCGGCACTCAGGACATCTTACAGCAATGAAAGAACATCACTTACCATTTCCATTGCCATTGGATTTGTGGTCGTTATATTAACAACGCTAGGATGTATAAAATCAATCAAAAGAAAATTAAAGAAATCAGAAAAAGATGCAGTTAATAATTACAATTACCAATAAAAGCGACAATTCAAGCCACAGGTTCTCTGTTTCATCGGAAATCACAATGAAGAGCCTGATGGAAAAATTGTCTGAATACCGCCTTGCAGTCTGGAATGAAACAAGCTCACAGCTGCGGATACGACGGCTTAACCGTCACATTCTGAAGGAGCAGATAGGAGATACGCTTGAAGAACTAGGCATTCGGACAGGGGACGATATAATCATCGAATCAGAAAAGGAGCATCTATGACCGGAAACAAAACAAATAAAATCACAGACATTGTGGCTCGGAACCAGATCCAGGCGGAGAGCGAATATGACCTTCAACTGCTGACACGCAAAGCGCCACATCTGATTGCCTGCAATATCACGCCCGGCGCGGATGCACTGACGTTCCAGTACACACCAAAAAAACAGACTGCGCTGATAGAATTCCTGAACACGGATATTGCAGAAAAATACCAGATCATAGAAGGAATTGCAGATCTCCAGCCCCTGCTTGGACCATATACGTTTGCTATGTCCCCGGAAAACATATATACGGACATTCGTTGGAACATAGCAGTCCTGAAACGGGATGTAAACAAAAAAGCGGGCATGGATGAAGCCGAATTCATGCGGATGTATAAAGCACTGGCGGCTTGTCTGCTTCTGGGAGAAGATATATACGAAAAATGCCTTTACGGTGGCGATGATGTCCTGATGGAAAACAAAAAGACAACGCCTCTCTGCGAAATAGAAACAGCAGAAGAAATGCGCGACTACTTCACAGAACGCTATAAGTCCCTGCGCGCAGAACGACAGAGCAAGTTCAGTCTGATCAAAAAAACAGAATTAAAAAGGCTCAAAATCACCCGGACCGCAGCGGTGTTTCTTTTAATAATCATAGTATGCAGCGGTATATATTACGGATATAACAATGTCCGTTATTACAGGGCAGCGATAACAGGATATGAAAGGTTCCTGTCAAAAGACTATCTTGGGTGTATCAGCGGTATGCAACCCATATCCACAGACCGAATGACGAATGTACAGACCCAGATATTAGCCACTGCATATGTCAGTGCAGAACCTCTCAGCAGCGAACAGAGGACAAGCATTATAAACGCCATATCACTGACCACGCCGGACAGGAACAAATATTGGATACATATCGGGCGTGGGCAGTTCGACGAGGCGGTTGACATTGCGCTAAGGCTCCCAGATGAAGAATTGCAGCTATACGCATATATGAAACAACGCGACCGGGTAGAGACTGATACATCGATATCCGGAACAGAGAAGGAAGAAAAGCTGGAATCAATACAGCAAAAGATAGATGCGCTTGTAAAAAAACTGGGCTTGGAACAAGAACAAGACAGGAGCGAACAGAACAGCATAGCTACAGAAAATAGCATAACAACAGAAAATAGCATAACAGCAGAAAATAGCATAACAACAGAAAATGAGGACGTACTGGTTGATGGATAAGACATATTACATGTTAGAGCCCGAGGTGTATTTCGGGTGGGACAGTGACGGATATATTGTAGGCAACGAACCACCGAAGCTCCCATTCGGAAGGAAGATCGTATTAAAAAACGATACATTATTCAGCTCTGGTGGTTCTCACGAAGTCTTCCTGAATAAAATGCCGGTCACTTCACAGATATATCCTGTAAGGACAGGTGATTTACTGGAATGCGCGGAGTGGGAATGCTATATACAGAAAGGGTATTTGGAATTCAAGATAAAAGAAGAAGGGAAGATATTCCTGCAACCGGTGGCCGGTCCGCATATCCCAAAAGGATTCCCACAATATACACGCTCGCCAAGAGTGCTGAAAGAACTTGAGAAACAGAAAATTGAAATAGCGAAGCCAAAAGAGCTGCGTTCACTCAGCAAAACAAAATTATGGATGCTCATCCTTCCGCCGTTGGCAATGATCACGGCAATGAGCTTCATGTGCTTCTTCTTAAGAAATGCGCTGTTCCTTGTCATTGCCGGCGTCACATCGACGGCAACAATTATCGTTTCAGTATCAAGATACGTAAGCGATAAAAAAGAGGGAAGACAAGATTCCCGCATACGTGAAGAATCATATTTGAACTACTTGGACGAAAAACGCGCATATATTTACCGGACACGGCAGGAAGAGTTGCGAATAGATGGGTACAACTATCCCAAATCAACAGATATCTTGCAAATGGCGGAACAATACTCACGACGAATCTACGAAAAACAACCACTGGACAATGACTTCCTGAGCATATCACTAGGCACAGGACTGATGCCGTCCGAAATGCCCATCAGTTTAAGAAGAGACGAGATAGAGACCACGCCCGACCCGCTCATCAAACGGGCTGAAGCGATACAGAATGGCAATCGGTATCTAAAGAAACCGGTCGTGGTCTCAACAAAAGATTCGCACCTCGGCTTGATTGGCGACCTGGACATCATACGGGCACAGGCAATGCATCTGGTGTTGCAGATGAGTCTGTTCCACAGCTATCACGACATACGGTTCATAGTCATGACAAACACAGCAGAATTCGAATGGATGACTTGGCTGCCCCATACATGGTTCGCACCAGCGGAGTGTTACGGAATCATCAACTCGGAACGAACCCGCGACCTTGTCCTGACACCGTTATATGATATACTGAAAGAGAGGGACAAATTAGACCTCAAAAAGAAAAGACCATCACCACACTTTGTCATCATCAATGATAATACGGAATGGTGTACATCGCATCCCGTTATGGATTATATTGGAAAGCGGGAGAATGCACTTGGATTCACATATATTTGTCTCGCAAAATCAGCAGAATATCTGACGGAGAACATAGGAACAGAAGCAAAGTTCTATGATAAGAGCCATGGCGAACTTCTTCTTATGAACAGATCCGAACGGCATCTGCATTTCGAAGCACAGCCAAGGCTCTCGACAAAAGTGCTGGACGATTTCGCCCGACAGTTGAGCGCTCTGGAACATGTACAAGGAGTGGCGGCACAGATACCCAAAAAATGCACATTCTTCGAATTATATGGAAGGGAAAGTGTAGAAGATTTCAATATAGGCGAAATGTGGGCGGCCCACAATGTCAATCGTTCTCTGGCCGCGCCCATAGGCCTGCGTTCCAAAGACGACATCTTCTGCATTGATATGCATGAAGACGCACATGGCCCGCACGGCCTGATTGCAGGAACAACAGGTTCTGGAAAATCGGAACTTCTTCAAACATTTATTCTGTCACTAGCATGCTGTTACCACCCATATGAAGTAGCGTTCCTGCTTATTGATTACAAGGGCGGTGGTATGGCGAACCTGTTCAGCAGCCTTCCGCATGTACTGGGACTGATTACCAATCTGGATGGCGATCAAACAACCAGAACTATGAAATCGATTCGGGCAGAACTGGACAGACGCCAACACCTTTTTAATGAACTTGAAGTTAATAATATAAACAACTATACAATACGGTTCCGCAATGGTGACACCAGTGAGCCGCTGCCACATCTCTTCATAATAAGTGACGAGTTTGCGGAACTGAAAAAAGAGCAGCCCGATTTCATGAAGGAACTGGTGTCGGCAGCAAGAGTGGGACGTTCGCTCGGAGTACACCTGATTCTTGCCACTCAGAAGCCGTCCGGCATTATTGATGATCAGATCCGGTCCAACATGCATACGAGCATAGCGCTCAGAACGGCGTCGGAAAGTGACAGTAAAGAAGTACTTGGAACAGGGGACGCCGCATTTATCACGAACCCTGGAAGGGCATGCATTAAAATCGGCACAAACGAGTTGTATGACATGTTGCAGACTGCGTGGAGCGGGGCTCCATATGCCCCGGATACCGCAAAGGGAAAATCGGCATCCGACCACACGGTATACCTTATCAACGAAATTGGACAAAGGCTCCCGTTGCGAAGGCAGGAACAAAAAAGAGAAGATATTATAGAAGATACCGAACTGCAAGTGCTTTCAAAACGGATCGAAGCCTATTTCAAAAGCACCGGGCTTCCTAAGGCAAAAGCACCATGGCTCCCGCCGTTGCCGGCTCATATTGTAAAAAATTATACAGACCACTATAGAAGGGAGAGTGCCTATGAAATGCCGCTCATCCCGCTCGGGATAGTAGATATACCAGAAGAACAGAAGATGACTGAATACGTACATTCCTTCCACAAGGACGGACACATAATGTACGTCGGTGCGGCTGGAAGCGGAAAAACAACTTTTTTGTCCAGCATAGCGTTATCCATTGCCGCTACCTGTTCACCGAAACAGGCATGGCTGTATATACTCGATTTCGGGAATGGCGGACTTGCATCCTTCAAAGAATTACACCATACTGCCGGATATATAACAGCCAATGACGAGGAACGTCTGACGAAGTTCAAGAAACTGCTCATGAGTGAAATGGAATACCGGCAGCAACTCCTCGTCGATACGAACACGCCAAGCATAACTGCCTATAACAATACCAGTACAACTAAAGTCAGCACAATTTATGTACTGATTGACAACATGGAAGCGTTATATGAAATCAATGCAGAAATGGCGTCGGAACTGACAAGGGTCTGTCAAACAGGCGCGGGGCTTGATATCTTCTTTGCTGTCACGGGGAATCGTTTAAACGCAATCCGGTACAACATGCAGAGCAACTTCAAAGTGCGGCTGGCGGGCACGCTGGTAGATGAATCGGAAGCATCGTCAATAGTTGGAAAGACGGAATACCATAATCTGACCATTAATGGCCGAGCTCGGATATGGTATCAGGACGCAGTGCAGTTGATACAGTGCTATGAATACGCAGACGCGGAGAACGAAATGAACCGCCTGAGCGTCCTTCGGCAGATATTCAACACACTTAACGACCGATATGGCGACGCACGCGCTCCGCAAATTCCGACGCTCCCAGAGTACTTCCCACATACCTTGCTGCCTAAATACACGGGGGCCACAAAGGATATCTACGTCGGGCTGGACGAAGAGACCGTCAGTCGCTGCGGTTTCAACAGAGAGAATTCCCCGTTCCTTATCATGGGCGAAGCCGGAAGAGGAAAAAAGAATATCCTTGCCGTGCTCCTTAATCAGCTTAAAGAAAAGAAAGAAACCGTATACCTCTTCGATTCAAGAGGAATGCCTTTCTATGATTACAGCAAAGAAGACTATGTACATTACAGCGGGAACAAGGAACAGGCGCAGGCGAACATGCAGGAACTAAGCGACATATCGGATCAGCGAAAAGAAAAATATGACCAGATTCGTACAAGCCGCCCGGATCTGTCTCCCAATGACACAGCGCGTTCCCTTGACCCCATATGGATTGTCATAAACGAGTGGGACGACTTTATTGACAACACCGTAAAGAACGGAGCGTCCCCGGCAGTTATAACTAATGTCTTTGAAGTGCTGAAGCTCACAGGATGTGCTATTATCGCTTCTTCCAATACCGGAAAACTGAAAGGCTACGATGATGTATCGAAATTCATCAAGAACAGCGTAGACGGACTACTTCTCGGCACCCAAGGAACACACAGCATTTACAGCATGCCAATAACACTCGCACAGAAAAGCCCGCCATTCAAATTCGGGCATCTGTTCATCAACGGAGAGCGAACGTTGGTCAAAATACCTGTCTACAAGGAGAGTAAGCGCAGACGCACAGACATTTTCCTTTAACAAAGCCTCGCAAGAATTCCCCCGCCTAAGAGGCGGGGGTATCCTGCGCTATGTTACGAGAAAGATTTTCGATGAAGGAGGGCAATGTATGAAACCAAAAAATAAAACAATTACATGGCTGCTGATGTGCATCGTCTTTTTATTGGTCATAGCTGCCGTGGTATTCTTCCATAGAAAAAAGCCGGAAACCGTCTGCGGCACATACAGCATGATGCTGACAGACGAAGAAAAGGAATTTCTTGTTTTTAATTGCGTAGACGAAGATGCGACCAAAGAACAAATTGCGAAGGGAACCCTTCCCGAGTGGAAACGTGCCCTGGTGTATTGGCATCGTCAGGTAATGGAACACCTTACTTCAAGGTATCCTGAACAAAATTTCACGATCACGACTTACGAGAATATCACAGATTCTCTTACGAAGTTCTATGTAATGGTTGGCGAAGACGAGAACACTGTTTTCACGGTCACTGTAGATAAGGATAGCGGCCAAATAACAGACACACATAGTTCTGGGGGTTCCGGCGAAAGCCTGCCGACGGACAGCATCGCTGAACAGCTGATGGATAAATACGGACTGACACCGGACGAACTGCATGGACTTGATTTGGATACGCTGGAAAGGGATTACAATTTCCTGACCAATGACTACAGCGCGGAGGAAATAAGGCAGATCCTGGCGGAGCAAGGCAGCTATTATATGGATACCGATCATGGCATATACGACCTGCTTAAAGCTGAGCCTGCTCAAAAAGTGACATTGGATAGCCGGATCAGGAGGATAGGGCTCGACTACAACGAAGGTTCCTATTACACCAGGCTTGTCATTGATCTGGACAAACAGGAATATTACCGTGATAATAACCCGGCGCAGGCCCTGACAGAAGAACAGCGCGAACAGCTGCTGGGAATCGTTAAGGAATATGCTATAGATCAGTGGCAGACTGTATATATCGGAGACGAAGAAGACACAACCGGTTTCCTGGCATGGAGGCTCGTATTTGAGCTTCAGGACGGTTCGGATTGTGTATATTGCGGGGAAACAAGGAATATGACATCACTCCCGGATACATTTGGAGAGGTGACAGATGTCTTGTTCGGCATTGCTAAGTAACTTAAAAAGCATCACAAAGAAAATATGAAGGACGTTCGCATGGAAAAAACAATCGAAAAAACATATGATAATTACTATACAGGCACTAAGATGGTATATCCCATTACGTATAGACTGCAGCCAGGATTCAAAAGTGTTGCTGAGGCAAAGGAGGCTGTCAAAACTATAACAAACCCTGAGAATTTTATATATATTCGTGTCGATAATGAGCTGTACGCGGTAACAATGGAATTATTGGGAAAGCAATGCGTAGTGACAAAGGGACGTTGCTATTATCGGGACGGAACATTCGGTATGTACGGTTTCAGCGGCAAAGAAGAATATTTAGATTACAAAAAATTGGTCTCCAAGAAAATACGACTTCCAATCAAAAAGGTACGGGTAAGACAGCAGTGGATGAATGAGATACAAAAAGACATTGAATCTCTTTTCAATGTATCCGTAGAACAATTGGGAGCAAGTGTATCATACGATAAAATGCTCATTTCGGACTCGATAATCCTTGTTGGCACTGTATTATTTTCGTCCATGATCCCTGTATTCTACCTGAATGTCATGGATCTGTACATGTCAAACAGTCTGACCAAAAGGAATCTCTGGAAGCAAGGGATAACAGCCTATCAACCCTATACCAAAGCAGTATCACGCGATAAAAATATCATCGGTGGCACAAGGGCTTCGCTTCGTTCAGCATTATAAGGCAATATAAGGTAAGACTGTAGAAATGAAAACACTAAAGTTTCACGGATATTCAGATGATTCATTCGGCGAGTATGGTCTTACAGAAACAGACCATGATAACTGCGCAAGCGGTGCTGCCATCACCTTTCAGGTGTCGGCGGAGGATAAGAGCGTTTATGTAACTGGTCAATACAGCAGATGCGGCAGCGGCTGTTGGTCTGTAAGCGTCGAGCCTGCGGATGAGGACAATCTGCCCGACTGGCCAATGCGTATCTATTTTGAAGGGTACAGCACAGTCATTGAGATAGATGTGCCGGATGATACAACCGTGCAGTATGTTGAAAGGAAAGGCTAGAATTATGGATGAACAACTGTTAAATCAAAGCAGAAAATTCAAGAGAGACAACAACATGAAGCAGGAGGAACACGGAGTGTGTGTTGTCGATTATTCCGTACGGCTGGAAAGAAGGTATAGCGGTAATGAATACTACAACGGCTATGTCAGCCTTATATTCCCATTCTACATGGCGACTATCAATCAGATACAAGATTGGCTCAATGCTTCATTCCCCGAAATCAAAAAGAAACTTGGTCAGTATAAATGGAATAGCCTGCAGATCTGCGAATTTGGACACACAAAGGCTGACAAGCACGGCAATGCGCCGGTCCTGCTGAAAGTCAGAATCAGTGGAGATCAGAGCCTTGGAATATTAGGAGAACTTAACGAAGACCGCATCCAGCAGTGGTTCGATGAAGCTTACAAAACCCATGACTGAGCAATATGGAGAGGAACGTCCGAAATATGAAGGGAAAGGTCAAAACAGATGGCTGAACGACACGATATTTCGGACCGCTGGGAACGATGAATAAGATAACGTTTTACGAAGAATTATTGGAAGAATTTAGGAAAAGGCAGGAAAGCGCCGGTGATAGGAAAAAACTGACGCTTGAAACCGCCGACCGTGGGAACCTGGCAGTCCTCAGCGAACTCGTACCGGAAGGAAAGAACAAGCAATACCTGAGGGACTGCCAGCAGCTGGATGACAGTGAGCTTTGCTGGAAACTATTCAACACGCTTCACGAGCATTGCTCGGAACAGGGCATGACAGAAGACGAACAGGCCTTGGATGCGACGCGTTTCAAAGGATACAGGCTGAAGCATGCCATGGGGCATCTCCATGCGTTCAGATGCGTTGGGCAGGAAGAATTCCCGGAATGGTTCTTCCTGCATGAGAAACTGAAGAGGCACACATAAATCGTCCTTTCACCGTGAAAGCACCTGACTGCTTTAGAAAAATACCGTAGGAATGCCCAAGAAAGGTCGTGAAGCCGAATGTGTGATGAAGAACAAGTCTATAGGCAAATAAGAAAGTTCGTGAAGGGGAAAGCTGAAACACGCAGATTTTATAACAAGAACAAGGGCAAAAGCATAGACATGGTGACCAGCACTGAGTCTATTTATCGTGAAGTCGCCGTACATAACACAATAGGGCTGTTCAAAACAGACATCGGATTAACCGTTGACGAACGCAGTCTGAGAGTGGAACTGATCAGCGTCGGGGACAGGGACGACGATATCATGGCAGAAATCATGGCAACAGTTGCGTTTGAGATCATGGACAGCGGTTCCTGCCACCGTGGGAAGATATATAAAAACGCAGTTGCTGTGTATGATGCAACATATGATGCAAAACATATCATCCTCCTCGACCCGGTGTTCTGGGAGTACGAGCCGCTGAAAGTAGAAGACTATATCATCACCTGGCTCCTGCTGGTTCCTATTTCAGACGCGGAACTGCGGTTCTTCGAAGAGAATGGAATACCGGCATTTGAGGAACTTCTTTCGGAACAAAGCACGGATATTACTAACAGGAAAAGAAAATCTATATTAATTGACAGTATGCCAAAAAATGAATATAATTAAATAAAATTGTTGAGGATGCAAATCTCCGTCTTAAGGGACAGAAGTCTTATTTGACAAGAACATTTATCGGGATTATGCACAAACAGAAGCTTGATATTGAAATGTAAAAGGCTGATTTACTGTGCATAATAACAAGATAAGGGTCAAAGATAACAATAAAATTCCTACTATTGTAGGTTTCATGGCTACTCGGTCCAGCTTCCGAGTCAAAGATAACAATAAAATTCCTACTATTGTAGGTATGACGTCTTTTTTCAGTCCCACCATATCGTCAAAGATAACAATGAAATTCTTACTATAGTAGGTATTGGGTGGGCGCGTAATGGTTATGAGGTCAAAGATAACAATGAAATTCCTACTATTGTAGGTCGATTTGTGAAGCACACAGGCAATTAGGTCTAAGAAAACAATGAAATGCCTACTATTGTAGGTCTGCTTCTGTGAGCCCGCCTTCCGAGGTCTAAGACAACCATGAAATGCCTACTATTGTAGGTCATGTATTGGAGGGCGTAATGTTCAATTTGTCTAAGACAACCATGAAATGCCTACTATTGTAGGTTAAGAGCCAAGATGTTACTATTCGTCGTCTAAGAAAACCATGAAATGCCTACTATTGTAGGTCCATTCTCTTTCATCTCCTTTTGTATTTGTCTAAGAAAACAATGAAATGCCTACTATTGTAGGTGTTCAGCCACTGCCTAAGGTAAGGCAAGTCTAAGAAAACAATGAAATGTCTACTATTGTAGGTTGTTCGTCTTACCTTATACGGAGAGAAGTCTAAGACAACTATGAAATGCCTACTATTGTAGGTGCGATCTCCGGATAGCATTGTCCTTTCAGTCTAAGAAAACAATGAAATGCCTACTAATTGTAGGTGCTGAACTAAAAACAATCCTGCTAGTGTCTAAGACAACCATGAAATGCCTACTATTGTAGGTCTGGCTTGCGTCTCACCAGATAGCATCTAAGACAACAATGAAATGCCTACTATTGTAGGTTAAGACTCCGCCACCTTCATTTTTCATGTCTAAGACAACAATGAAATGCCTACTTTTGTAGGTAATTCTGACGATGAACTAACCTGTGTTGTGTCAAATCCAACCATGAAATGCCTACTTTTGTAGGTTCCCCTCATCTTTCTGTTTTTATTTGACTCGTCTAAGACAACCATGAAATGCCTACTATTGTAGGT
>ODAI011847588.1_pt1 | contig 16669 bp, 12 predicted proteins | sample 1539321 | NCBI WGS metagenome assembly ODAI01 (sample SAMN02144231, study PRJEB22623) | gut metagenome | biome: sheep rumen | host: Ovis aries | place: New Zealand | reverse complement strand
CGCCAGCACCGTATTCAACATCGTCTCACCGGCTATCCTGGGTCTGGCCACAGACCGGGTGGTGACCGGACTGCAAAGCGGGGGAGTGGACTACCAGAGCCTTCTGGCCATCCTGGGAGTCCTGCTGGCCCTGTATGGTCTGAGCCTCCTGTTCGGCGTTGCCCAGGGCTGGCTCATGGCCGGAGTCTCCCAGAAGGTGATCTATACCTTCCGCGATGAGATGTCGAAAAAGCTGAACCGGCTGCCTCTGAAATACTTTGACGGTACGACCCACGGGGAGCTGCAGAGCCGGATGGTCAACGATATCGAGACGGTCAACCAGGCTCTTTCCACCAGCATCACCCAGATGATCACCAGCTTCGTCACCCTGGTGGGGATCCTGATCATGATGCTTCGGATCAGCGTGATCATGACCCTGGCGGCCCTGCTGATCATTCCGGCCTCCATGGCGGTCATCCGTGTGGTGGTCGCCAAGTCCCAGGGATACTTCCGGGCCCAGCAGGAGTATCTGGGCCATGTCAACGGCCACGTGGAGGAAATGTACGGCGGCCATGATGTGATCAAGGCCTTCAACCGGGAAAAGATCTCCATCGAGGAATTCGAAGACTACAATAACAAGCTCTGCGAGTCCGGCTGGAAGTCCCAGTTCCTTTCGGGACTGATGATGCCCATGACCCAGTTCATCGGCAATCTGGCCTTCGTGATGGTCTGCCTCCTTGGCGGTTATTTCGCCATCATCGGGCGGATCTCCATCGGCGACATCCAGGCGTTCATTCAGTATGTCCGCAATTTCAACCACCCCATCACCCAGGTGGCCAATATCGTCAACCTGCTCCAGTCCACAGCGGCAGCGGCGGAGCGGATCTTCGAGCTGATCGAGGAAGAGGAGGAAGAGGATCCGGCGGTGGAGGACGATCAGGCCGGTGCCCTGGAAGAGAAAAAGCAGGAAGAAGTTCTGCCGGCTGAGGTCAGTGGAGCGGCCTGCGCAGACAAGAGCGGTGCTGGAGCGGCCCGCGGCGAAACGGCCCGCGGAGGCGAGGTCCGCTTCGAGCACGTCCGGTTCGGCTACGACCCCGAGGAACCGGTCATCCAGGACTTTTCCTTTACCGCAAAACCTGGTCAGAGCATTGCCATCGTCGGCCCGACGGGAGCCGGCAAGACTACGATCGTCAAGCTGATGATGCGCTTTTATGAGCTTGACGGCGGCCGGATCTGCGTGGACGGCAGGGACATCCGGGACTATTCCCGCCAGGACCTCCGCCGCATGTTCGGCATGGTCCTGCAGGACACCTGGCTGCACAGCGGGACGGTCCGGGAGAACATCCGCTACGGCAGGACCGACGCCACGGACGAAGAGGTGGAGGCTGCTGCAAAGGCTGCCCATATCGATTTCTTCATCCGGACTCAGCCCAAGGGCTATGATCTGGAGATCAATGAGGAAGCAAACAATATTTCCGCCGGGCAGAAGCAGCTGCTGACCATTGCCCGGGCCATCCTTTCCGACTCGCCGATCATGATCCTGGATGAGGCGACAAGCTCGGTCGATACCCGTACCGAGCAGCAGATCCAAAACGCCATGGACCGGCTGATGGAGGGGCGGACCAGCTTTGTCATCGCCCATCGCCTATCAACGATCCGTGGCGCGGACCACATCCTGGTCATGGATCATGGCGACATCGTGGAGCAGGGAAATCACGAGGAACTGATGGCAAAGGACGGCTTCTACGCAAGGCTCTACAACAGCCAGTTCGCCGAGTCCTAAGGAGGCCGGGCGGAGCCGGGCCGGCCCGCGAGGCTACTGGTCGGCCCACGGGAGCTACTGGCCGGACCCGGCAAGCAGGTGCTTGTTCCTTCCGGCCGGCGGTGTTATACTACAGTAACTGAAGTCAAAGAAGAAAACGAAAGGAGTATTCCCTATGGCAGAGATTACGATCACGAAAGATAATTTTGAACAGGAAGTTCTGAAATCCGATATTCCGGTCCTGGTAGATTTCTGGGCAGTCTGGTGCGGCCCTTGTCAGATGGTCGGTCCCATCCTGTCCGAGATCGCTGAAGAGAACGAAGGCAAGATCAAGGTCGGTAAGGTCAACGTCGACGAGCAGCCGGAACTGGCTCAGCAGTTCGGCATCATGAGCATCCCGACCATGATGGTCTTCAAGGGAGGCGAGAAGGTCAACCAGCAGGTAGGTGCAGTTCCCAAGGAAGAGATCCTGAAGCTGCTGTAAACGGATAACGGTAATGAAAATGAAAGGGAGCGGTCATCAAAGGAATGTACCGCTCCCTATTTGCATGCTCTGTTGGGTCTGCGAAAAATGCTCGGGGGTTTTCCCTTAAAAACCCTTCAGGTCCCGTGCACATAATTTCCATATTATACCAGCTCTGTATCAAAATCACGTTTTTCCGGCCATTTGTACAAAATTCTGCGGAGTTTTTGTACATATCTGCGAATCTGAAGGCAAAATGTACAAGCAAAAGCTGTCCAGCCTTTGCAGCTCAGATTCTGGCCAGTCAACAGTTTACCATAACATGCTCATAATACGCGTATTTGTTGACTCTCAAAAGTGGCCTTGCCCGCGCCTTGTACATAAGGCCCCTGAATTCCGTTTTTTGCACAAAATTCCCGGGATATTTTGTACAAGACAGCCTGGAAATCGGGTTTTTGTACAAAATGCCCGGCTGGACTGTACCCCAGGCCCGGCTCCGCGCCGCTATGCCCGGCCGGCCCAGTTCACCGTCAGCCCATGCCCTATCCCCGGATCTCCTCAAGCAGCTCACGGAAGTGAGGCAGGGAGTTGACAATGGTGTCGTGGGCGACGCAGTAGGCGATGCGGACGTAGCCCGGGCAGGCAAAGGACTTCCCGGGAACGACCAGGATGTGGTACTTCTTGGCCAGGGCGCAGAACTCCACGTCATCGTCTATCGGCGATTTGACGAAGAGGTAGAAGGCGCCTTCCGGACGGATACATTCATAGCCGATCTCCGTCAGCCCGTCGTAGAGAGCCCGCCGGTTCCTGTCGTAGGCAGCAATATCTGTCGAGCACTCGATGCAGCGGGCAGCCGCCCTCTGGATCAGGGTCGGTGCGTTGACGTAGCCCAGAACCCGGTTGGCGATGTTGGCCGCGGCCACAGCGTTTTCGAAGTCATCGATCTCAGAAGGGATGACCAGGTAGCCGATCCGCTCGCCGGGAAGGGAAAGGGACTTGCTCCAGGAATATCCGACGATCGTGTTCTTGTAATATTTCGTCACATAGGGCACGGTGACTCCGTCATAGGCCAGTTCCCGGTAAGGCTCATCGGAAATGATGAAGATGGGATGGCCGATCTCGGCGGACTTTTCCTCCAGGATGGCAGCCAGGGCCCGGATGGTCTCTTCAGAGTAGACGACGCCGGTCGGATTGTTGGGAGAATTGATGATGACCGCATGGGTCTTTTCGCTGATCTCCTCCCGAAGGGCCTCAAGGTTGGGCTGGAAGGAAGGGATATTGGCCGGAATGGCCTTGAGCACTGCGCCGTGGTTCTTGGCGTAGTTGCCGTATTCCACGAAGTAGGGCGCGAAGGCCAGGACTTCATCCCCCGGATCAAGCAGGGTCTTGATGGCAACGTTCAGGCCGCTGGCGGCGCCGACGGTCATGATGATATTCTCGGCGGTAAAGGCTGTCCCGTGGAGACGGTTCAGGTGGTCCGCGACGATGGTGCGGACATCCTCATAGCCGCTGTTGCTCTGGTTGTAGCCGTGGACATAGAGGGAGTCCTCCTCGTCCAGGATATCCCGGATGGCCTGGTTGACTTCGGCAGGCGCCGGAACGCTGGGATTGCCCAGACTGAAATCATATACGTTTTCTCTGCCGAATTCTTTCGCCATGCGGGCGCCTTCTTCAAACATGGCCCGGATGGCGGAATTGCCCTCGACATAGGGCATCATGCTTTTTGCGGTCATTGACTTTTTCCTTCCTCATGCAAAGGTTTAATAACGATAATCGAATACTCTGGTCGACTTCTTCTCGCTGCGGGGCAGGTCTCCGACCTCTACAGCCTTTGGAACGACGCCCACGTTGATGACCGACTTGATCCGGTCCTTGATGTTCTTTTCGAGAGCGTGGCGGTCCTTCTTGGTCTTCAGCGGTGTCTCGACGAAGAGAGTGATCACGTCCTTGCCGTCCTCATGATCGATGAAGATCTGGTATTCGCTGCTGGCGCCTTCGATGTCCTTGAGTACGTCCTCGATCTGGCCCGGGAAGATGTTGACGCCCTTGACCTTGACCATGTCGTCGGTCCGGCCTAGGATGACATCGATCCGGGGAAGATTTCTGCCGCAGGGACAGGGAACGTCGTCGGGGATGATCCTGGTCAGATCGTGGGTCCGGTAGCGGATCAGCGGGGCCCCTTCCTTCTCCAGAGTGGTGATGACCAGCTCGCCCAGCTCGCCGTCGGGCAGGTTCTTGCCGGTCTTTGGGTCGATGATCTCGAAGTAGAGATAGTCGTCGAAGTAGTGCATGCCGGTCTCGTACTCGCAGTTGATGGCGATACCGGGGCCGTAGACCTCGGTCAGACCGTAGATATCGTAGAGCTCAACGCCCAGCTCGTTAGCGATACGGGCCCGCATCTTCGGACCCCAGCGCTCGGAGCCGATGACCCCTTTCTTCAGTTTGATGTTGTCGCGGCACTTGCGTTTTTCGATCTCTTCGGCAAGGAGCAGAGCATAGGAGGATGTGGCGCAAAGCACGGTGGAGCCCATGTCTTCCATGAACTTGATCTGCTTGTCCGTATTTCCCGGTCCCATGGGGATGGCCATTGCGCCCAGTTTTTCAGCGCCCAGCTGGAAACCGATCCCGGCCGTCCACAGTCCGTAGCCCGGGGTGATGTGGATCCGGTCTTCCGGCGTGATCCCGGCGATCTCGTAGCAGCGCTTGAACAGCTCGGCCCAGTCCTCGACATCCTTCTTTGTGTAGGGGATGATGCAGGGGGTCCCGGTGGTGCCGCTGGAGGAATGGATCCGGACGATCTCTTCTTCCGGAACAGCCGAAAGGCCCAGAGGATATGCGTCTCTCAGGTCCGCCTTCTCTGAGAAGGGGAGCTTTTCGAAATCCTCCTGGGACTTGATGTCATCGGGATCGATGTGCTTGAGCCGCTTGGCGTAGAAGCCGCCGGCGGCCTTGACCCGTTTCATCTGGTGTTTGATCTTTTCCAGCGTTTCCTGTTTCATTTCCATAGTTTTCTTCTCCTCATATTTATTTCCCGGCCCGCGTGATGGCCGCGGCGCCAAGCTCCAGCGCTTTGAAGTTCATATCCAAAAGCTGGGGCTTCATCCTCGCGCGAAGAGCCCGCTGTGCGTCCTCCAGGGTCAGATTCATCTGGCCGCTGGCGCAGAGGGCGCCGACAAAAGCGACGTTCAGGACCTTGGGAGAACCGCAGGCTTTGCAGATTTCCTCACCATCTATAATATAACATTTCGGTACCTGTTCCAACAGGTAATCCAGACAGTCCCCGCCCTTGTAACCGGAGATGCCCAGGGCCGCTGTGACCGGGGTGACCTCCTGCCGGCAGACGATCAGGGTGCCGCCAGCCTTGAGGTAGGGCAGACTGGCCGCCGCTTCGCCCGGCTCGAATCCGAGGAGGACGTCCGCTCCTCCCATGGGGATCATGGGGGAGGCGACTGATTTACCGATCCTCACATGGCTGACGACGGAGCCGCCCCGCTGAGCCATGCCGATGGTCTCCGCGGTCTTGGCCGAAAGTCCGTTATCCATGGCCGCCGCCGCGATGATGCGGGAGGCCAGGACGGTTCCCTGACCGCCGACCCCGCAGAGCAGGCAGCTCTTTACCATAGGATCGCCTAATTGCAAAGTAGTGGTCTGATTTCTCATCAGGAGACCTCCTTTCCTGCGCCTGCCGCATGGGTCCCGATACAGGAGACCGGGCAGAGCTGGCCGCATAAGCCGCAGCCGGTGCAGAGGGCGGGGTCGATGACCGCCTTTCCGGAGGAGTCCGGGCTCAGGGCCGGACAGCCGATCTCCCGGATGCAGCGCCTGCATCCGATACAGGCGTCCGGATCAACGGAGCAGACCCGGGAGGGCTTAAACAGGGCGATGCAGGGCGACTTGAATATGATGGCCCGAACGCCGCTTTGGCTGATGGCCTCGGTGACTGTATTTACGGAAGCTTCAAGGTCCAAGGGATCCACCACACGGATCCAGGGAACCCCGATGCCTTCCAGGACTTTGACTATGTCGACCGGGTCGACTTTTTTGCCCATCATGGTGATGCCCATGCCCGGATGGGGCTGGTGCCCAGTCATTGCAGTGGTGGAATTGTCCAGCACGCAAAGGATCATATCCGCCTGATTATATACGGCGTTCACCGTGCCGGTAATGCCACTGGCAAAGAAGGTGGAATCGCCGACGAAGGCGAAGTTGAGCGTGTTCTTGTCGGCGTGGTTCATTCCCTGGGCCATGGTGATGCCGGCTCCCATGCAAAGGCAGGTGTCGACCATGTTCAGTGGGGCCGCGTTGCCCAGGGTGTAGCATCCGATATCGCCGTGATAGACCGCCTGGCCGGAAGGCAGGGCCTTGCTGACGGCAGCCTTGACTGCGTAGAAGGATCCCCGGTGGGGACAGCCTGCGCAGAGGACCGGGGGCCGGACCGGAAGGTCAGGACAGGCGGCCGTTTTGTCAGTGGGAGCATGTCCTGGTTCGGCCGGAGCACAGCTCGGATTAGCGGATGCGCCATCAGGTTCGATCGGAGCATCGCCCGAACCGGCGGATGCGCCATCAGATCCGGCCGGAGCATCCTGGGCGACGAAGACCAGCTGCCGGAGGATATCCGTTACCGTGGCAACGGTCAGTTCTCCCGCGGCCGGGACTGTTTCCGTCCGCTTGCCCTCGATGGTGACCTGGCTGGACTTGCCCCGCCGGCCCTGCTCATAGATGAGGGCATCTTCGATATAAGGATCCAGTTCTTCAAATACGACCGCCTGCTCCACCCCGTCCAGGAAGGCGTCCGCCAGCTGGTTCGGGAAAGGATAGGGGGTCGCGATCTTGAGGACGGTGAATCTGCGGGAGATCCCCGCGTCCTGTGCCTCCAGGATGGAAAGGGCTTCTTTCACATAGGCGTAGCTGATCCCTCCGCAGGCGATCCCGATGGGACCGGACCCTTCCAGAGTATTGCCCTGATAGCTGGAAAACTCAGCGGCGAATTCCTTCTCGCGGCTGACCAGCTTTTGCTTGTTGCGATAGGAGAGGCCCGGGAAAATGACCCACTTGGAGTCTTTGACGAAACCTTCCGCCGGAGCCGGCGGCTTGATCTCGGGGACATCGACATTCGCGCAGGCGTGGCATACCCTGGTGGTGGACCGGAGGATCACCGGCGTTCCGTGGGCTTCCGAAAAGGCGAACGCGTCCTGGACCGCCTGGAATGCCTGTTCCGGGCTGTCGCAGTCAAAGACCGGGATGCGGGCGTATTTGCCGAAGTGGCGTGTGTCCTGTTCCGTCTGGGATGAGATCGGGCCCGGATCGTCGGCTACATAGATGACCATGCCGCCTTTGACTCCGATGTAGTTGACGCACATGATCGGGTCTGAAGCTACGTTCAGCCCCATCTGCTTCATGGTGACCATTGACCGGGCGCCGCTGTAGGCAGCCCCTGCAGCCACTTCCGCGCCGGCCTTTTCGTTGACGGACCATTCTACGTGGACTCCGCCGAGATTGCGTTTGGCGATGGTCTCCAGGACTTCCGAAGAAGGGGTGCCCGGATAGCCCGCCACGACCTGCACGCCGGCGGCCAGAGCGCCCGCGGCGATCGCTTCATTTCCCATCAATAATTCCTGTGTCATAATTGTCGTTCCTTAGTGTATATGTCAGAGATAGCTTTTACTTTTGTGTCTATATCCGGTCCGCCGGGTTGCCCCGGGCGATGATGACCAGCAGTGTCCCCTGCCGGAACATGAGCTCGGCGGGAGCATCGGTGAATTCGTTGCTGACAGAAAGGGATGCTCCCCGGTAAAGGGCCGCGTCCTCCAGAGGATAGCGGGCCTTGCGCAGAGTGACTCCAAGGCATTCCTCGGTAAGGGGAAGGAGGGATAGATAGGAGCCTGGCTGCGGGGGGATGGTATAGATCCGGGGACCGTCCGGCCCGGGAGCATTTTCGTCCCCATGGACGGCGAAGCAGCGGTTGCGCCCGTCAAAGATCTGGATGCTCCGGTATCCACGGGCGGGAGCATCCGCCCCGTCTTCCGGGATCCCGGCGGCTTCCGCCGCGGTCGAGCTATTTCCGCCCGGAGCAGCCGTATAGCGCTGCAGCATCTGCACGTTGACCAGAGTTTGGTCCAGCCTGCCGCCCAGGCCGCCGATGACCAGAAGATCCGGCGTTTTTTCCGGGTCCAGGACCCGGAAAGCCAGCTCCAGATCGGTGTAATCCTTTTCCGGAGGATACCGGCGGATCTCCATGGAAGGAGCCTCTTCTCCACCGCTGGCTTCACCTTCGTCAGGCAGGGGGCCCTGCAGGGAATCAAAGTCGCCCAGCCAAAGATGAGGGCTTATCCCCTGAGCGCGTGCGATGTCGTAGCCGCCGTCCAGACAGACGATATAGTCGTCCGGGGCGAGCAGGGCAGGGATATCTACCGGATATTCCAGATAAGATGTAATGATCACAGCCCGTGACATGATCGGGGCGCTCCTCCTTCCTGAACCTGACAGGGAAAACTCATAAGGCCATTATATCGCAATTCGAAAGCAATGGGTATACAAGAATCAGTCTCAATGTCCCTTGAAACTGCGAATCTTTTATGGTACGGAATCACTATATATGGTATACTGTACATAATAATGTAACTAAAAGTGAAATCGGCCTTGGCCGAGCGAATATAAAAAGGGGGCTAATATGAAAATCTGTCCAAACTGCGGAGTGGAAGTTGCTGATTCGGCGAAGTTCTGCAGAAGATGCGGTACCAAAATGCTGGTCACATCACCGGATGAACCCGGGCAGGGTGAGCCGGGTCAGGCAGAAATGAAGGGGATGGACCAGCCTTTGCGCGAGGAACTGGAAGCTCCGGCATTCGAGGGGACCGACTATCAGTGGGGCCCACCGACCGGCGGAGAGAATTACGATGAGCAGGCTATGCCGGCGGTGCTGGTCGAGGATGAGCAGGATCCGGAGGCGGAGAATGCGGAGCAGCAGGCCCCGTACACCTACCGGCTCAATGCTCCCGGATGGGATCATACCGAGGAATTCAAGGAGGAGGATATCTCCAGAAACAAGGTGACGGCAATGGCGGCCTATATGCTGGGAGCGATCGGAGTCATCATCGCCCTGATCGCAGGCAAGGATTCGCCCTACGCGGACTTTCATATGCGGCAGGGTCTGAAGATCGCCATCATCGAGGCTGTCCTGTCGGTCATCAGTGTGCTGCTGTGCTGGACACTGATCGTGCCCGCCGCGGCCGCCGTATGTCTGGTCATTTTGCTTGTGATCAGGCTTATCTCTTTTGTTTCCGTCTGCAAAGGCAGGGCGGTCGAGCCGCCGATCCTCCGTTCATTCGGATTCCTGAAATAGGGTTTCGGGGGAAGACGGAACAGTCAAAGGATAATAAGGAGGAAGGAACGTGTTTTGCAGAAACTGCCAGACAATCATTCCTGACGATAGTATATTCTGCGAAAACTGCGGAGCACCGACGGGTCTGAATCCGGACGAGATCGAAGTGAAGAATCTGGTCCCCGAGGACGCTGTCGAGTTTGAAGTGTCTGAAGACGCGCCGCAGGTGACCTCTGTACCGGTCGATCCGGTCTGGTGGGAGCCCCCGGAAGAGCCGGCCGCCGAGAGCAGCTGGGATGGCTGGGGCGATCCTGAGGAGACAGAGGAAGCAGAGGATATAGAGGAAGAGCCGCCCCGGGAGGATGCTCCAGCCGGGGAGGAAACGGAAACTGAACCGGAGGAAGAAGCCCCGGAGACAGCCGCCGAGCGGGAGACCCCGGATCTGAAGCACCTTGCTGAGGAGACGATGGAGCAGGCCAAGCCCTACCTTGAGAAGGCCAAGTCCATGCTCGGGGATCTGGGCAAGAATGTCAGGACCGGAACAGGCTGGGTTGCAGAGAAAGTGAAAGAGCAGCTGCAGCACAGAGAAGAGGAAGAAGCAGAAGAGCCGGCCGAGCCCGAGGAAGCCTTCTACAGAGACGAACCGGCCGAGCCGGAAATAGATGAACCGGTCATAGCGGAAGAGCCCTCCGATGAGGAGGATGCCATCCGGACCGAACCGGTAATCGAGCCATACCTGCCGGAAGAAGACGGCGGCGATGAGGAAGCGGAAGCAGAAGCTGAAGAGCCGGCTGAACCGGAGATAGATGAACCGGTCCGATCGGAAGAGCCTGATGAGCTACCTGGATCCGAGCCGGAAGAGCTCAAAAGTTCAACCGAAGATCTCAAGGAGTCTTTAGAGGACGTGGCGGATCATGCCAAGGTCTATCTGGATAAGGCCAGGTCTGTCCTGGAGGATCTGGGCAAGAACGTCAGGACCGGAACAGGCCGGGCTGCGGAGGCTGCCAGACAGCAGTTCCAGCAGAGAAAAGAAGAATACGAAGAAAAGAAGGAAGAGCGGGAGAAGCAGCGGGCTGAGGAACGTCAGCGCGAGGAAGAACAGCGCCAGAAAGACGAAGAAGCGCGCCGGCTGGCTGAGCAGGAGCGTCAGGAGGAACTGGAGCGGCAAAGAGAAAAAGACCAGCGGGAGCGGGAAGAAGACATGATCCAGCGGCCCGGATTCTGGTATGGGCAGGTGACGGAAGAGCCTGAAGATCCTCAGGAGCCGGAACCCGCGGAAGACCTCAAGGAAACAGAAGCTGCGGAAGAGCCGCAGGAAACTGAAGAGATAGAAAAGGCCGAAGAGACAGGCGAAGAGGCTCAAGCTGAAGCAGAGACCGGGGAAACCGAAGCAGGTCCCGAATCGGAGGAGACCGAAGAAGCCGAGGAGGCCGGAGAGGCCGAAGCCGAGATCGAGCCCGAAGCTAGTGAACCCGCCGAAGCCGAGGCCGAGACCGAGCCCGAGCCCGAAGAACCCGGGGAAACCGAAGAGGCCGAAGAGGCTGCCCCTGAGGAAGCTCAGGAGCCCGAACCGGACCCACTGCCGGAACAGGAGATCGAAGACAAGCTGGCGGACACAGCCCGGTTCAGCTGGTCTGAAGAAGAACTGAAGGAAGCGGCGGAGCGCGGGGTCGAGCCTGAGATGCCGGATGCTCCGGAAGGAGATGCTCCGGAAGAGGGAGCATCGGGGAGCACGGAAGAGACAGCGGAGGAAGCTGCCAGTGAGACGGAGGAGCCGTCCCCGTATCGGATCAAAGACTACGAGCCTTACGAAGGCGTGCAGAAGAAGCAGCCCTTCTTCACGAAGGATAAGACCAAACTGATCATAGTCATCGCGGCGATCGCCGTCGTCGTTGCCATCATCGCGGGCGTGATGATACATCAGGCCCACCAGCGGCAGCTGGAGGAACAGGCCTACGCCGCGTCGGTCAAGAAGGCGGAGCAGCTGGTCGACGCCAAGAAATACGATAAGGCTGAAGCTCAGTATCTGAAGCTGATGGAACAGCGTCCCGAGGACACCCAGCTTTATGTGGCCTTGGCCCAGATGTATGTGGATCAGCAGCGCTATATCGACGCTAAGGCGCTGATCAAGCGGGCGATCAAGATCACCGGTGACAAGGAAGCTTTCCAGCAGCTCAGAAAGGACATCAAGGTCCTGACCTCAACGAAGTGGAAAAAGGAATACATCAGGGTCCTGGAGGACAACGAGGACGACATCCACAGCTATGAGGACCGGGTGCAGGCATCTGTTGCCGTCTGCGATGTCAACGGCGACATGAAGCCGGAGCTCTTCTTCTTCACCAGAGAGTATTACGGCTACGGCAAACTGCACATTTACACGACGGTGAACAACAAGGCCAAGGAAGTCTTCTACGAGTGCAAGAACCACAGAACTTCCTATGAGGACGCCTTCTATGATGTATCATCCTCTGACCTGAGCTACGCTATCTTCAACAGCAAGGAAGAAGGGAAGTTCTCCATCTACTGCAATGCGACTACCGGAGGCGACTCGATGGATATAACCAACGAGTATACCCTGAACCTGAACGGCGGGTGCAAGAGAGAGAAACTGCTTGAAGGAGACATCGATACTACCTACAGCGAAGCGGAAAACGACGATTCCGAATATAAGCTGAATGATGAGGAGATCTCCTACGATGAATACATCGGCGAATTCAAGAACATGCTGAATGAAGCGAAGCAGGTGATCCTGTACAATGGTGACGACAGCAGCGGCGGTGACCAGACCGTATGGGAAAAGGTAAATCCGGATACCGTCATGTGCATGTCCTACGATGATCTGATGGTGGACCTGAGAGCCAAATAGAGAGAGCTAAATAATTCTTAAGGAAGGTAGACAGTGACATTGCGTCTGCCCCAGCTGCGGCAGGCCGCCCCGGAGCTCATATAGATATCGATGATGTGGCCTTTGATGGCTCCGCCGGTATCTTCCGCCCGGAGCACGCCGAAGCCTTCGACATAAACGGAAGTGCCCAGAGGAATGACGCTGGGATCAACGGCGATCTCGCCGCCCCGGGCCCGGGTGCCGGTAGCGGTGGTCCCGCCGCCGGTATAGGCGGTGGCCTCAAAGACTTCTTTGCGGGTATAAGCGAACCCGTCGATAGTTTCACGTATTCCCACGTGAACGACCTTATCGACGGGTTTTTTGATGGTTTTACGGCCGATCTCCTCCCGGGCAGTCTCCTCGCCGGAGGTATAAGTAACCAGATAGGTGACCAGGTCCTTTCCTTTTTTGCCGCTTTGGGCAACTTCGCTGGTGCCCTTGTTGAGGCTGGCGTCGTCTTCCTTGACCGTTTTGAAATCAGTCGCTTCTTCGACCTTTTCTTTCTGTTTGACTACCCGCTGGACCCGGATATCGGTATCGTCATTTACCGGAGTGTCCAGGGAAGGCTCGACGATGTCGTATTCACCCACCTCAAAGCCGATGTCGGACAGGACATCGCCGACGGTCTCCTGGCGGCTCTGACAGGGGGCGATCTTACTGTCGATCTGGACCGTCACATCGGAAGTGATATCGGAAACATAGAGGTAGACGCCGGCCAGAGCCAGTGAAAGGGCAATCGAAGAAGACAGGATCGTCAGAAAGATCCTGTTCTCACGCACTTTCTCCGAAAAGGATTTTTTCTCCGGACCGGTCTCCATCCTTATTCCTCCGATGCCGGTTCAGCAGCATCAGCAGCCTCTTCAGCCTTTGCAGCCTCTCCAGCCTTTGCAGCCGCTCCAGCCTTTGCAGACTCTGCAGTCTCCGTGCTCCCGGCCTTCTCTTCAGCCGGGGTTTCTGCGCTTCCCGCCAGCATGACGATGGCTTCAGCGTAGATCCTGGCCAGAAGGACCAGATCATCTACCGGGATCTTCTCGTTTTTCTGGTGACCCAGCTCCGGCTTACCCGGGAATCTGGCACCGAAGGCCACGATCCCGTCCATGGCGCGGGCGTAGGTCCCTCCGCCGATGACCAAAGGCTGGCTCTGCTCATCTCCGGTCGCCCGGCGGTAGATATCCATGAGGGTGGTGATCATGGGATCGTCTGCCGGGAAATAGACAGGAGGCTGGTGCCTGCCTTTGATGATCCCCAGGTCAAAGGGGGCGATCACAGGGGTGATCCTGCCGTAGACCTGCTCATCGTCGGCGGTGACCGGATAACGGACATTGATGGTCAGCCGGACCGAGCCCGGATCCAGATCGATCATACCTACGTTCCAGACCAGAGGCCCGGACTCTTCGTCCTCCATGGCGCAGCCGATCCTCTCTCCGTGCAGGTCAAAACCGATGTGATCGTTGTAGAAACGGATGAATTCGGTCACATCATCGCTGGCGAAATTCAGGTAGCTCAGGACGTTCATCAGGATCGAGATCGCGTTCAGGCCCTGCTCCGGCTTGGCCCCGTGTGCGCTCTTTCCGGCGGTTCGGATCTCCAGGCTCTTGCCGATGCCCTTGAAATTGATCTTCCAGCCGGTGGACTCACGGAGGGCGGCGATCATATTTTTGATATCATCATAGCCGCTGCCGTCGTCCCGGTAGACAACTGCCCGGGCGCTGTCGGCGACCGAGTTGGGCGCGGTTCCGCCCTGGACGGAGCGCAGCTGCAGTCCCTTGTTCTGGGTCTTGCCGAACTTGCGGGCGATATCAAAGATCAACAGGCCTTTTTCTCCGTGAATGACCGGGAAGTCCGCGTCCGGCGTGAAGCCGCAGTCGGGCGTGTCCGGGACGAAGGCAAGGTAATGACGCATGCCTTCCCATTGGGTCTCTTCATCCAGGCCCAGGATCATGCGGACGGTCTTATCCGGAACGAAGCCGCAGTCTTTGAGGGCCTTCATTGCATAGAAGGCCGCGATCACGGGCCCCTTGTCGTCCATAGCGCCCCGGCCGCAGACACATCCGTCGATGACTTCACCGCCGTAGGGATCAAAGTCCCAGCCGTCTCCTTCGGGGACGACATCCAGATGGCCTACGATGCCGAAAATGCCCGTACCCTGGCCCTGATAATCAAAATGACCGCCGAAGTGATCGGCGTCGAATGTCCGGAAACCGGCCTCCTCGGCCATCCGGAGCATGTCCTCGTAGACCTGCTGGACGGGAGCGCCGAAGGGGTCGGGTCCCTTCGTTCTCACGGCCACACTTGGGACAGATATGAGAGCGGACAGAGAGGAAACCATCTCTGTCCGGTATTCTTCGATCCATTTTGTGATCTGTTCGAGGTTGACAGTCATTTTACTGAACAGCCTCTACGCCTTTGATCTCAGGATAGCTTTCCTGAAGGATTCTCTCAACAACGCCCTTGATGGTCATCTGAGCGCCGGGGCATCCGGCGCAGTGTCCCTGCAGGCGGACCCTGACGATATTGTCATCGGTGTACTCTACGAATTCGATGTCTCCGCCGTCTCTCTGCAGAAATGGTCTGATCTGATTCAATGCTTCATTGATTTTCTTTTCCATGGGGTTACTCCTTTCGTTTATTGCTCATCAGCCTCGATGGTATAGATCGCCTTGATGGTATCATTTTCCCATGTGCTGATATAGGCTGTTTTCTTGGGGTCGCCTTTCTTATTGAAGCGGATGATGCCGGATGCTCCGTCAAACTCGTATCCCTTGGACAAAAGCTGATCCCGGATGGCCTGACCGTCAGGCAGGTCCGGTCCGGTCTGCGCCCGCAGGACAGCGTCGATGGCGATCCCATAGGCGTCGTAGCCGAGGGCAACAGCTTCATCCGGCTCCTCGCTGGCGCCGTATTTATTATGGTAGGCTTCCAGGAATTTCTCCCTGGCCTTGCTTATGGTAGCGGTATTATCATCGCCGTCGACCGCGAAGAACTGAACGAAGGCCAGTTTCTGCGGATCGACGGTGTCGATGGGCTGTCCGTTCGAGTCCGTAGTGATCGCCTGAAGGAAGTCGCTGCTTCCCCAGTTAGTGGTCCCCAGGAAGGTGACGTCCAGTCCCATTTCGCTGGCCTGTTTGATGATGTTGGCCGCGTCGATCATTTCTCCAGGCAGGAGCACGCTCTTGACCCCGGACTTCTTAAGCTCCCGCAGATGCTCCGAAAAGTCCGTTTCCCCGGTAGTATATTTCTCATAATAGGCGATGGCGTCATCGTTTTCGGTCAGGGTCTTGAATTCGTCCGCGAAGGCGGTCGTCATGGCCGTAGCGGCGTCATCCTTCTCCGGGAGCATGATCCCGACGTTCTTTTCTCCGGTGGAGTCCAGATACTGGGCAAGGAGCCGGCCCTGGGTCGCCTCGATGTAGCAGACCCGGAAGTAGTAGCTGTTGTTCCGGGTGATCAGCGGATTGGTATTGGTGATGGCGATGGCCGGTACCTGAGCCGGTCCGATGTATTCTCCGGCAACCAGGGAATAGATGGCGCCGTAGCTTCCCAGCACGACCGTCGGGTTCTTGGCCAGCAGGGTGTTAACCGCTGTTTCCGCCGCGTCGATGTCAGAGCTGTTGTCGGCGTAGATCAGTTTGATCTCGTGGCCGTCAGCCTCAGGCATCACTTCGTGAGCCAGTTCGATCCCGGCCAGCTCAGCCTTTGCACCATCCTTGTCCGCCCCGGACATAGGTTCGAAGACGCCGATGCTGATGACCTGGGACTGGTCCTTCGGATCGTCGATGAATGCTTCCTTGAAATTGTTGAATGTCGTGCATCCTGCCAATGCAAAGGCTGTCAGGGCCAGGATGCAGAGCACGGTGATTATTCTGATCTTGTTCATAGACTCTATTATACATTTTTCACTGACCGCGGACAAGTGAAAGTGTGATGTTAGGCTTGACTAATCTGGACTAAATTAGTAAACTATAGATAATCTAACAGTTGCATAAATTCAGAAAGTGAAATAAAATGAACTCAAAGCAATTGCAAAAGGAGGAAACAACAATGAAATGGACATGTTCAGTATGCGGTTACACCCATGAAGGCGACACACCACCGGAAAAGTGCCCCCAGTGCGGAGTACCGGCAGAGAAGTTTAACAAGGTAGAAGAAGGCGAGAGAGAATGGGCTGCAGAGCATGTAGTCGGCGTTGCTCAGGGCGTGGATGAGGAGATCATCCAGGGTCTGAGAGACAACTTCGCAGGAGAGTGCTCCGAGGTCGGT
>ODAI013375799.1_pt1 | contig 16671 bp, 5 predicted proteins | sample 1539321 | NCBI WGS metagenome assembly ODAI01 (sample SAMN02144231, study PRJEB22623) | gut metagenome | biome: sheep rumen | host: Ovis aries | place: New Zealand | reverse complement strand
GCCGTGGCGGCACTCGGGTCGGGAAGCGCGTTGATGAGCGCGATGACGCCGTCGGCGGCTTCCTTGTCGGCGAGCCGCTCCCCGAGGGCCTCCTTGACGGCGCCGAGGAGCTCCTTCTCGTCGGGGTGCTCCTTGCCGAACTTCTTCTTCTGGTCATCGGTCAGGCTGTCGTATGCGTCCGAAGCCTTCTGCACCGCATCGGCATCGGACGCCTTCACGTTCGCCGGCGAGGGGAGCCTCTTCACGAGCTTGAGCACCTCTTCGATGGCCTTCTCATCCTTTTCATCTTGCTTTGCCTGCGAATCGTCGCCCGACCCCGCACTGGGCTTGTCCTTCGCCTGCGCACTTATCGCAGGGCCGTTGCCCGTGAGCGCGATGGCCTGCGCAGCCGGCTGAAGCCACGCCCCGGGCGCGAGCCCGCATACGAGCGCGAGTGCGAGCGCCACGCGCGCGAAAGCTCCCCAGCCCCGCCGCCGCGTGTGCGCGGTCGCATCTCGCCTGTTTCCCCTCGAGTTCATGTCCTCCTCGTCGTCCTCCTCTCATCGCATCGGGTTGCGCCCGCTACGACGCGCTCTTTGTATACGAATTGCCGAGCATCTTCTCGACCTCGTCGCGGTCTACGTCGATGCCGTACATGTTCTTGAAGTACTCCTCGGTCACGTCGACCATATCGACGTCGTAGCGGTCGGGGTACAGCAGGTTCGCGATCCAATGGATGCCGATGAGCCGGTTCACCCCGGGCGGGCGATCGCACCATGCCCACGGCTCGTTGGGCATGGCATACACACGCCCGTTGCGCACAGCCTGTATGTTCGCCCAGCTCTTGTTCGTACGTATGTCGTTGAACGCGCCGCCGCGCGTGTCGACGTCCCACGACACGATGACCTCGGGATCCCATTTCAGCACCTGCTCGAGCGACACGTCGGTCATGCCGCCCCCGTACGTTTCCTCGCAGGTGGCCGCGCACTTGGCGCCTCCCTCGAGGAAGCCGAGCATGTGCTGCGATGTAGCCGGTTCGGTCTGCAGGCCCTCGGGGCCCTCAGCGTAGTACACGCTTATGCGCTCGCTCTCGGGTATTTGCTGCACCACGCTGTGGACCCGCTCGTAGAACTCGCCGCAGAACTGCGCGAGCTCTTCGGCGCGCTCTTCGCGACCCAGGCAATCGCCCAAGAAGCGAAACGCCGCGGGAATCTTGTCGAACGAGCCGTCCACGAGCACGCAAGGCCGCTTGGTCTGGTTCTGCAGGTCAATGGCCTCCGATATGTTTTGCTGCGTGAGCTGGATGCCGCTGATCGAGAACATGATGTCGATGTCTTCCTTCAACAGCGTCTCGCGATCGATTTCGCCGTTGTTGTGCAGCGTTCCCAAGTATTTCAGGTTCTCCGTGCCCTCGGGCAGGTACTTCAGCTGGTTCGCATCGAACTTCGCCGCCGTGCCGCCGAGCAGGTCGGGACACAGGCACGTGATGTACACCTGCGCGAGCGCCGACGTGAAGAACACGTTCTTTATCTGGTCGGGTGTGGGGATCTCGACCTCGCGCCCTGCATCGTCGGTGATCATGCGCTTGTGCAAGATGACGGAATCGGCCGCCTTCTGCACGCCACCGCACCCCGTCATGCCCGCTGCCGCGCCACCCGCGAACGTGACGAGCAGCCCGCCCGCCACGGCGCGCATGAACGCCCTGCGCGTGTACGTCGCCTCGTTGCTCATGAATCGCTCCCCTCCCCGTGCGGCGCTGCCGCACGTGCTTCCCGCCTCATTCTTCCGGTGCGTATGACCGGCACGCATACGCGCACGACTTCGCCGCCTTCCACCGCGATGTCGGTCACGTACGACTCGGTGTCGTACACGCGGCGCAGGTTCTCCGTCGTGATGATCTCGCGCGGCGCGCCGTCGCCGATGACCTCGCCCGCCTCCATCATGATTACGCGGTCGCTGCAGAACAGCGCATGGTCGGGATCGTGCGTCACCATGAGCACCGCCATGCCTTGCCGCGACAAGCCGTGCACGCACGACAAGACGAGCTGCTGGTTGCCGAAGTCGAGGCTGGCCGTGGGCTCGTCCATGACGAGCAAGTCGGGCTGCTGCGCGAGCGCCCGCGCGATGAGCACGAGCTGTTGCTGCCCGCCCGAAAGCTCGGTGTATACCCGGTCAGCCAGGTGCTCGATGGAAAGTCGTTGCATCGCTTCATATGCGATGACCTGGTCTTTCCTTGTCACATTCGACGCGATACCCGTCAGGTAAGGCGTGCGGCCCAATATGACGACGTCGCTCACCTTGAACGGGAACGGCGGCGTATGGGCCTGCGGGATATACGCGAAGTGCCGTGCGCGTTCCCGCTCGTCCATCGACGACAAGTCCTTGCCGTTTATGGACACCGTGCCGCCGAACGGCTTCACCAAGCCCAACAGGTTCTTCAGCAAAGTCGACTTCCCGCAGCCGTTCGCCCCGATGATGCACACGAATTCACCGCGCGCCACGTCGAAGCTCACCCCATGCACGATTTCCTTGTCGCCATACCCGGCCCGAAGCCCGCGAACCTCCAACATGCCCGGCCTCCTTACCATCCGCGCATGTTCTTGCGGTAGATGAACACGAAAAACGGCACGCCCAGTATCGACGTGAGCAGCCCGATGGGAATCTCGGTCGCGTACAAGAGCCGCGCCACGTCGTCGACGAGCAGGAGGAACACCGCACCCACGAGAAGCGTCGCCGGCAGCAGCACGCGGTAATTCGGCCCCACCACTGCACGTGCGAGGTGCGGCACCACCAAGCCTATCCAGCCGATGATGCCCGCCACGGCCACCGAGCAACTCGAAAGCAGCGTTGCCGCTAGAATGACTATCAGGCGAGTGCGCCCGGTGTTCACCCCCATGCTGCGCGCCTCTTCCTCTCCGAACGACAGCACGTTGAGCTTCCAGCGCTGCGACAGCAAGAGCGCGAAACCGAAGAGCATGAGCGGCAACACGAGCAGGAAATCGCGCAACGTGACGCCCGCGAAGCTCCCCATGAGCCAAAACGTGATGGCGGGCAGCTTGTCGTCGGCATCGGCGACGAGCTTGACGATAGAGGTGCCCGATTGGAAAAGGGTACCCACGAGAATTCCGCCCAATATGAGCCCGAGCATGGCGTCGCCGCGGATGGCGCGGTTGAGCCCCACGACGCACCCGACGGCAGCCATGCCGCCGACGAACGCAAAGAGCTGGATGAGCGGGTTCGGCATGTTCAGAAGCATGGCCAGGCAAGCGCCGAAGCTCGCCCCCGCCGAGGCGCCGAGCAAGTCGGGCGACACGAGCGGATTCTTGAACATGCCCTGGTAGCTCGCACCGGCAACCGAAAGCGCCCCTCCCACGAGCAGCACTACGGCGATGCGCGGCACGCGTATCTGGAACAAGGCGGTGTTCAGGTTCACATCGGGCGCGAGGTACGCCGGGTTCGTGAAGTCCATGGACTCCCAATCCCATGCGCACCCTGCCTGAAGGTTCAGGAAAAACGCCGTTATGCCCTGCCCCGTCGCGGTCAGGATGGCGCCGACGTCGGCCGAGTAGCGACCCAGGCAATACGAGACGAACACGACCGCCGCGAGCAGAACCGCGAGCAGCGCCTTCTTGCGCGCGGAAAGCCGCAAGTCGAACACGCCGACAGCCGCCTGCTCGACGGCGCTGTCGGGAAAGCCCGCACCGGCAGCCGTGCCGGCATCGTGCTCGAGAGCGCTTCCCCCGTGCTGCCTCATGCGGGCACCCCTTCCTTCTTCCGTTTCTTATCGTCCCTTATTGTCCCAGTTTATTCTTGAATCAGATTATATATCTTTATAACTATTCACATTCTTAATTATTTATAATCGTATATTGATATTTGGAAGATACATGCGGGAACCATCAAACCCCGTCGTGCGAATGGGGACATGTCGAAGCCATAAGCCCTTCAACACAGCGGGGCAAGCCTCAGCTCGCCCCGCTCCCAGCGTTCAGCAGAACGTTTCCGCGTTACTTCACCCGCACTTTAACTTTCACCGTCTTGACCGCGGCCTTGTAGTTCTTCGACCCAGCGGCACGAACCTTCACCTTCATTGAATAAACGCCCTGCTTGGTGCCCTTCTTCACCGTGACCTTGCCGGCCTTCGCAATCACGAGGCGATTGCTGCCCGAGATCTTCTTGTAGGTGACCTTACCCTTCGCGCCTTTGACCACAACGGCCTTCTTCGCCGACAAGACCTGCTTGGCTTTCTTCAACTTCGCAGCTTTTACGACCGCTGTCTTGCCCTTTGCGGAAAGCGCGTTCGCGGCCTTCGCCACCTTCACGGTAACGGTCGCACTCAACGTCTTCGGCGCATGGTTCGCATCACCCGACGCCGTCGCGTTCACCTTCACCCGATACGTGCCAGCGGGCGTGCCCTTCGCCACTGTGACGTTGCCGCCCTTGGCTATAGCCAAACGCTTGTCACCCGAGACCTTCTGATACGAAACGGTTCCCACAGCACCGGAGACGACAAACGACTTCGACGCCGCTATGGAGCCCGCTTTGGCGGCGTTGTACACGACCGTCGCCGTTTTGCCGGCAACCGTGAACGCCGTGGAGGCCTTGGTCACCTGGATGGTGAAACTCGCCATGCGCGTTGCCGCGGGATAAGCCCCCTTGCCCGCATCGGATACCGCTACCGTAATGGGATACAGCCCCGCGGCGAGCCCCTTCGCCACCGTGATGGCGCCATTGCCGGCAACGGTGAGTCCTGCATTGCCGGACATCTTTTTGAATGCAATCGCGCCCTTCGCGCCCTCGACGCCGTACAAGCCAGCCGATGCGATCGTTTGCGCCTTTGCCGCATTGTAGGAAACCGTTTGCACCTGCTTCTTCGCAGATACCGCCAAGCAGCTGTCTGGCAACGTGATGGTCAGGGTATCGACGCCTTTTACCAGGCGGTTGCCGCGCATTTTGCCGCTATTCGCCTTCGCGTTCAGGTAATCGGCCTCCGTTACGCCCATAAGGGCGCGCGGGGCGGTTTCGGCGCTCGCTTTCGCGATGTTCGCCTCTTCGGCCTCGGCGGCGAACGTCGTGCCGGTCGAACCACCCACCTTCGTGGAGGCGTCGGTCACGGACAACACGAACGGAGCTTTCCTCGCCATCGCCGTGTCGGTTGCAGCCGCCGTAGTCGCAGGATAGAACATGGTCTTCTGCAGATCGGCGTATGTGTACGAGGCGCCGCCGAACGACCCTGAAGCGTACGAGACCGATGCCCCATCGGCCCAGATGACACCTGCATCCTTGGCAAGATCGGCGAGTCTCACGTAGTTGCTCGAGGTCGCAACCGACCAGTTCGAGCCATCCGCGTCGCAATAGAGCGCCGATACCGGGTTCTTTGCAGCATCTGCAGCAGCCAGTCGCTCGAAAGAAGCCTTCGTGTAGCGCTTGACGAGCTTCGCCTTGCCCGAACTCGTGCGCTTGTACACCGACAGGTACGGCTTCGCTATCGCGAACGCTATGCGTTTCGACCCCTGATAGGCGCCCTTTCCCGTGATGACGACATAATAGGCGCCCTCAACCGTTGGCGCGCTCACCTCGTTGCCTTTCGCGTCGGTGTAAGAAACGGAATAATCAGAAGAAGCCAGCGTGCGCACCGCACCCGTTACAGATGCGACCTTCACGGCGCTCGGCACGGGTTTCACGGCCTTACCCGTATGGAAATATTGGCTGCTCACGCCCTCGACCATCGTGCTTTCATCGATGAAGAACTGCTGGGGCACCACCCTGAACGCAACCTCGCGCGTGCCGAACCAGCTGTTCTTGCCGGTAATCGCAAGCTTGTACCGGCCCGCGTCGACAACGGAGTCGACCGGCTGGTACGACCCCTCCACCTCGTCGTACAGCAAGTACGACAGCTCGTAGTCGGTGCCCCGCGATAGCTCGTAGCCGGTCTGCTTGTTCGTGAGAACGGGCGTTACCGTACCGCGCAAGTCCTTGCCCGTTTGCGCATAAGCATCCTTCATTCCGGCGATGGACACGTCTTGGTCGTTCTCCATGCGATTGCCGTACGTGAACGTCGCCCGTGTCGAACCGACCCAATACCCGTTCGTCCAGCTCGACGCCTCACCTGTATCCGGGTTCACGCTCGCGCCGTCCGCACGAAGCTCGACCTGGTACTTCCCCGCTTTCTCGATCCGGTAGGCCCAAGCCTTGCCTTCGTCATGCGATCCGTCCACCTTCACCGGAAGGTCGTACGCGCCCGTCTTCTCGTTGTACTCGTAGAACACGCGCACATAGTCGCCGTTCGCGTTTGAAGAATCGGAGCGTTTAAGCGCGTAACCGCCCGGCGTCGTCAGCTGCTCGTACAGGTACAAGCCGCCCGTTGAGTTCGCTGCCGGATAGTGCGCGTCGACGCCCGTCACTTTCAGCTTGCTCAAATCGCCCGACGTAATGGTGAAGGGGCGCATGACCGAGCCCTTGTAGTAGGGAGCCAAACCCCTCACGAGCGCGAATGCCGAACCAGGCGCCTTATTGTTCGAGTACACGACCTCGTAATCGACGCCTTCCACCATGACCTTACCCGCGGGATTCGTCACCGTGAAGCTCTGCGTCGCCTGGCCACCTGCGATGTCGGCGTAGTTGACCGAACGCACCTGCAGCCCCCTGCAACGGCTCAGGTCGCACGGCTCGATAGCAAACGATTTCTCGAGCGAACCCGTGTAAGCGCCGATTCCCTGCACGATGGCCGTGCCCTGCGTGCCTTTCGCCGTATAGAACACGACGTAGTCGACGCCCTGAACAAGCTCTTCGCCCGCGGAGTTGCGCACCGCCAGATTGGACAGCTCGATATCGGCGCCGCTATAGCTGAGCGTGTCGTCGCCCGTTACCTGATAAGCGCCAGGCGCCGACAGGTCGAGCACCACCGTGTCTGTTTCGGACAACACGGGATATCCGTCGTTAGCGTAAGCGCCGGTCACATCGTCCTGCGCATCGAGCGCGAACGCGCTTCCGAGCATCGAGGCGAAGGTGGCGCCTTTCATGCTCGCCGTGTCTAGCTGCACGCACTCCCCTTGAATGACGGGCGGGGCGATGGCGGTGTCGCTGAACGACCCCCAGTCATAACCTATCTCCTTGCTCGCGCAACCTGCGCCCGTCTCGTAATAACAGTTCTCGAACGTCAGACGGTTATGCAGCCATACGATGCCCACGACGCCGCCGGCATCGGCGATCTGAGCGCCGAAACCGCCGGCGGAGTACACGTTGCGCATGACGATGTCGCCGTAATCCTGACCATCCTTCACGCGAATGCCGGCATACCCCAAGATGCCAGCCGGTTGATTCGCGCTGTTGCGCGGCGTTATCTTCGCGTTGTTGTAGCTGTTCACGATCGTCACCGGGCTGTAGGAGCGTCCGACGATGCCAGCGCCGTTGTTGCCACCGCCCGCATAGGTCACGGGCCCCCGGTTCGCGCAACGCATGAACGTCATCTGCTTTACCGGTTCCTGATTCCAGCCCACGATGCCGCCGGCATCGCCACTGCTCTTCACGAGCACGGCGCCGGTGTTCGTGCAACGCGTGAAATCGAGCTCGGCATACGCCGACGCCTCGCTGTCGGCTCCCTTCACAAGAGCGACGATGCCGCCCGCGCCACCGGTCGACCCCGCGGTCACGGCACCGTTGTTCACGCAGTCCTCAAACGTTGCCGTGCTCGCGCCGAGCGCACCCACGATGCCCGCCGCGCGCGCTGCGCTCGTCATGGCGCCGTTGTTCACGCAATTGCGCATGACGAGCTGCGTGGCGTTGCCCGAGGAATCGGCCGCGGTCGACGTTTCGACGATGAACCCGGCTGCCGACCCGTAAAACGACCCGTTGCCTATGGCCGTCGCATTGTTCGTGCAGTTCTGCACCGTCACCGTTCCCGGCTGTGCCATGACGAGCAGGCCTGCAGCAACGCCTTTCGGACTGTTCAGGCTGCCGTTTATCACGAGGTTCTCGAACACGGCGTTGCCCTGATGCTTCGTGTACACGAACAGGGCGAGCGCCGCGCCTTCGCCGAGCGACAGGCCGTCCTCGGTCTGCCCGAGCGTGATAGCATGACCCGCGCCATCGAACGTCGCGCCGAAACCACCGTGGCGGGCTTGGTCGTCGGCACCGCTTGCAGGCATGGAGTAATACGAGAACAACGGGTCGACCGGGCGGTCGGTGAGGTATGCCGTATCACCTGCATCGCAATGGGCGGTCGCGTCGATGTCGGCCGTGAGCTCGAAGCTGCGGTTACCCCACAGGTCCACGGAGCCGTTTCCAGCTCGCTCGGAACTCACATAGGCGAGGTACTGCAGGTCGGCCTTCGTGCTTATTTCGTATCGGCCGTCGCCGTCGGCGTCCTTCAGGTCCGTCGAAGCCTGGAGAACCGTGAAGTCAATCGATTGCTCGCCGGTGAATTTCGCCTCGTCGACGGGTTTCACCGTAACCGTGGCTTTCGCCTTTCCGTCCGTAAAACCTTCCTCATCGACGGGAACGCCCGTAATCGTCGCAGTGTAGTCAACACCCGCCTTCAACTCGTCGCCATTCGTGGCCAGCACGGTTACCGGAGGCTCCACCGTGCCTGGCCCGTACCACCATTGCGCCGTTATGGGCTTAACGGTCGCTTCGTTCAAGTCGGACCCCACAATCGAGAAGGACGTCGTCTGCGCGTTGTAGAAACGCCCCGTGCCCGCAACGGTCACCGTCGCCACGCCCTTTTCGACGTTGTTCGCATAGCTCACCGTGTAGTCGCTTCCTTCGTGCAGATACACGAGCTCCTCTTCGGCGCCGGTACCCGAGGGGTCATAGGTAACCGTGACCTGCGGCTTTAAGGGCGACCCGGTATAGGGTTGATTCGCAATGCCCCACACTTCGTAGCGGGGGGAGCCGTAATCGTCTTTCGCCTGGAAATCCCATTGCGCCTGCCCTTCTTGCCAGTAAAGGCGCGGTGCTGCCGCGTTGGATTGGAACACGTAAGACTGGCTAAGCTCTTTGCACGCATCAGGCGCGCGGAACCACGTAGCCGGCTTGAAACCAGCCTTGTCCGCCGTCGTCACGCCGGGGTTGCGTTTCACGATGGAGCCGCCCTCATCGCGGTCGACGTCACCTTTCGGGTGGTCGGCGTCGATCATGTTGTACAGCTTCTGCAAACCTTGGTCGTCGGCCGGAACGCACCCCGAAAGCGCATAGGTGTCGACAACGGCCGAATCGCCCTCGAACGCGCCCGACCCCTGCCCCACGTTATACCCCGGCGCCACGAGGCAGCCGGCAAGGGAGCCCGCGTAGCGGCTCGAGATGTCGACGGAACCCAGGTTGTAGCAGCCATAGATCTGCACCGACCCTGTTCCCGCTATACCTCCAGCCGACGGGCTCGACGTGGAGTACTTGGAAATCGTACCCGTGTTGTAGCAGTTAGCGATAACGGCGCCGCCGTGGTAGTTGGCTTCTTGGCTATCCCCCGCCCCGCGATATTGCTCCTCGCCCGCGAAGATGCCCGCCACACCGCGCGTCGTCGAACCGTTGCCCGTAACGTTGGCGGTGTTGAAGCAACCTACGATGTGGGGGAAGTTGCCCTCGGAAGCATGCGAGATGGCCACCAGACCCGCTGCGACGCGACCCATGACCCAACCGCCGTCGATTCCAACGTTGCGGATGACGGCATTGCCGCCCACATTGGCGAACAGCGCCTGCACGCCGCCATACGTGCCCTCCTCGTTACGGTAAATGTAAAGGTTCTTCACCACGTGCCCGTTACCGTCGAACGTGCCGTCGAAGTACTTGCCGTCGCCATAATGAGGCATGGCTCCTTCCGACCCATTCGGGTCGATGCTGAGCAGGTCCAAGTCTCCGATAGGAGTCCACACGCGCTGCGTACCCGTGGAATCGTAACCAGTCGCAGGTTCGGCGTTCAGCCACAGGTCAGTGCCGAGTTTTATGGTTTTCCCCTTGAAGGTGAGCGGCTGCGCGCTCGCCTCGGAGGTGCCGTTCACAAGCGCCGCCAAGCCGGCGAGCTGGGCGGGCTTGGTAAGCGTGTACGATACCGCGTCGGGAGCGTCCACGTACCAGCTCACGTCAATCGAGCCATCCCATATATCGGCGCTCGCGTCGAGCGCGTCATCCGCTGCGAGCGGGTTAGCTGCCGCAAGCCCACCGCTCGCCGCCCAGGCAATCGCCGGCGTGGGCAGCGTGAGCGAGCACGCGATCATCACCGCGAGCAACGCCTTCCCGATAGCCTCGAGGCGCGCACCTTGCATTTTGAGCGCCCGCGCGCCCTTCGTCGTCCCCTCCATCTACTTCCTCACTTTCACTTTCACCGTCACCGTCTTCGAACCGGCACGGTAGTTCGCGCCGCCCTTCGCCCGAATCTTCACCTTCACCTTGTACGTGCCCGGCTTACATCCCTTCTTCACGGTGATCTTGCCGGTCTTCTCGTTCACGGAAACCTTCTTGCTTCCCGAAAGCTTGCGATACGACACCTTTCCCTTGGCACCGGTCACCCGATAAGCCTTCTGGGCGGCAATTGCGCGTGCCTTTTTCTTGCCGTATTTCACCTGGGGCGCCTTGCCTTTCGCCTTGAGCGGGTTGACGGCTTTGGCAACCCTCACCGTACAGGCAACCGTCTTCGTGGCCGAAGCAACCGAGGCGCTTCCCGCCGCCGAAACGACGATCTTCAACGAATACGTTCCCGCCGGCGTGCCTTTCCGCACCGTGACCGTGCCGTTTCGCGCCACGGTTATCCCCGCGCTCCCCGATGCCTTGCGATACGACAACGCTCCCGTTGCTTTCCCTGTGGAGACGAGCTTGGAGACGGCTATCTTCGACGCTTTCGCGGCACTGTACGTGACCGCGGCCTTCTTGCCTTGCGCCACGAGCCCGTTCGCCTTCAGCGCTGGTTTTCCAGGCTCGGCAGGCTTGGTGGTCTCTTCCGGTTTCTCTGGGGTGGTCGGGTCGGTGGGCTTCGTGTCTGACGGCTTGTCGCCTTGCCCTCCTGTTTCGGGCATCTGCGAAGCCTTCTCTTGTTTTGCTCCCGGCTTACGCGCTCCCTTGAACACCTCGGTCGCCTGGGTCAGCTTCTCGGTGTAGTAATCTACTCTCACTTGCAACATCGAGCCGCTCATGTAAGCGGAATACGCGTCGAGCAACGCCAGGTTCAACTCGTCGCGCGCCGACGCGGGGCACCAGAAGACGCCCTCGGGCACATCGGTGCCATCGGCACTCTGCAACGTGGCGTCGAGCAAGCCCTCGGCTTCGTCGATGGCCGTTTTGAGAGCCGCCTTGTCGGTATAGAAGCATCGGTTCGACACGGCACCCGCTCCATCGACGAGCTCGCCGTCGAGCTCTCCTACGGGCACCACTTGGTACCAGTACAAATCGGAGGGCCGCGCCGTCGTATCGGCATACGACAAACCCTCGCTTGCGGAAAGCGCCGCAGCATCGAACACGCCGAGCGCCGTGAACGGCCCGGGCTCGCTTGTCGACCCTTCTGCATTCGTTGCACGCAGCACGCGGTAGCGGGTAGCCGCTTCGATTCCCTCCCAAGAAAGCGTAATCGTGTTCTTCTGGGGGTTGGCGCTCGCGATGACGGCGCCGGGCAACGCGATTTCGGTCACCTCGACCGTGCGATGCCCTTCGAGCGAATCGTCGTCTTCGGCGCGCGCGGTCACCACGACCTTGCCCGCCGCGACAGCCGTGAGCTCGCCGCTTTCGCTCACGCGCGCAACCGATGGATCGTCGACACACCACCTCCACGTGTGCTTCGCCGAACGGTCGGCGATTTCGGATGCCTTCAGCTGCTGTTTCGTCGTGCGCATCATCGTGGAGCGCTCAAGGGACACCGTAGCGGTACCGAGTGATTTCACGGCAGCGCCGATGTTCACGCGCCCCCAACCGTAATACTCGTCGAAGCCTTCTGAGCCCAGGTCGTCGGCCGTGCCGTACAGCACGTCCTTCACGTCGCGCACGGAAAGCGAGGGATCGTATGCCCATAGCAGCGCCGCGCAACCCGCCACGAGCGGCGTGGCCATCGACGTTCCGCTCTCGAAGCGGTAAGGCGGCTCACCCGTCCAGTAGGTCGAGTAGATGTTGTTTCCAGGAGCTGCGATGTTCTTCATGGCATTGTGGTCCGACCATTGCGTGCGCATGTCGGCAGTCTTCAAGGCAACGACCGACATGACAGCCGGATAATCCGACGGGTACGAGGCGTCAGCACGCCCGTTGCCCGCTTCATCGCCGTTGCCAGCTGCTGCCACGGTTAGGATCCCCGCTTCTTCCGCCTGCTCGATCTTATCCTCGAACAGGTAGTCATACGCTTCCTCGGGGTCCTCTCCCGCCTCTATGGAATCGTTCAGGTAACCCCCCAAACTCATGTTCACCACGCGCGTGTTCGTCTCCTGGGCGACCGTCATGCCATTGCCGTCGGCATCGGAGAGCAGGTAATCATAGGCGCGAATAAGATCCTCGTCGCTGCATGTCGCCCGCTCGTAGCCGTAAATCGAACTGTACTCGAGGTGAAACACGCGTATGGGCAGCACTTTCGCGTTGTACGACACGCCCGCGATACCCACGCCGTTGTCTGCCTCGGCGGCGATGATGCCCGCCACGTGGCAACCATGCTGCATCTCGTCGTTGTCTATGGACTCCGTCAGGCGCTCGTCGTGATATGCGTCGTACGCATAGTCGGCAAGAAGATTGTTCTTCAGGTCCTCATGGTCGAAGTCTATGCCCGTGTCGAGCACGGCGACAGCCACGGGATTGTCCTCGCCATGCGCGAGCGACCACGCCTGAGGCGCGTTCACCGCATGAATCCACCACTGGTTAGGGCTGCTCGGCGATGCCGAGGTATCATTGCCGTCTTCGCCGACAAGCGGGTCGTTGGGCAACGGGTACTCGCCGGAATACGCCAGGGGCCGCAAGCCCGCCTGTGCCGCTGCCGATGTTGCCTTTGCCCCGTCATTTGCATCGGCGCCCAGCATGCTATCATCAGACAGGTAATACACGAAATTCGGCTGAGCCAGAACAACGTCGGGATCTTCTTGGGCAGAAGCCACTGCTTCGCCCACGCTCACCCCCGTCGGCAAGTTCACATGCAACGCCGCGCCACCGCCCGGCGTTCCCGCATCGGCGGTGAGCACCTGCGCCGGCCTCGCGCGCATGCCGTCGAGCTGCACCGAAAGGGTCCGCGCACCCGCCTGGGCTTTCTTCGACGGCTCGGCGCCTTCGCGGTACACCACGATGATGCTGCCGTCGTCGAAGCAATCGGCCATCTCGTCAATGCGCGCCGCCTGCTGTGCGCGCGTGCCGTTTGGAACCGCAGCCGCCTGCAAGCCATCGGACGCGAACGCCACCGCCGGAACGAGACCCGCCGCGAGCGCCGCCCCGCACACGCACGACGCGAGCTTACACGCCAGCATAGCAGCCCTGTTTCCCCTCGAACGCATCAGCATCCCTCCACATTATTCAGGCACGCGAATCAACTCATAGCTCATTAGTTTATGAGGGAAAAGAGGAGCGCCTCAACTACCACGATGAGTACCTGTTTCCAATCGCGGGCACACTTTGTCGATTTGGCCCTTCGGGCTTTTCGCTGCACCTCGAAGACGCGTCGGACCCGAACGATTCGCCTCGAGCGCTCGCCCAACTGAACGCATGAAAATGACGGTCCGTCCGAGAACGGACCGCCTTGTTGAAATCATCTCCGCAGCGAAACCGACTTTTATTTCACCTTTACAGAAACCGTTTTCGGCAAGATGCCATAGTAATTCTTGCCACCGGCACTTCGAATGGCGCGGATGCTCACGTAATAGGTCGCACCGGCGTCGAGGCCCTTGATCGCGGCCTTAGTCGCCTTCCCGTTCTTCACGAGCAGTGACTTCGCATGCGACATGTCTTTGCTCTTCGAGTACATGACACGGTAAGCGTCGGCTTTGGCGACGGTTTTCCATGAGACGGTCAACTTCTTAGATCCCGCTTTAACCGACAGACCCGACGCTTTCGCAATCCATCGGCTCTTAATAGTCGACCACGGACCCAACTTGCCATCGCACAGGGCTGCGGCGCGGAACTGGTACAACCCGTTCGCCTTCAGCTTCGACACGTCGTACGACAGCGCCTTGCCCGAAGAGACGACGGTCCATTTTTTCGCACCGGCTTTACGGTAGGCGACTTGATAACCTTCAGCCCCTGCAACCGCAGTGTAGTTCACGGTCATCTTCTTCGCCTTAAAATGGCCAACGGTTCGCACCGTCGGCTTCGCGAGCTTGATGGTGAAGCTCTTGCTCGCCATACCCGTGTAATTGCCCGTGCCCGTTGCCACGACCTTGGCTTTGCCCGGTTTGGCGTTAGCCCGATACGAGAGTTTGTAATCGATGCCCGGGGCGAGCACCTTGTCCGCCAACGTCACCTTGGGAGCGGGTTTGACGGCTTTCCCCCGATAGGTGACGGCCGCAACCTTGGCGAGCTTCGCCTTCGCGATGCTCGCCGGTTTCACCTTCCATGCAAGGGAGAGGGCCTTCGTGGAACCGTCAGCCCACATATGGTTGGCGTCGAGAGTAGCCGTCGCCTGGTACGAACCGGCGTTGGTTGCCTTCGTCGTGCCGGAAAGCTCGTAGCCCTCCGACGCCTTCACGGCGACTTTCGCCGTTCCGTCATAGGTGAACGACGAGACCTCCGGCTTGGCAACCTTAGCGCGAGCGATGCTCCACGCAAGCTTCACCTCGGCCGTAGAACCGTCGGCCCACACAAAGCCATCTTCAAGTTTTGCGATTGCCTGGTACGAACCGGCGTTGGTCGCCTTCGTCGTGCCGGAAAGCTCGTAGCCTTCCGACGCCTTCACGGCGACTTTCGCCGTTCCGTCATAGGTGAACGACGAGGCCTCCGGCTTGGCAACCTTGACCAACGCAGGCTGCGGCGCCTCTTTGATCACGAACGTCGCCTCGACGGTCACATTGGCTGCAGGCATCTCGAATGCGCGGGCCTGCGTGATATCGGTGGTCTCTCCACCTTCGGGCGTATACGTGAGCTTGGCTAGCTCATAGCCCTCGTCGGGCGTCGCCGTTACAGTCACCACCGTGCCCGGCTCAACGTCGTCTTCGGGTTCGACCGAAAGCGTTCCGCCCTCGCCCTCGATGTAATCGATGGAATACAACGCAGGTTGCGGAGCGGCATTCTGCTTGAACGTCACGGTAAAGGTGGCTTCATCGGGCCAGTAAGAGTACCCGGAGCCGTCGTCGCCGTACGTGATCACGTACACGCCATCGCCCTCGCCTTCCGCAAGGGAGACGTCATAGAACTCGGTGGCGTCCTCGCCATCCCCGTCGAGGAGCCTCACGGAATCGACGACCCAATCCTCGTTCTCGGTCACCTTTGCCGTGAACGTACCGCCCCGATAAGATACCTTCAGTTCATCGACCAGGTTCTCGCCGTCGACGAATTGCACGGAACCGCCCTCTTCGGGCGCCGCCTCGCCGTAAAGCAAATACGCTTCCTCGATGGGCACGGCACGCACGGTCACATCCTGCGCCGGCATGGCGAACGTGTACGACCAGGGCTCCTGCAGGCGACTCACGGTTTTCGTCGTGCCGTCTGCATACGTGAGCTCGATTTCGGTGAAGTACCAACCCGGTTGCTCCTCGAGCTCGACCGTCACCTCATCGCCCTCTTTCAGACCCTCGGTCTGCGAGGCCGAGATGCCCTTGAGATGCTCGGGGTCGTTGATGAGCGTGACCTTATAGGTTTTCTCGGCCTGCTTGAACGCCACCGCCACGGTTACGTCATAACCGGGCATGGCGAAGCGATAGGCGCCGTCGACTGCTTCCACGGCCACGCTTTCGGCAGGCACGGGCGCGCTTTGTGCTTCGACGATCTTGTACGCCCTTGCCACAACCTTGTTCGCACCCGTCCCCGAGAAGCGGAAGACGCTGTCGACCGTGTTGTACGACAGCGCTCCCTCGCCGTAATCGGAATCGGCGGACTCGAAGCCGGAAGCGCCATACATCATGTTAAGCGCGTAATCGCCCAAATCGGTCTGCGTGCCGTAGTACATGCAGTCGACGTACTTGCCACCGTTGCTGAGCGTCCACGCCCCCTCGGACCCGCCTGCAACCCATGTATGCGCCGTTACCGCAACGGAATCGGCGAACGACACGACCTGGTAGCTTTCAGACGCCGCCATGCTCGCACCTGTGCCCAAAAGCGAGTTCTTACCCGCCTTATCGGCTTTCATCGCCCACATGGAGCCGGCGTCTTCCGCTACGACGAGGTAGGATGCCCCCGCCTCGAGCGATGCCGCAGGCTGCGCTTCGACGAGCACTTCGTTATCGGCGAGTGCCGAAGACGACTGCTTCGCCTGGTAGGAAACGCTCTCGACCTCGAATCCCTCGGCGGGCTCGGGCGCCACGACGACCGTGTCGCCCTGCGCGGCCTGCACGATTTCGCCCTCGCCATCGGTTACCTTGAACGATCCGTTTTCCGTATCGGCCTTCTCGATGCCGTACAGCTTCGCCCAATGCGCTTTCAGGGCAACGTCCTCGTCGATGGGGGTTGCGAAATCGAACGCGCTATCGCCATCGTACCAGCCCAGGAACCGGTAACCGTCCTTCTCGGGAGCGGCGGGCTCGGTGGGCGCAGCGCCCCTGCCCACCCGTTGGGTGTCGGGGGGAGGCGGCCCCCCCCCGGGACCCACACGCCCGG
>ODAI011069378.1_pt1 | contig 16672 bp, 26 predicted proteins | sample 1539321 | NCBI WGS metagenome assembly ODAI01 (sample SAMN02144231, study PRJEB22623) | gut metagenome | biome: sheep rumen | host: Ovis aries | place: New Zealand | reverse complement strand
CTCCGCGATCCTTAACGGGAGCTCTGTACTCAAAGTAAGTAAGCTCGGGAGCGTCTCCAAGATACCGCTTATTAAAGCCGTAAGGAGTCTTATACCGGCGTCAATAATGAGAGGTAAATTATCTAAGATCGTTTGCGAGACTTGGATTATTATATCCGGTAACATATCGATCAATTGAGGTAAAGCCTCCGTAATACCCTCGATTAAAGCAATCAAGAGCTCGACGCCCGTCGATATAATAAGACCGAGATTACCAAGGATAACGCTCGCAACTTGACTTATTAAGCTCGGTAACATTCCTAAGAGCTGAGGTATAGCGGAGCTAATACCGGATATCAGACTTAAGAGTATTTGTATACCGGCATTAAGGACTTGAGGCAAGAGCGAGATAATACTCGAACAAATTTGAGGGATCAAGCCGGAGATTATCGGGATTATCTGAGGTAATACCGATAAGATCGACTCGATTACAGAGTGAACGGCGTCGAGTAATATCGGTAAGCTCGACTCAAGTAACGGAGGGATCATATCGATAAGTTGAGGTACAAGCTCCTCAAGTAGAGCGCTCGCCATAGTTGCCATACCCTCGATAGTCGTTTTTATACGCGGTAAGAGATTATCAGCGACCGCCATAACGGACTCGATAAAATCGTCGATAAGTTTATCAAAGTCCGCGTTATCGTCCGCGATACCCGTCAAGAGATTTTGCCAAGCCGCGCTCATCATTTGAGTTGATCCGGAGATCGTACTCGCCGCCTCGTTTGCCGTTGTACCCGTGATCCCCATTTCCGTTTGGATAACGTGGATCGCGTCGTATACGTCGCTCAAGTTGTTAATATCATACTCAACGCCGGAGAAAGCCGTCGCGTCCGCGAGTAATCTCTCCATTTCCGCTTGAGTACCGCCGTAACCGAGCTTAAGGTTATCCAAGAGCGTATATTGTCCTCTTGCGAAAGATTGATACGCTTGAGTAACCGAGTCGATATCGGTACCCATTTTATTAGCGTTATCCGCGATATCTTGGAGAGCTTGATCCGCTGAGATCGCCGCTTGTACGGTATCTCCTCCGAGAGAGTTAACGAGAGCCGCCGAAAAGCTCGTTACGTTTTCCATATACTCGTTAGCGCTCATACCAACTGTACGATAAGCCTCCGAGGCGTTAGTCATAACAGTTGCTTGAGCTTGAGTAAGACGATTATACTCTCCTCTTGCCTCGTCGACCGTCTTACCGATTGACGCGGCGTACTCCTCAAGAGTTTGTCCTCCGGCTCCGAAAAGAGTCTCAACGCCTCCGACAAGTTGCTCGTAATTAGCGTAAGAGTCGATCGCTTGACGACCGACGTCGATAACCGCGCCTCCGAGTTGTCTTAGTCCGGACATAGCCGCTTGTATAGCACTTGAGGCAAGATCCGCAAGTACGCCCTTTAATACTGTAAAGCCTCCGGAGCTTGCGTTCTCGGCTTTATCTCCGGCGTCCTTAACCTCTTTACCGAGATTATCCGCGTCGTCTCCGCTCTTTTCCATTTCCTCGGAGAGAGCTCGGAGAGTATTACCCGTATTATTATAGGCCGCCTCGGCGTTGTTAAGCTCTGTCCTCGCCTTAGAGAGAGCCGTCTCTTGAGACTCAATCGACGCCTCGGACTTTTTATACTCATTAGCGACAAGGTTAACGATCTCCGCTTGCTCTTGATAAGCGGCGGAGGTTTTACCGCTCTCCGCCTCGATCTTTTGGAGCTTAGCCGTCTCCGCGTCGAGCTCCGTCTTTAAAGAGGCGTGAGTTGCCTTACTTTTCTCGACTTGAGCGTCCATAGCCTTATACTTATCGCCTAAGACTTGGACTTTCTGTCCTTGCGCCTCGTATTTCTTAGCGAGAGCCTCAGTTTGAGCGCTTAAAGCCTCTTGAGACCGATCGGTCTTATCATATTGAGACGTAACGACCTTGAGCTCGGAGTCAACCTCTCGTAAGCTCTGATTTATTCTTGTAAGAGCCTTACGATACTCGCTCTCTCCGGTAAGTTTTACGGCTCCACCAAAACCCGCCATAAAATACGCCTCCTTTTTTCCTTAATTTATAACCACTCCTCCGACTCCTCGGCTTTTCTCTTGATATCCGCGTAAGTTTTACGGGATAAAGTAAGGATAAGCTCCGCGTCGAAAGTATCTTTATAGGCTTGATATAAGTTTCTAAACTGTCGATAAGTAATCCGACCGCTCTCCTTATGATTTAAGCCTAATTTTGACCGACATATAAAATATATCCACGAGAAATTTATCGGCTCGTTATCAATCTCCTCGTCGTCCTCGTGGATTATTCGTTTTTTTCGTCTGATTTTACGGACTCAACGACGAGCTCGTTCATATCTTTTGTAACCTTAGCAAAACCGATCTCGGAGATCATACGAGCAACCTTTTTATGAGAGATCGGAGGCTCGTTTGTACCGTTATCCTCGTTATCGATCTCAATACCCTCGTTAATCATAGCCGTAATACCGAAAATAAGAGCCTTTACGTTAACCTCTCCGCTCTTTCCGTCTGTCATAGATCCCCAATTATCGAGAGTCTTATATTCGTCTTGGATCTCCTCCATAACGTTAAGGTTAAAGACGAGCTTATAATCTCTGTCCTTATATGTGATCTTGCTTGATAGCTCTTTCATACTGTTAAAAGTCCTCCATAAATTTAATAAAAAGCCGCCTCGCCTCGATATCAGCCAAGACGAGGCGGTATAAAAGTCTTTAAGATCTTAAGATCCTTAAGTCTCGTCCGTCCATACGGCGAAAAGCTCAACGTCCGCCGTCGGAGTATAAGACGATCCTCCGGCGATAGTTGCCTCGGTTGCCTCAGCGCTCAACGCCCAACCGGAGAAAACTTTACCCTCGGGAGCCGTAAGAGTAGATCCGTCGTTAACTGTAACGGACTCTCCGGCGTCAACTGTTACGGGATCGATTGTACCCGTACCGCCGTTAGCGTTATAACTTACGGTATAATTTGTAACGACGGGAGTCGGAGCGGCGAAAACGCTCTTAATATAAGCGATTGCCTCCTCCTTAGTAGTAAAGACTCTTGAGTCGCTCCAATCTCCGTTAGCGAGTGTAGCAATAGTACCCTCGATCTCGGGAGTTGAAAACTCGACGGACTCGCCCTTTGTTTGATCCTCTTGAGACGGCTCGGAAAACTTAACCTTGTTAAGTATCTCAACCTTATAAGATCTTACGTTGTTAACCATTTTAACAACGATACGACCGAGACCAACCCAAGGAGCCGTATCGTTTGCGTTACGAATAACCTCGCCCTCCTCCGTGATCGAGTGTCCGAGAACGTCCGCGAAAGTTGCCTCTCTGTCGTCGTCAACTCCAAGAGTAACCGTACCGGATTGAAAGCTCGTATCACTCTCGGCGAGAACGTCGTCCGCATAAAGAGCGGCGGAGTTATTCGAGATTGATACGTTAGCGGATACCGCCTTACCGAACGACTTAGCGCCGTCGTAAGAGGGAGTACCGTCTTGATCCTCTGTCAAGTGCGAATACCAAAGATTATTAAGTCCAATCTTAGCCATTTTGTTTTTACCTCCTTAATTATTTTATGTTGTTGGATCGATAAGAGTCCAATAAGGATTATCTTTATCGTCAATCGCAACGCCTAAGACTTTACCGTCGTCGGCGGCGGTAATATCCGGTAATATTTTAGGGAAATCTCTCTTTTGCCAAGCGTCAACACCGCACATTAACACCTTACCAAAATCGCGACCTTGAGTATCCACCGACGGGAGCTCCGTCGGGATCGCGCCCTTACCCCAAGCTCCGTTACTAACGATCAAAGCCTTACCGTTATCGTCGGTTGTAACCTCGGGGAGAGACGATCCGCCTCCGATAACTGTCGAGATATCGTCGATAAAATCGGAGAGGCTCTTATTATCCTCAAGAGCGGAGGGATCTCCGCCGTGAGCGAGATAAAGATCTCTTAGCGCTTGATTAACTGTCTTGTTGCTCATTTCCTTAAACCTCCTCGTTAATTTCTTGTATAGGATAAGCAAAACATATTGTCTTATGAAAATACTCGGTATCCGCCTCGTACATATCCGGAGAGTCTCTCCGAGGTTGCCAAGTCCAACCGGCATTTTTTAAGATCGACTTTAACGCCTTAATAATAGCGAGAAAATTACTTTTACTGTAAACGTCAAAATCGTAATAAGTAATATATCCGGAGATCTCGTCGTCTGAGGAGTAAGAGTTATCCTTATCGTATTGTCTGTATACGATATACGGCTCGCCGTGTCCCTCGTAAAAGATCGGAGCGACGGCGATCGAGACTCCGTTAACTGTAAAATCAGTAAGTAAGATCTCGATTTGCTCGTTCATTCTGATTACGTCTCCTTAATATATTTCTCTTGTACTTTTAACATAGCGCTCTCAATCTGTCCCTTGTTAAAGGACGAGCGAAAAAAAGGTTGCTTAGGATAAGGAGCGGAGCTCCGTCCATACTCGAAAAGATTAGCGACGAGAGGAGCCGGAGTCTCTTTACCCTCTTTATTGATAAAGTATCCGGCGATCATAGCTTGACAATTGATCCCGTCGTCGCTTGGAGTCTTATATACCTTAGTCAAGATTATATTATCCTCGGATAATCCCTCTCTCAAAGCGCTCGGCATTTTAGCCTTGACGTTCTCTCGAGCGACCTCCGCTCCGGCTTTTACCATTTCTCCGAGCATTTTCTCCGTATTGATATTAAGATCCTCAAAGATCTTAATAAGCTCCGTCGGTAAATCAGCCTCATATCTTGCCATTAGTGAGTAACCTCTTTCGCTTGGATCTCAAGCTCGACATTTGCCTCGTTGACATTGTTTAAATACTGTATCGTGTAGCGCTTGCCGTTGAATAAGATAATCATATCTCGATCGATCTTAGTAACGGGATAACGGATCGTAAAGTTTGTAAAAGCCTTTTCAAAGTCGGTATTATTAACGATAAGAGTAAAACCCTTAGTCGTCTTAACCTCCGCCCAAGTCTCAAGAACGGGATCGTCGGACTTGACCGGAAACCCGTCTTTATCCTTAGTCGTAACGACTTTTACGATCTGTATACGCTTATTAAACCTACCGGCATTTTTAACAATATTCATAACAAGTTTATCGAGTGTAATCCGAGTATACTGTCAACGATCTTGTTTACGTTTGGAGATACCGCCGCGTAAGATCTGTTATCGTACATATCTTGAGCCAAGACGTAAACCGCGATCGTAAACTCGGGAAAAGTATCCGCCGCCTCCGCGTCTTGTCCGGTATAACCTAAGACGTAATTTTTAGCCGCCTCGAGTATAGATGTTAAAAGTACATTATCCGCGCTTGTAGGCTCGGATATACGGAGGTAATTAACGAGATCGCTTACCGCGATCTCGCTAAATACTGTATAAGACGGAGTCTCAGACATTAGACTCGCCCCCTTTTCTCGACGACTTAGAGCTCTTAGCGACCTTTTGCTTTTCGCTCAAGTCCTCGATATATCCGGCTCTTAAGAGATCCTTAACGATAGCCTCGTCGTTGATCTCGCGTACCTCATTCTTAACCATAGATACAAGACCGGTAAAAGACTTTAAAGCTCTGTAAGCCATACGATTAAACCTCCTTAATTAGATCAAGCCTCAGCCATTTGCAAAACGGCGATCTTTTGTTGATCTTGGATCTTAGCGTCAAACTCAACCCAACCAACTACACCGACGGCGTGTTGAGCGGCGAAAAGCTCTCTCAATACTTCGATATGCAACTCCTCGCTAAACTTAGTAGCGAGACCGCTCATATCTCCGTAATAGATTACCTTTTCCTCGGCTCCGATATCGGGCATATTATCGGAAACGTAAACCGGCTTACCAAGTAAGACCTTGCCAAACGGACTTGTAATATCGTCGTTAAGGAGATAACGTCCGACGTCGTCCCTAAGGAGTCTGAGAGCGTCTCTTGTCTTAGGAGACATAATCCAAATAGCCTTGTCTTGGAAAACGTCCTTAATTGTACCTTGGAAAGTGATAAGCTCGTCCGCCGTGATAGCGCTTGCGCTTGCCGTCTCTGTAATGTTTGTAGCATTAGAGAGACCGGTTACCTTACCGCTTGTACCCTTAAGGAGCTCGCCCTCGATAAAACGAGCGATATCGTAAGCCATTCTCTTAACAATGAAACCGACAACGTCGATATCTGTATTGTTAATAAGAGTCTTACCGATCTTAGTAAGAGCTCCGGCAAGGAAACCCTCGAGCTCGATTGAGGTAAAGTTACCCGTTGAGCTTGTAAGATCTGTAAAGTCGCTTGCGTAAGCAACGGTAATTTGAGTTGATCCGTCCGCCGGATAATAAGGGATCTCGAGCTTACCCTTTGCGTTGTACTTCTCGGATCTATCCAAGATAGGACAAATATCGTAAACGAGCTCGATTATCTTTTTAGCGATCGTAACGGGGATAATTGCGCCGTTGTTAGCCTTAGCAAGCTCTCCGGCTCTCTCGTGAACGACAACGCCTCTTACATAATTCTCGAAAGCTCTTGTCTCCTCAAGCTCGCGAGCCTTATCCTCAGCGGAGCAAGCTCTCGCGTCCTCGCCGTCGATTACGTCGTGAGCCTCCTTAGCCTCTCCGTCAACAACCTTAGTAGGACGAGCGTCGTCGATATCGTCGACGATATCGAGATACTTCTTAATCCTCTGTACGTCGTCGCGGATCTCGGCAAGCTCAGCCGCCTCAGCCTCGGTAAGCTCTCTCTTTTCACTCTCAGCCGTATTAACAAGAGTCTCGGCGCGAGTGATAAGATCGTTTTGTCTCTCGGTCAATGCCTTAACGTTCTTAAACATAATCTTTTTACCTCCTTGTTATTTTAGTTTTTTACCAAGCTCTTAAGCTCGGCGATTATGTTTTTATATCGAGCGAGTGTCTCGCTTGATAACTCTTTTACCTCCGGAGCTTTATCCTCCGGATCTTTTGTCTCCTCTCGAGTCTCCTCTTGAGCCTCCTCGGATCTTTTCTCGACCTCGTCGATTACCTCGACCTCGTCCTCGTACTCCTCAGAGTAATTAACTCTCTCCTCTGTACCGTCGTCTCTTACGTTAACAAGAGTACCGACATAAGCCGGAGACTTGGATCTATTAAGGAGCGATACCTCGTAAAGTACGAGATCGTTAACCTTACGGAGAGGTAAACCACTCTCCTCGTCTCTTAGTTGAGTAACGTCGTCGTCGACAAAACCAAAAGACCAACCGACGAGGTTACCCTTACGAGCGTCCTCGATTACCTCGGGATCTGTTATCTCAGCTCTCGCCTTGAGTCCGATATTATCCTCCTCAAGCTCGAGATTACCGTCGGAGAGTCCTCCGAGATCTCTGTCCTTTTTATGATTAAGCAAGATACGGATATCCTTAGCTCTCTCGATTGCTCGCTTAAAAGCTCCGGCTCCGATCCTCTCGATAAAGGTAACTCCGCGCTCGGTCAACGGCTTGGAGTTGCGCTCAACGGCATTAACATAACCCTCGATCGTTACCTTATCCTCTCTTATTGATATTTTCATACTTAAGCCTCCGTCTTGTTATCGTGATCGATAATCGTCTCCTCCTCGAGCGTCTTGAGTTGATCCTCTGTACTCTCTCCGGAGTCGCTCGAGTCGCTTGTTGCGTTCATATTAGGGACGTAATACTTTTGAGTCTTGATATCGTAAAGAACGGATCCGAGTCCGAGATCGATAACGTCTCCGCCCTCGATCTCGTTCATATTCTCCATACGGCGGCGCTCGTTGATAGTCGTCATACCGCACTCTTTACCCAAACGATAAACCTCGTATCGCTCCTTAACGCTTGCCTTGATAATCTCCTTAACATCAAATTCAAAAAAGTAATTTTTCTTTTCTTTTTCGAGTAAGAGATCTCGGTTAAGAGCCGTCTCAAAAGCCTTAACGATCGGATATATAGCAAATTTAAAAGTATCGTTAAAGTTATCGAATATATGAAAGATCTTGTCGATCTGTTTACCGAGAGTCTCGATTGACTCGTTGAGTTGCATTTCAACCGAGGTATTAGCCGCCTCCTTAAAGTCGAGTCCGTCGTTAAGGACGACAACGTTCTCGGTATTGTTTGCGTATAGTTTTCTCCAAGCGTCCTTAAGAGCTTGGATCGCCGGCTCCGAGAGTCTCTTTTGAGACTTAATAAAGCCTCTCTTATTACCGCCGGTCTTAACGAGTCCGAGTTGATATAATTGAGTTTGGTAAGCCGTTTGTAAAGCGTCGTTAAGCTCCTCCAAGATACCGACGCCCCAAGCGCCCGTTTTAGTATTTCTCAAGAGCTTAATAAACTCGTAAGGTTGATAAGTACCGTCCTCGACGTAGATCTTATAAGACTTGTTGATCGGCTTAAAGTTGTAATCGATAACAACATACTCGTTATCAACGTAATACAAGCCGGTTACGTCGTTTCTGTACTTTTGGATATAAGCATATCCGCCCGTTGTCATAAGATAATCACGGACAAGAGCCTTTTTAAACTGAAAGCCGTCGAGAGTATCTCCGGTATCATTGTTAAGGAGTCGAGTCCTTGAGTCGTTCTCAACCTCCTCGACTTTACCTTGTTTATACTTATACAGTTTAACGGGCATAGCGGCGATACAGTTCGATATAAAATCAAGATTAGAGGATACCGCCGGTATTGTTAGAGCTTGCTCGAGAGAGATCTTGTCTCCTCTGATAAGAGTCGTCAAAAGAACGTCCGACGGAGTTTGTACCTCTCCGATCTCAGCCGTTACCGTCTCTCGAGATTGATCCTCGTTGTCTCTTTTTCGATTGAAAAGGTTAAAAGCCATTAAAACACCTCTTATTTTTTACTTGCTTTTATTTTTAGTGATAACGATTTTCATTTAAAAGATACATTAAAATACTTGAATTGTAAAGCCGTCTCCGTCTCCGAGAAAATAATCTTGTTGAGCAAGATATACGGCGATTATCGTTGATATTACCATATCAACCTTACCGGAGGACTTTTTCTTATTGACGTACATATTCTTATTAGTATCGTAAGTACAACGAGCGTTAAGATAATTGATCTCGTATAACGGATTATCTGTATACTCAAACTCTCCGTTAAGGATCTTTTCCATAAGGAGCTTAGTCGGAGCGTGTAAAACGCTCGAGTGTTGCCTTACCTCGATCGTCGTAAGATCCGCCGCCTCGAGTTTCTGAGCCGTAGACATAGCGTTATATCTGTCGTATCCGACCGCTTGGATCTGTACTCCGAGACGATCCTCAAGACCGATTATAAAGTCCTCGACGACTTTATAATCGATAACTTTGTCTCCGCAAGCGATAACCTTACCGGACTTAATAAGCTCTCGGTATCTTACTCTCTCGGTTGCCTCTTTTTCGTCGATACGCCCCTCCGGTATAAACGCCCAAGAGTCCGCGAGGATCTTATCGTCGTCGTCAACTGAGACCATTGTAACCGAGGTATTATCTGTTGTCTGAGATAAGTCGAGTCCGAGATATACGACTCGTCCGCTCCAATCAATATTAGAGACTTTACACTCTTGAACGGCGGAGACGTCGATATAAGTCGTCGTACCGGCTCCGGAGTATATGATATTACAATGTTTTGTAACAAAGTTTTCTCGAGCGCTCTCTTGAGCGATCGCCTTAGCTCTTTTCTTTAAAAGATCTTGCCATATCTCCGGAATTTCAAGAGCAACCGGATTAGCTTGTTGTAAGATCAAGTCGTCCGTTTGCCAATCCTTAGTATTATCCGGCTCGTATAACAGAGCGAAAAGCGTCTCGTCCTTAACAAGTCCGTCGAGTACCTTTTTCGAGTAAGCGACCTCGTCCTCAAACGGATTATTAAGAGTCGGATACTTAGTCGAGATTACAAAACCGAGCTTATTTAATATATTTAACTGTCCGGATCGCATAGCCTCGAGAGCGTAAGAGTTAGGTAACGCTCCGACCTCGTCCGCGCAAAAGACGTTAGGTAATTTACCGTCGAGAGTTGAGCTTGAGTAATTGAGAGGAGTATATTTTGTCTCCATAGCTGAAAACAAAATATAATCTCGGAGGATCTTAAAGCGTTTCTTACCCTTATACTCATAAACGAGCGGAGAGCTCTTAAGGATCGCGGATATTGCCTCTCGGATCTCTCGAGAGAGTGATCCGTCCGGAGCAACGGAAAAAAATTGAGAAAACTTAGGCTCGGTAATAAAAAGAATGATAAAAAGAGTACCGATAGTAAACGTCTTAAAGTTTTTACGGCATATCTCGAGGAGGATCGTCTCGTATCGTCTCTTTTTAGGATTATCTCGGTAAACAACGGCAAGAGACGCGGTATATACGAGCCATTGATAACCGGTTGAACATTGATAAAGACTTTGTCCGGCTTTTAAGCCTTTAGGCATAATAAGGAGCTTGAGCAAGTCCTCGATCTGTTTAATCTTAGCGACCGAGACTTTATACTTCTTATCCTTATCCTCACAAATACGCATAAAGTCGCGCATTTGTATTTTGACATAGTGAGGAGTCGTCTTTTTTCTTATGCAAGACTTACAATATAAGTACGCTTTACTCTCCGTCGGAGACATAATCCTCGCCTCCGTTGATTATCGCGAGTAAAGGATCGACGTCCTCTCCTCCGTCCTCGCCCTTAAAGCCTTTAATTATCTTAATAAGTGTACCGACCGTCTTATTTGCGGAGTCTGTCGTCCGGTTATACTCTGTAATTGCCGGATTAGTATAAACATTTTCTCGACCTTTGACGTATTCCTTAGTAACAAGCGTCTCAGACTCCGAGATCCGCTTTTTAAGATCGTCAAGTATAGATATTTGAGTTTGGTATCTGTCGAAAGTCGTTAAAAAGAAGTAATTAGTCTGTACTCCGGCGCTCTCAGCGATCCGCATTATCTCCTCGGCTTGTTTTTTAAGTGATTGTGTTGTCGATCTCTGTTTTCTTGCCATTAGTGAGCCTCCTTTTATACCCTCTCAAAATAAAATCAAGCGATCGCGGTATTTTTATCGTGATAATTGCGTTTTTTATTAAAATCGAGCCTTATTTTCCAAAAAATCAAGTATTTTAACCTTTATGTAAGTAAAGGGGCGGCGTGATTTTGGTTAAAGCCTTTAAAAAGACTCGGTACCCCCTCGGGGGGAGTCCTTATCATTGTAAAAAAATTTACTCCTCGTCTCTTAGCTTAGCTAAGTCTCTTAGAAAATTAGGATCGATCTCTCCTCTGTCCGCTTGTTTATGATGATCTATACAGAGAGCAATTAAGTTATCGTCCTCAAGTAATCCCTCCGGATAATCTCTCAACTTGCGGATATGATGTACCTCGATATCTTTAGGCGTATAGTCTCCGTTAGCTTTACATATTGCGCATAAGTGAAAAGATCTCTCTCGGATCTCCTCGCTTTTCTTATGCCATTTATTACGATTACGGAGCGCTTGCTCTTGAGTCTGAGGCAAGCGTCCGCTCGTACATTTAAAGCTCGTATCGTGGACTCGTCCGCACTTTGAGCAAGATCTTAACATTACTCCGCCTTGTTAAGTTGCTTATTATACTCGATCGAGCTTATACCGAGTAAGATATTAAGAGCAACCGTAACCGCCGTACAAGTCGCGAGGACTTGAGAGCCATAAGGTAAAGTCCATATATCAGCGAGAGAGTAATATAAGCCTCCGAGAGCCGGTAAAGCGTATCGAGAGATATAAGCGAGTATATCGTATAACTTATTATTGAGTTTCATACTTAAGCCTCCTCGTCGTACTTGAGCATATAACAAAGAGCATTTTTAAAGATATCAGCGCTCTTAAGCTCGTATATAATCGGTATAGCTGAGACGTTACGCTCTCCAAGATCCGCGAGTTGCTCGATAAGCTCGATATCTCTCTTTACTGTCTCCTTATCCTCCGAGTGATTGAGGATCTTATCAAGCTCGCCGTTTTCTTTCATAGCGATAAGAGCTCTCTTAAACTTTTGAAAAGTTGTCATATTATCCGCCTCCTTATCTTGTCGGGATCTTAATCGTATCGCCGGTATAGATCTTGTTAACGTTCTTGATCTTATCCGGATTAGCCTCTTTAATCGCCTTAACAGTAGTTCCGAAAGTCTTAGCGATCTTAGTAAGAGTATCGCCCTTTTTAATCTTATAAGTCATATAAGACGGCTCCGGCTGAGGCTGAGGCTCCGGCTCGCTTGGAGTTGTCGGAGTCTGAGGAGCTGAGGCTCCGATATAACCTCCGATATCAGCTCTCAAGAGCTCGTTAAGATCAACTCGTCCGGATATACCGTTAATCTTACCGTTGCTCGTGTATTGCCATAGATCAACGCCCTCGATACTCGGCTTGTTATTAGGCTTACCGTTATTTACGCCCCAATCCGCAACCCACTTAGTAAAGCGATTGAGTCCTTTTAAGTGAGTTTTCCACCAAAACGACGAGGCATAAATACCGCACCAAAAGCCGGCTTTTTCGATTATATCTCCGAAAATAACGGCTCTTTCCTTGGCTCCGACCTCTGTACCGCTCTCCTCAAGATCGTAATATATCGGGAGAGTGATCTTATCCTTGTACTTGTTAACAAGTCGGAGAACGTGAGCCGCCTCGGATCTCGCGGACTCCTCAGACTTAGCGTAAGAGTAGATATATGCTCCGACTCTTAAGCCTTGAGCGATAGCTCCGTCCATGTTCTCATAAAAACGAGCGTCGTCTTGCTTAGTAAAATCTCGACCATAGCCGCAACGAATAATCGCGCCGGTTACTCCGGAGCTCTTAACCTTAGACCAATCGATACGCCCGTTATGGATTGATACGTCAATAATCATAAAATAAACCTCCGTTTTTTATTAAATACAGTTTTTCCGTATTCGTATTTAATATGTATCATACAACAAAACATTCGGTAAGTAAAAAATAACAATTTGTCAAGACGTGTATTTTTCTCGAGTTGACAAGAGTCTCGATATCTGTTTTCCGAACAATAAAAAAGAGCCGGAGGCGATCCAAGCTCTTTTTAAGGTAGATATACGGTTATCGGGAGAAATTCACTTTGTCAAACAACAATAATAAGTCGTTTTATATAGTTTAACCCGTAACCCCTCCGATATACGAGGTAAAGATTAACAGTAAAAGAGACGGCTCGTATTGAGCCGCCTCCGGAGCGTGATATCTTATGCAATAATGTAATTTACTTAGATTATTGACCGTTATCGGACTTTTTAAACTGTTTTGCGTGTTTTTCTATTAAATACATAGCCTCGCCGATAGCGTCCGAGTAACCTTGTATATAATTTTGAGACTTGATCTCCTCTTTTCTTAGGCTCTCTCTTAACTCGTCAAGTATTTTATTATAATCCATAACTTACCCCTCCTCTCGTTATAAGATATCTATATAAAAGCCTTAAAGGCTATTATCAGCGACTCCGATAATACTCTCGATACTTTTCTCGATTGAGGCTTGTAACTCGTCTCGAGCGTGTTTATATCCCTCGAGAAAAGCCTCGTTATCAGCTCGGAGGACTTGAGGATCGACTTTATCCTTACGGAGCCTCTCGGCTATAACGACAAGATCCTTAGCTCTGTAACCAAGGATATAAATATCCTCAAAGTCGACCGGAGGTATTTCCGAGACGATCCTTATAATATGATCGTGAGCGAGTTGATATAAGTCAAAGTCTCCGGATCCTATTCTCTTAGCGTGATCTCGGATCTCGGCGATTAACTCCTCTTTGTTGATATAACTCATACTTAAACCTCCGGATCCTTAATCGATAAAATACAAAATTGCTTATAAAGTCCGAAAGTACCGTCGCCGTCCATTATATATTGTATCTGTTTTCTACACTCTCGACCGGTATACTCGCCTCGAGAGTATTCTTTCAAGATAAGAATATCTCCGACCTTAAAGTCTCGGTCTTTTCGTCTTATCTCGAAGTTTTTACCATTATAAACAACGTCCTCAAAATACTTAGGGATTATCTTTAACTCGTGCGTATCCATACTTAAACCTCCTCGATATAAATACCCTTATAAGCAAGTAACTTTTTCTTGAGCTTGTAAACGTCGGTTTTCATACCTTTAACGTCGATAAAATGTATAAATTTATCTTTGTTATCGAGATAAGAAAAGTCCGCGATATACTTTATTGCTCGGATCTTGTTACCTTGTTTATCAGTAAAAGCCGGTTGTATCTCGATCGGTATTTGTCTCTCGATATGAGAGATCTCTCCTCTCTTTTCTCTGTCCTTAAGGATCAAGTAATAATCTCGCTCCTTTTCAGAGTCGAAAGTAATCGTCTCCTTAAGCTGAGGATCGTAATACTCGGCTTTTCTATTATTGTACTTGGACTTGGTTGTCGGAGGAGTACCGACAAGAGCTCGATACTCCTCCTCCGTGATCCTCATATCGGAAACGGGAGATCGTTAAAAGGATCGTCGTCGATCTCTCCGTCGTTAATCTGTACGCTTGGAGCCTCCGGAGCCGGACTCGGAGCCGGACTCGGAGCCGGAGCGGACTCTTGAGGCTTGCTCTCGGTCTTGCCTCCGAGAAAATCAAGAGAGTTAACCATAATATCGTAACCGGTCTTTTTCTCTCCGTTTGCCTCGTAAGGAGTCGTCGTAAAACGACCGATAATCCCGATCGTCTGTCCTTTTTTACAGTAATTAGCCAAGATCTCGGCGGTTTTATTCCAAGCGATACAAGGGATAAAGTCCGCCTCTTGTTGTCCCTCCTTAACCTTACCTCTTGAGACCGCAAGAGCAAACCTTACAAAGCTCTTACCCGAGCTTGTTGTCTTGAGCTCCGGATCTTTTGTAAGTCGTCCGGTAAAAATACAAGTATTCATCTTTTACCCCTCCCGATCAAAGATATTATTATTACTGTCGCGCATATTATCGCCGTAATGATTACTCCATTACTCATATCTCAACCTCCGGTAAAATAATATCCTCGAGATTAGCTCTCTTGAATAAGAGCTTTATATATATTCTCATAATAACAAGTTGCTCCTCGAGGATCTCAATCGGACAAGTCGGAGTAAAACAATCCGTAGCCGTTTTATCTGAGACTATCTTTAAAACTCTCTCAAGTCTTAAATATCTACTCTTAACTTGAGCGTACTCGGCGATAAATCTCTCTTTATAATCCTCCGAGCTCATAAGCTCGACCGTCTGATTTAAGTTATTGATCTTATCCATACTTAACCCCCCTTGATAACCTTGTTTTCAAACTTCTTATAAGCGTCAAGATACCACTCCTTAGAGTCTCCGTTATAAGTAAGCTCGTAATACATACCGTCGAGTAAATCGCTCGAGATAAGATATTTCCAATTTTGGAGCGTTTTACATTTCCAAACAATATAAGAGTTTATCTCGCCGATATGATCCGTCTTATCTAAATGATCGAGGATATAACCGTTTACAATCTGTACGGCTTTATAATCCATTCTGTTATCAAACATCATAATTTTAGCCATAATTAAGCCTCCTCCTTATCAATAATAACCGGCAATACCAACGGACAAACAAGAGATATTAAAACGATTTCTAATAAGTCCATAATATCGTTGTTGCTCATAATTAAGCCTCCTTACCTTTTGGCTCTGTAATCTTGATATATCCGGAGCGCCCTTTTTTCTCAACCTTGCGGATCTCGGTATACTCCTTTATTACCTCCGGCTTTTCTTGAGCGAGCTTATCAGTATTAAGATAAGACTCCTCAATTATCGAGTCCTCTCCGTCCGGTATAAGAGTAATCTTGTATCCGTTCGGCGTCGTCCAAGACTTAACGGAGTTAGCCTCCATAGCTCGCTTAAGTCGCGCCTTTTCGCTCTTGATCTCAGCCTCGACCTTTTTCATATATCTTAGTTGATCCTCAAAAGCGAGTATCCTCTTAGTTATATCCGGTATCTCGGACGGTAAGAGCTCCTCCTCTGTTATAAAGGGATTGTCTTTAACCTTTTGGAGATCCTCGATAAAGATCTCGAGAGCCTTACCGATATCCTCGATAAGATCCTTATACTCGTCGGAGGTTATCTTGTATATATGCAACCTCTCCGGATCAAGCTCCTCGTTAAGATCCTCCGGTCTTTCATATACGGCAAGGATACCGCGAGTCTTACCCGTATTAACCATATAGTAAAGTAACTGTACGAGATAGATCTTATAATCATTAACCGAGGCGTATATCTGAGACGTTGTCTTGATCTCGAGGATCGAGTCCTCGTCCTCTCCGTCTGTATGGATACGGACTCCGATAATCTCGTCCTCTGTCGCCTCTCTTGTATGCTTACCCTCGATATAATTCGAGCCGAGCTCCTTATTGATATAATCTCGGATCTTAGGCTCGAGAGTGTTACCGTACTCGGTATAAATATTACCCTCAAACGGATCGTCCTTATATCCGGCTTTTTCAAGTAAGAGATCGTAACGACTCTTAAACGGGCTCAAATTCATAATAATAGGTATATCCGAGCCTCCGATATACTTATCTCGATTTTGTTTTACTGTATCTTGCATATTATCGCCTCCTTATTTTCTGATAATAAAATCGACCGTATATACTCGGTTAATCGGATCGTAAGCTCCTCGGATCTCCTTACAAGAGAAAGCGTTGAGAGTCTCGAGTATAGTCTCCTTAATTAAACTCTTGAGCTCGTCTCTCTTAAGCGTCTCGATATCGTCGAT
>ODAI012907826.1_pt1 | contig 16673 bp, 5 predicted proteins | sample 1539321 | NCBI WGS metagenome assembly ODAI01 (sample SAMN02144231, study PRJEB22623) | gut metagenome | biome: sheep rumen | host: Ovis aries | place: New Zealand | reverse complement strand
TGCTGCTCATAGATATAATACGAGGGGTGGACGGCCAGTCTCAACTCGTAGATACTATCAAAACCATAGCGAGTCAGGTAAGGATCCCTATACGTGTATGTGGTGTCTTTACCATAACGCGTAGTGGTGTTCGATACTTTATAAGCGGTATCCATGTGAATAACTTGTCCGTGCCAGTGAACCGTATCCGGAGCACATATATCTCTGAACTCGGTATATAAGTACGAAGGATGTACCTCCAAGTGCAGGAAGATAGAACTGTCGCAATCGTTACTTGTTTTTCCTGTGTACTCATAGTCTCCCGGGATAGTCAGTTGTCGTCCGTTGAACTCATAGAAATCCTTATCGGAGATATGTACTGTATCCCAACGCTCGTACTTAGGATGTACCTGCAGGGTATATTTGATGATCGAGTCGCAACCGTGCTGTGACGGAATCGTATCGTAGAAGATCGCGCTCGTGCGGAAGGTATCTCTGCGGAAGATAAACATGTTTCCTTCGCAGAGGGATATATTCTTCTCGCCGTAGAAGGCATCTCTTACGAAGAGGTGCAGCGTCGTTACTACGCGCGAGGAATCCGTCCACGCGGTAGGCAGCGAGTAATCGCCTGTTTCGTTATACTCGATGCCATGCCATACAAACGGCAGTTGGTTCTTGCAAGTATACGCGGTGGTATCTACGTGGAACTCCTTCAACACCTTCAGAATGAGCTGGTATGTCTCGGGGCACTTGCCGTTCTGCACGGTGTGAGTGTAGATACCGGAGGTAGTGCAGATTGAGTCGTAGAACATGACGGTGTCGCCTTCGAAGATCGTTCGTGTATCTATCTGGTGTACCCTCGGCTGTACTTGCAGAGAGAGCATAACCACTGAGTCGCAACCATTGGCTGCTGTCAGGGTGTCATAGTACGTTCCTTGTACCGTCAGTAGCGAGTCACCGAACTTATAGAAGTCTCCCTCGCATATACGCGCGATAATAGGTTCGGGCGCGTGCGCGATAGGCAGTACTTTTACTTTCAGACCAATGACACTTTGTACTCCCTCGCTGTTAACAACCGTGTCGCGATAGATACCGGATTCGTAGATGGTCTTTTGCTTAGTAGAGTCACTCGGCAGAGTCCAGCGGTACGGTAGCTCGTTGGCGCAGACGGTGACACTGTCGTCAAAGAGACGGATGACTGTCAGTCTCAACTCAATAATACTATCACATCCATACGATGAACTCAGCCGTACAGGATAGATACCGGCGGTCGAGTAGGGGATGCCTTGGAACATGACGGTATCGCCCTCGTAGATGGAGCGGTTAATGGAGTTGTAGTATTTCTTGAGCACATTGAGGTGCAAGATCACGATACTGTCGCATCCGTTATGGTTTTTGATCGTGTCGCGATATTCACCGGCAGTGTTCAAGTAGCGGTTGTTGAAGTTATACAGGTCTCCTTCGCAGATCTCGCGATAGATAGTGGTATCTGTCGGTTCGGTAACCAGCAGTTGCAGACCGTAGAACATCCGCTCGCCATTGACATAAGTAGTGTCATTGCGGTAGGTTCCGGCGGTATAGAGCGGTGTAATCTGTCCGTTCCACTTGTTGACCCACAGGTATGGCAGGTCGGTCTTGCAGACGGTGACAACCGTATCTACCATCGGATGAACCACCAGTTGGAGCACCGTAGTACTGTCGCATCCTTCCGGCGTACGTCCGTAATGGGTGTAAGTGCCGGTGGTCGTGCAGAGCGTATCGAAGAACGGAACTTGCTGTCCCTCCAGAATATGCTCCACATAGTAGTGGTAGTACGGCTTGTTGACGGTAAGGATAAGCGTCTCGATACTATCGCAACCGTTCGCTGCACGCAAGGTGTCGCGGTAGATACCGGCGGTCGTCTTGGCGTCGCCGGCAAACTGATAAGAAGAACCCTCGCAGATTGCGACGCGGATGGTATCGAAGACTTGGTTGTTGACATTGACCTGAATACCGTAGAACCGTTTCTCTCCGTTGATGGTCGTGTCGTTGCGATAGATGCCGTTGGAGAAGAACTTCTCCTCATTGCCGTTCCATCGGTTGTGCCAGATTACCGGCAGATCTGCATCGCAGACGGTGATAATTGTATCGACTATCGGATGGACGGTGAGTTGGAGTATGGTTGTGCTGTCGCAGCCCTCCGGCGTACGGCTGTAATGCGTGTAGTTGCCGGAAGTGGTGCAAGTCTCTCCGTAGAACTCGTACGAATGGCCTTCCAGTATTGTTTCGCGGATGACGTTGTAGAACGGTTTATTGACGGTCAGTATGAGTGTTACAATACTATCGCAACCGTTCGCTGCGCTCAGCGTATCCCTATAAACGCCTTGCTTCGTAATGGTGTTACCCTTGAACTCGTAGCTCGATCCCTCGCACATCGTGTGGCGGATAGTATCGAAGACTTGGTTGTTCACTATCAGTTTCAAACCGTAGTACATCCGCTCACCATTGATGAACGTGGTGTCATTGCGGTATAAGCCGGCGGTGTAGAGCGGTGTGATTTGTCCGTTCCACTTATTGATCCAAATGTACGGTAACTCGGATTTGCACACCGTGACGATGGTATCCACCATCGGATGAACCACCACCTTCAGAACCGTCGTGCTGTCACACCCGTTAGGTGTCAGCCCCTTGATGGTATAAACGGTGTCTGTCGTGAATGTTTTTCCATACGCCGTGACGGATTGTCCCTCTACTATATGCTCTTCGCGGAAGCTGTAGTAGGGTTTATTGACGGTGAGGTTCAGCTTGACGATGGAGTCGCATCCGTTCGCAGCCGTCAAGGTGTCCGTAAAGACACCACTCTCGGTCAGTTTCCGTCCGTTGAATACATAGAAGTTATTCTCGCCCGCGCAGATACTATCGTGGATCTCCGTCCGTTTAACAGGCAATACATAGATGTACCGCATGTATGTACTATCGTATCCGTCATGAGTCTGCAGATGCTTGATGTACTGCCCTGTTTCATAGATCGCTTTCCGGAACAAAGTACTGTCGCCATTTGCGTCCACGTTATACCAGTTATAGGGTGTCTCGCTTGAGCAGATGGAGATGGTGTCTTTGAACAGGTAGGTAGGATGGACGACAAGAGTCAGGCTGTCGATACTATCGCACCCGTATTGTGACGGGAAGCGGAAACCGTACCTGCCGGCGGCATACAACTTATCGCTATTATATATATGCCCGGCGGCATCCACGTGTTTCCATACATATGGAGTATCTACATCAGCGATGTGCACCGTCGTGTCGCCAAAATGACGCGGGAACACATTGAGCGTCAGTGTGATGATACTATCGCATCCGTGTACGGTAGTCAATGTATCGTTGTACAATCCCGGCATATGGATGAATCGCGGCAAGTTGGATTTCGTCAAACCGAAGCGCATCGAGTCGCCTTCGCAGATCATCGCCTGAATAGTATCATGTTTAACCGGCATCACGCGGACGAACCGTACATGCGTGCTATCCGCCATATTATCGTGTGTCCGGAAGTACTGGATATATTCACCGGTGGTGTAGATATCTTTCTGCCCTCCCCATGTATAAGGAGTCTCGGACGCACAGATTTGTACTGTATCGCGATAGAGGTACGCCTGGTGTACATACAGGTGTAGCACATCAGTACTATCGCAGCCGTGTTGGTTGGTGAAGGTATAGTCGTATTTGCCTTCTGCATAGAGTGTGTCACTGGGGAATATCTTACCCGTCGCATCGATATGTTCCCATACATACGGCGTGTCTACGCTCGATATATGATGGTTATATGTGTGCGAGTAGAGCGGATAGACATTCAATCGCAGTACGATGATACTGTCGCAACCATTCGCTACGCGAGTCAACGTATCACGGTACTCACCGGTTTTAGAGATAACGCGATACGTGTTATCCTTCGTCAGACCAAACCGTATTGATTGATTGTGACAAAGACTGGTGTCTATATAGGTGATAGCGTGAGCGTGGAAACGCACATACAGATCGTAGATACTGTCGAATAGAATACGTGTCTGGAGCGTGTCGTAGTAATGGAGCGTGTCGTCATCCTGCGGAAGGGTGTACTTCTGCCGGTAACCGGTGCTCCATACATGGGTATGGGTTGTGTTGGACCACTCGCATAACTCAATCGTATCTCGGAAGACATGCGTCTGATGAACGGTGAAGTTAAGAACAATCGTGCTATCACATCCGTATTGGCTCGGCATTGTGAATTGATAGATGCCCGTAGCGCGGAGCGTGTCCGTCGAGTCTTTGGGCAGCCCGCCCTCTTTCCATTGATGTACCCATAGATACGGGATCTCGCGATCTGTAATCATGTGGCTGATGTAGGTCGTCGGAATACTATCCCGGGTCTTGAGGTATAGCTCGATGATACTGTCGCAACCGTTGAGGGCAGGTATCGTATCGTAATAAACGCCATCCACGGAGAGAAAACGTTGGGTAATTGTATTATTGCGGTTGTGAATGTCGAACCGGACAGAGTCGCCTTCACAGATCGTATCGTAGATCTGGGTGAAATACTTCTGACGGTAATCTATGTACATGTCATATATACTGTCAAACCGATAGAGTAGTGTAGGCAGTGTGTCGATCACATGGAGTGCCGTATCTTTCTTCGGCATCGTGTAAATACGCTCGTGTCCATCGGACCAAATGTAGTGTATCTCTTTGCCCGGGAATTCGCATACCTCCATCGTATCGCGGAAATGATAGGTGGAATCGACATACAGATGCAAAGTCATCACGTACTTACAATGTTCACCGTATGAATTGGTGTCAACCGCTTGCGCAATAGAGTCGTAATCGCCGGCTGCGTATCTCCATTGATTGTCGAAGAAGAGTGAGTCGCCCATGGCGATGTGTGCTGTCCTCTCCTCGTGTACCGTATCCGCGTAGATAACCAACCAGTGGATAATACTGTCGCACAGATAGTCACGGTCGTTATGTACATATCCGTGTTTCTCGTCCATAAAGGCCGAGTTGGTTTTGAGGGTGTCTTTGTACAATCCCGGCTCCTTGAACCACTTGTCACTGTATGGCCATAATAACTGTACGGAATCACCCTTACACAGATAGAAGGTATCTACAGCCGGTTGAACCTGACGCGGACGAACGATAATATGGTGGTAATAACTACTATCGCAGTTCCATACAATGGTATCTGTGGTGTAAGATACGCCGTGCCACTTGCCCTCCCATGTGCCGTGGAAGAGACCTCCGTTGCGGAAATCGAACCAAGGCGTAACCGTATCACCTAACACAACCGGTTGCTCCATGATCCTGTCTTCACAGATGAAGGTAGAGTCGTTTTTGGTCAATTTAGGTATGATACGGAGGTTCAAGTTGACAATCGAGTCGCAACCGCATGCGGTAGTATCGGTGTGGTGATAAATACCTTCCGCCCAGATGGTGTCCGGATCCTGGCGACCCAAGATGTAGGGTAGGAACTCCTCGCAGATCGTGTCCGCCAGGTTGATCTCATGAATAGTATCCACCTTCACGTGGATGGTGTACATCGTGTCGCAGATGATGGTGTCGCGGTAGATTCCGCTCTTCAGATAGGTCTTGTCGTTGAATGTAACACCAGCCGGCAGGCAGCCTCGGAGGTAGATGGTGGTATCCACCGGTATTTTTACCTCCAGGTTCAAAGTGTGGAATTCAGTGATGAAGTTTTCTGCGTCACGCACCGTATCGGTGTAAAGACCTGTCACATAGTATTTGCCGTTGTTGTAACTCCAGATATACGGAGTGTCCAAAGCGCAGGTCGTTTTTACATCCCGGTACTCGGCTATAACGCGCAGTTGGTTGGTGATTTTACACCCGGTTGCCTCGTCGGTACTATCTTTGGTGTAGGTGTGTGTCTCGTGTTTGGTAATCGTATCGCCCATCCAGAAGATCGTATCGCCCAGGTGCATAATCTCCGTCTTGATGCTTGTCTGTATCGGGCGAACCAGAATCTCATAGTAAACGATACTATCACATCCTTCAGTCGGAGACGGAATAACCACCGTGTCGCGATAGATACTATCGGGTACCATGGTGTTGCTGTTATAAGTCTTGCCATTGGATAGCGTCTCTTGATCACCGTTGCAGATATAGAGTTGTTGGATGCTATATTGCCTCTCTTTTACGGTCATCTTCAGTTGGTAGATACTATCTGCGCCGGTGACTACGCTACTATACGTATATGTAATCAGTTTGGTCTGCCCTGCGGCTGCACTCAATGCGTCTCCTGCATGTTCCGCCGGACCTTTATCCCAATAATAAGGCAGATCGTTCTCGCATAATACTACCGAGTCTTTGTAGAAGAATGTCGGGTAAACAATCAGATGCAGTTCCCATGTGTTATTACATCCTCCGGGGACAGGTTTCGTGTACTGATAGGTACCCGTTGCACTCACGAGAATAGTGGTGTCATTATTCGGTCTCCATTCGTACGGCAGTTTATTGTCCGCAATCTTCGCAGTGTCGCTTAAGAATAACGCCGTATTAAAGTGCATGAATACTTTCTCGATACTGTCGCATCCATGTATCGTCGGGAAGACGGTCACAATTGTATCATCGTCATAATAGAGTTTTCCGTTATATTGGATTGCGGATCCGTCATTACAATTGTAGAGGTGCCGGACAATCGTGTCTTTGTAACTCGGCCAAACGTTGAGGTTCAGCGTGAAGATCGAATCTACTTTCTCTTTGCCGGCAGTCCAGACGGTATCTACGTACGTCCCGCCGCGCCAGAGGTCTTTGCCGCGCCATAATACTGTGTCGCCGGCGCAGATTGACCATTGCTCGGAGTACTGGTTCGTCTCCGGTGTAGCCGGGATGATGGTAACGCGCAACTCATAGATACTATCACAACCATACTGCGTCTGGTACTCATCGCGGTAAACGCCGTCGGTATAGATATCCATGCCATGCCAGTTAAACACCTTACCTTGCGGCAGGTCTTTTGTCTCGCTAAAGAAATACGAGTTGGCTTTATTGAAGTTGATCAGGATAATACTATCGCAGCCGTTGGCACCGATCATCGTGTCGCGTACAATGGTGTTGCTCGTGTAAGTCACACCTTTGTAGGTGGTCTCACCGCAGAAAGTAATCGTGCGATAGGTGCGCTGAACCGGCTTAACGGTCAGGTACAGGGTGTAGATACTGTCCTTTCCGTTGCGGGTCTTGTATTCTGCTTTGTATTCGTGTTCCTCACCAATGTACTGGTGGCTCAGATTGCCCATTCCGTGCCAACTGAACTCGTCTCCTTCACAAATCTCTAATCGCTCGGTGAAATGATATTCGTTCATGTCTTGGCTCAGGATCAACCGCCAGATCTCGCTACACCCTGTTTCTGCGTTAGGGAACTCGAACTCGTACGTGCCCGGTGTGCTGTATTCTACGGTTGTCTGTTGACCGGCAGGACCGTATGTCCAGGTGTATTTGTCTTGCCCTAAAGCCGCGCGGGTCTCATAGATGCGTTGCGGGTGTTTGTAGATATTCACTTCTATTATGGTGTCGCAACTCAGGTAGTCAAAGAACCGGCCGCTCTCGCTGTAGGTCTTGTTATTGAAGATCACCTGCTCGTCATCGCAGATCGTGAACGTAGTGTCGATCTGCACAATCGGACGAACCGTCAGGTGCAGACGATAGAAATTATACGATCCGCTTGCCTGTTGTTCGATGCCCGAGTATTCGCCACTCTGACTGGCGTTGATGCCATGCCATCTGATGGGCAGCTCGCGCTGGCAGGCTACGACCGTGGTATCTATGGTATCCACGTGGTTGACGGTCAACTCCAATACCGCTACGCTGTCGCAACCGAAACGGTTGGTACCATAGTAGAAATAGGTACCGGTTTCTCTATAGACCTCGTTGTTCCATGTGAAATGATCGCCCGGATTCATATGGTGAACGAGTTTGTTGGTGTCCGCATGTACGACATTCAGGGAGAGGTGAACCAGTGAATCGCAGGTGCCGCTCTTGAAGGTGTACTCATATTCTCCGCTCTCCGTCAGCAGACGGTCGCCGAACGTGTAACTGCCGCCTTGACAGATCGTTTGTGTCACGAAGGTCTCCGGTATATAGCGTACGTTCAGGTTCAGAATGTGCTCTACGCTATCGTTGCCGGCTGCATCTTTGACGGTCACTACATACCGGCCGCTCTCGCTGTAAGTCGTCCCGTTCCAACTCCATATATAGGTGTCGCCGGTGCAGATCGTTACGTTCTCTTCCGTGCGGGTTAACTCACGTTCGGCGGTAACGATATAGATGCTATCGCAGCCATTCGCGGTCGTATAACGGATGGTGTCTGTCTCACCGTGTGCAGTGAACTCATGTCCTCTGTAAGTGCCCGGGAAGGTGTGGAATGTGATACGCTCGCGGATGAGATAAGTCGGATGGACTGCCAGATTCAATACATACAGCGAATCAACTTCCCTCGTGTTTCCTACGAAGACCGTATCTACATAAGTGCCTATGTTGTAGTATTTTTTGTTCCGCCACTCGAGGGTGTCACCTTCGCAGATGGATTCGTTCCAGGTACGCATCTGCATCTGTTCGGCTGCTTCTTTCATGCCCACTCCTAAGGTATAGATACTATCGCAACCCAAGATAGAGGTGTACGAATCGGTGTACAGGCCTGTGTTTGTGATGATCTGGCCATGCCAATATAGTGTTTCACCCGGTACGATCGTTGCCGTGTCGTGACGAGAGAAGCTTGCCCCTTTCTCCAGAACATACTCCGTGATGGAGTAGCAACCCAAACCGGTATAAGCGGTGTCAGTTACAGTCGTTGATTCGGTGTAGAGTTTGCCGTTCAAGGTATAAGACTCGCAGAACGGAATTACTTGTCTTGTGCGCTCAATCGGATTCACCGTGAGGAGCAACTCATAGATACTATCGTGTCCCGTACGAGTCTGATAATTAACGAGATAGCTGGAGGTGGTGCCGATGCCTTGGTTAGTCAAGTTGTTCAATCCGTGCCAGCTGAACGGCTCGCCTTCGCACTTGGTCAGAGTCTCTACGAAATGATATTCCGTTTCGTCCTTGGTTAAAATCAGTCGCCATAACTCGCTGCAACCGGTCTCGGCGTTCGTGTTCTCGTACTCATAAGTACCTGCCTCCGTAAAAGTGTCGGTCTTCTTCACACCGTTTTCCCAATACGTCCAGGTATAGCCGTGATTGCCGCCCAGACTCGCGTTCGTCACATGTACCTGTTGCGGTAGCCGGTTGATTCTCACGCGGATGATGGTGTCGCAACTGAGATGGTTGTAGAATAAACCGCTCTGAGTATAGGTTACGCCGTTGAACTCTTTCTGCTCGTTGCCGCAAATCGTGAAGGTGGTATCCCTGTATTGCATCTCCTTTACTGTCAGATGCAGGCGATAATAGATATAGTCGCCGGTCTGTTGACGCTCCGTAATGGTGTAGTCATTCGTCTGTGCTGCGCGGATACCATGCCAGAAGAACGGAATCTCGTTCGGACAGAGGACAACTGTTGTGTCAACCGTATCTACGTGGTTTACAGTCAGTTGCAGAATATTGATACTGTCGCATCCGAAACGGTTCGTGCGATAGTCGTAGTAGGTGCCGGTCTCCCGATAGGTCGTTCCGTTCCAAGTGTAACTCTGACCGTCGTCCATGTGGTGAACGAAGATATTTGTGTCAGCACTCAGTACGTTTAATGAGAGAATCACAACGGAATCGCATCCGGAGTCCTTGAAGGTGTGTTTATATACACCCGTCTCCGTCAGCACTTTGTCGCCGAACGTGTAACTGCCGCCTCGGCAAATCGTTTTCGTTACCCTTGTCTCCGGTATATTCTGGACATTCAGATTCAGAATGTATTGCACACTATCGTTGCCGTTCTTGTCTTTCTCTGTCTCCACATAACGATACGACTCGTAGAACTCATGGTCGCGCCATCTGTAGGGTAACTCGCTCGGACAAACCGTTACGGTTTCTTCGTTGCGGATTACCTCCAGATCGGCATATACAGTAATCACACTGTCGCAACCCGTTGAACTCAAATAGTGGAACTCATGGTATGAACCGGGAGTGGTGAACTCAAACTCGCGATAGGTAGCCGGGAATGCCGTGAAGGCAATGCGCTCAGTAGCCGAATAAACAGGATGTACGGTCAGCTTCAGAATGTACAGAGAGTCTAATCCCTGTGCGCGATCGCCGTTGACGAAGGTCGAATCTACATAGATGTTACTGTTATAGTACTTGTTCCCGCGCCATTCATAATAGTTCCCCTCGCATATACTGATGATGTCGGTTTTCGTGTTCGTCACCGGTGCCGCTTCGCGCATACCCACGCCTAACGAATAGATACTATCGCATCCCAGTGCTGTCAGGTGCCGCTCATCGTACTGACCGTCCGTCGTGATCGTTTGCCCGCGCCAGATGATCATCTCGCCGGGAGTGATGGTCGTTGTGTCGTGGTGGTGGAAACTGATACCTTTTTGTAAGATAGTCTTCACGATGGAGTCACAACTGTACTGAATCGAAGTGAGTGTATCGAACATAATAGCCGATTCCGAATACCTCGTGCCCTTCCATTCAATGCTTCCGCAGAAAGGAATAGTGCGGCTGGACCGCAATATCGGTTTCACCGTCAAAATCAGTTCGTAGATACTATCTTGACCTGTTTTGGTACGGTAGTTGTCAAAATAATGAATGGTTTGACCTATCCCAAGCCGGTTTAGTCCCTCACGACCACGCCAACTGAAAGGCTCGTTCTCGCAGATGGTCTCTTCTTCGATGAAATGATATTTGGTCTCGTCTTTGCTCAGCACGAGTCGCCAGATGTCGTTACATCCGGTCGTTTCATTCCTCGTCGTATGCTCGTAAGTGCCAGGGGTGGTCAAGGTGTCCACTATCACCTCGCCGTTGGCGGTGTATTGCCAGTAGTACGGGTGCGTTCCGTCCAATAAACCGTTCTGCATATGGAGCGTGGATGGATTCTTGGCAATCGTGATCCTGTACGTCGTGTCGCAGGTGTAGGGGTGATAGTATTCGCCGGCCTTGCTATACGAAGTGCCATCGAACACCACCTGCTCGCCCTCGCATACCCGGAACAGAGTATCGATATAAGCCATCGTCTTAACCTTCAAATCCAGACGGTAGTACACTCGGTCGCCGTTCGGGCGAATACCCGGAAACGCATACTTGCCCGTTTGACTGTATGTCATTCCGTGCCATGTAATACTCTGGTACGGGCAGAGGGAGGCAACCGTGTCTATGGTATCGACATGGTACGTAGTTACGAGCAGACGGTAGATACTGTCGCAACCGCTTGTCAGGGCCTTGTAGGTCTTGTCATACGTACCTGCCTGGTTAATCGTCAGATCATTCCAGACGAACGACTCGCCTTCTGCCATCCGGCGTTCCTGAATGTCCAGGAATGACGGATAGACATTCACCACATACACGTAGATACTGTCGGCAGTCGGATCGGCTACCTGCAGTGTGTCGTAAATAGTAGTGTCACTCGTTACTTTCAATGTCCGTTTGTTCAGGCTCAGCTCCAGCTGGTCCTCCGGGCATATTTTGTAGTTCTTGACCTCGATAATGCCGTTAGTACTAAAGCCGTTCACGGCTGCTGCTAAAAGCACCGCGCAGCTCAACGCTCTAAATATATATTTTTTCATATTCATAAACTTTCCAGAATGTGTCGGACTAAAGTCGGACTAAAGTCGGACTAAAGTCGGACTAAAGTCGGACTAAAGTCGGATTAAAGTGCTGTACACTATTTTTAATTATAGCACATACAACCGTGGTGGAATCCGCGTCTCGCTGTGCGGCTGCCACCGATCATATAGGTCAACTTGACGCCGGCGAAGAACGGTACCGTACGTGCCGGAGCACTCACTGTGTTTAGATACGGGTTGATCGTTGCCTCACGGGCGTTATTCGGGTTCGGCACAACTGACCGGACGGTGAAATCATTGCCCTTAGCCAAGTTGTTAAGTCCGTATTCAATGTAAAATGACAATTTCAGTACATGGCAGGTACTGCTGCTGAAAGGAGCTGAGGAGAGCAGGTCGTAGCCTATCTCGCCAATCACACTTGCACCGATGTTCAGACGGTTGTTGTCGCTGTTCTCAAACGGATAGTCCGTATATCCGGCTTCCGGTTTGTTCTCAAAAGTGACGGCCAGATCATCGTTCGTCGCGCTCAGGTTATACGTGCCCGACACGCGCGTACGCGAAGAAATGGCATAACTCAGCTTGACGCCGGCTCCTACATGGAATCCATGCGTATAATAACCGAACAATACCGGTATATCCAGGAAATTCCATTCGATATTATCCGTCTGGTGTACTCGGTAGTGGAATGTTGTGGGCCGGCCTTGTGTGTCGAAACCTTTGTACGGCCTCTGATCCGTTTCATTACGGGTGTTGTACTCGTCTATCACCAGACTCGAGCGGTGAAAACTCAATTGTACACCTAAGTTTGCCCAAAGACCGCTGTTCCGGTACTCGTAGCCTACACCGAAACCTCCGCCTATATTGCCGGCAGGCATCACGCCCGCTGCGTGCGATGACAAAATAGAATAGCCCACATGACCGCTCACGTAGCCGAAATGATAATGGTCACCATTGGCCAATCCGCCTCGGCTTCGCTGACTCCATAAGGGTAGAGTGATTACTGACATAGCCAGAACCACCATGATCCGTGCCCGCCATGTTTTCTCCTGTGTGCGTGTGAATAACATATGTGAATAATGTATAAAATTTAATGTGGTAAAAAAATAGTCCAAATTGCGGCGCAAAGGTACAACAAATTTTTTACATGTGCAAGCGCGCGCGCCTTTTTTTTATGAAAAAGTGTATTTTCACGAGAAAAATCATCAATTCTCAATTCTCAATTCTCAATTCTCAATTATTTTTCGTACCTTTGCACGCAAATTGTAAATTGGAGTAAAATGTTTGATAATTTAAGTGAACGATTAGAACGCTCTTTCAAGATTCTCAAAGGCGAGGGGCGAATTACTGAAATTAACGTTGCGGAGACGGTCAAAGATATCCGCAAAGCTTTGCTGGAAGCGGATGTAAACTACAAAACCGCCAAGCAGTTTACCGACCGCGTCAAAGAGAAAGCCATGGGCCAGAACGTCATCAATGCGGTACGACCGGGGCAGTTGATGATCAAAATCACCCACGACGAGTTGGCGGAATTGATGGGCGGAGAGACGCAGGAGATCAATCTCAAAGGCTCTCCGGCAGTTATCCTCATGGCGGGTCTCCAGGGTTCAGGTAAAACCACTTTTGCCTCCAAACTGGCGAACTATCTCCAGACCAAAAAGAACAAGAAAGTGATGCTCGTAGCTTGTGACGTGTACCGTCCGGCAGCTATCGAGCAGTTGCGCGTGTTAGGCGAGCAAATTAATGCCAAAGTTTATACGGGCGAGAATGAGTCCAACCCCGTCAAGAAGGCGCAGGACGCCATCGCTGAGGCTCGTAAGATGGGCTACGATGTAGTGATCGTCGATACGGCCGGCCGTCTGGCGGTCGATGAGCAGATGATGGCGGAAATAGCGGCTATCAAGAGCGCTATACAGCCCTCTGAGACGCTCTTCGTGGTCGATGCCATGACCGGACAAGATGCCGTTAATACGGCGAAAGAGTTCAATGACCGTCTTGATTTCGACGGAGTTGTTCTGACCAAACTGGACGGCGATGCCCGGGGCGGTGCAGCGCTCTCTATCCGCACGGTGGTGGATAAACCGATCAAGTTCATCGGTACCGGCGAGAAGATGGAGGCGCTTGACGTCTTCCACCCTGCGCGTATGGCGGACCGTATTCTGGGTATGGGTGACGTCGTCTCCCTCGTGGAGCGCGCGCAGGAGCAGTACGACGAGGCGGAAGCGCGGCGTATCAGCAAGAAGATTGCCAAAAACCAGTTCGATTTCAACGATTTTATCGGGCAGCTCAATCAGATCAAGAAGATGGGTTCGATGAAAGACCTCATGGGCATGATCCCGGGGATGGACAAAGCGCTCAAAGGCGTGGAAGTCAGCGACGATGCGTTCAAACCCATTGAAGCGATGATCAACTCCATGACACCTGCCGAACGTGCCAATCCGTCGCTCCTTAACGGTAGCCGGAAGGCGCGTATCGCCAAGGGCGCAGGAGTGGATATAGTGGCTCTCAACCGCTTCCTCAAGCAGTTTGAGCAAACCTCCAAAATGATGCGCAAAGTACAGCAAATGAGCGGCAAAAGACGCTGATGAGTGAGGAGAAGATATATCAGCCCGGGTGGGGTGAGAAACCCAAGCACCACCATCGTCGTGGCAGCAGCCGTTCCAATATGCGCGATAAAAACTTCGGCGGTGCGCTGCGGATGAGGGATAAGCAGGCTTATATAGGGCTTATATTGGTCCTTGTCGGGGGAGCGGTCTTTGGATTGTATCTCCTTGTGCACATGTTTGTTAAAGAGCTTCGGGCAATGCCTAACGATGATCCCGAGACGGAGATTGCAGTGGACGAACTCCGTATCCATAAGGTGGAGGAGCAAGATGCACTCCTGCTCGGAGACAGTCTGGCGCGACACTATAACGTGGACTCACTGAAACGGCAGGTGCAGATAGAAACCCGCCCGGTGTACCGTCCGCCGCGTAAAAACACGGAGTGGTATATCACCTCCCGTGAGTGGAAAGCGATTTGGAAGAACTACCGTATCTGGAAACGGATGAAAGAGAAAGACGAAGAGGAAAATAAACAATGAACATACTCGACAAAATTGATGGTCTGGAGGCCAAGTTTCATGAGGTCTCTCTGCTGATTACCGATCCTTCGGTTATTGCCGATCAGGCGCGTTATGTGCGTCTCAACCGCGATTATCACGACTTGGAGCGTGTGCTCGAATGTGCGCACCGCTACAAGAAATCCCTTAATGACCTTAAGGACGCCAAGGACCTTTTCTTCAATGAGACCGACGCTGACCTCCGCGAGATGGCAAAGGCGGAGATTGACGAGCTGGAACCGCAGATCCCGAAACTCGAGGAGGAACTCAAACTCCAGCTCCTGCCCCAAGACCCCGAGGACGGCAAGAATGTTGTCATGGAGATACGCGGAGGCACGGGAGGGGACGAGGCGGCAATCTTTGCCGGAGACCTCTTCCGCATGTACACGAAATACTTCGAAATAAAGGGATTCAAATATTCCGTTTCGTCTTATACCGAAGGCGCTGCCGGAGGCTACAAGGAGATTATCTTCAATGTGACGGGTGAGAATGTCTATGGTACGCTCAAGTATGAGTCTGGTGTTCACCGCGTGCAGCGCGTACCGGTCACAGAGACCCAGGGACGTGTACACACCTCTGCCGCAACAGTGGCTGTATTGCCCGAAGCGGATGAGTTCGAGGTACATATCAACGAAGGCGAGATCAAGTGGGAGACTTTCCGTTCCGGCGGTGCCGGCGGACAGAACGTGAACAAGGTGGAGTCCGGCGTGCGGCTCCGTTACAACTGGCGGAACCCCAATACAGGCGAGGTGCAGGAGATACTCATCGAGTGTACCGAGACACGTGACCAGCCGAAAAATAAAGAGCGCGCGCTCTCACGTCTGCGCACGCAGATTTACGACAAAGAGCACCAGAAATACATTGATGACATAGCGGCGCGCCGTAAGACCATGGTCTCCACCGGTGACCGCTCCGCTAAGATTCGAACCTATAACTACCCGCAGGGACGAATCACCGACCATCGCATCGGATACACGGTTTATAACCTCGCAGCGTTCATGGACGGAGACATACAAGGCGTCATTGATGCGCTTCAGGTTGCCGAGAACGCCGAGCGCCTGAAGGAATCAGAACTGTAATGTACCTCTTCTACGCACCCGATATAGCCGCAAGCCCTGTTCTTCCCGAGGAAGAGAGCGCCCATTGCGTCCAGGTTCTCCGCCGCACGGCGGGGGACGAAATCCTGGTTACCGACGGGGTGGGGAATCTCTATCACTGCGAGATCACCAACCCGCACCGCAAGCACTGCGAGGTACGTGTCACGGCGGTGGAACAGCCTGCGCCCCTGCATGAGGGAAGGGTGCACATTGCCCTCGCGCCGACGAAGAATATTGACCGCACGGAGTGGGCGATTGAGAAATGTGTGGAGATGGGTGCCGATGAGATTACACTCTTGCTTTGTGACCACTCGGAGCGCAAGACCGTCAATCAGGAGCGGCTGCAGAAGATTGTCATCTCGGCGGCGAAACAGTCCCTCAAGACCCGTTTCCCTCTCCTTCATCCGCTCACCAGGATCGCTGATTTGCAGGCGAACGGAGACCGGTTCATAGCCCATTGCATGACGGAGGAGGAGAGTGCTTCGCTCCGGACGGCTTATCGTCCGACGGACACCAAACAGGCTCTACAACACTGCATTACCCGCGGCCACGAGACGGTTGTACTCATTGGTCCCGAGGGCGACTTCTCGCCCGCAGAAGTGGAATGGGCTCTCAAAAATGGTTACCGGCCTGTCTCGTTAGGCGCTGCGCGGCTTCGCACCGAGACGGCGGCTGTCGTAGCCTGCCACACCGCAATATTGATTAATGAATAATCTTGACGCAGACATATTGCTTTGGATCAACGGCCATTATTCCGAGTGGCTGGACGCGTTCTTTTGGTACGTGAGCCGCTCCAAGACCTGGATACCGCTCTATGTCCTGTTAGTG
>ODAI010213500.1_pt1 | contig 16673 bp, 15 predicted proteins | sample 1539321 | NCBI WGS metagenome assembly ODAI01 (sample SAMN02144231, study PRJEB22623) | gut metagenome | biome: sheep rumen | host: Ovis aries | place: New Zealand | reverse complement strand
TCAGGGCTTTCTCGCCGCCGGAGAGCTGCATCATGTTCTGGAGCTTCTTGCCGGGCGGCTGGGAAATGATGCGGATGTCCGCATCGAGGATGTCCTCGTCCTCCATCAGCTCCAGGCGTCCTGTGCCGCCTCCGAACAGTTCCTTGAAGACCTTGTCGAACTCCTGCTGGATGCGGGCAAACTGGCTCTTGAACTGGGCGCGCATGTTGCGGTCCAGCTCGTCAATGATTTTCTCGAGCGACTTCTCCGCCTCGATCAGGTCGTCGTGCTGTCCTTTGAGGAAGGTATACCGTTCCTTTACCTCCTGGTATTCCTCGATCGCGCCCACGTTGACGCTGCCAAGGCCCTTGATCCTGGACTTTAAGCCCGCGATCTCCTTCTTCATTCCGGGAAGGTCGTCCAGGGTTTCGTCCCTTAGCTCCGCCGCCTGCGCGAGCGTTATCTCATACTCATTCCACATGTATGCGGCCTGGGACTCAACCGACTCCTCGATGCGCTGCTGCTGGGCCTCGAGACGGTAGACTTCCTTGTCAAGGCTCGCCTTCTCATCGGAATACCGGTCTCTGTCCGAAAGGCATTCATTCTGCCTCTTTGTCAGTTCTTCTCTTTTTGCGCTTCCCTCGTTCAGGAGTCTGCGGCTCTTTTCTTCATCCTCTTTGGAAGCCTCGATCGTAGCGCTCGTCTGCTCGATATATCGCTGCTTTTCCTCGATCGTCTGGTCGCCGGCGCTGATGCCGGTCCTGATTTCCTCAAGCTCTTCGCTCAGCCTTGCGAGTTCTGCTTCGACACGGTCCAACTCCTGCTGACCGAACTGCATGCTCTGGCGGAATTTCTCCACCTCGATGCTGACGCTGCCGACAAGCGCTGCCTTTTCGTCCTCGAGCTGCCTTGCTCCCGCAAGCTCCTTCTGGAGGTTTGTAATCTCATCGGTCGTCCTGCTCTCGAAAAGATCGGACTCCTCCAGCTCCTTTTGGATGCTCTTTTCCTCGCCCTCCAGTTCCGTCTCCAGGTCCTTGATGGAGGCGTTCTCTTCGCGGAGTGCGTCATATCCCTTTGCGGATTCTTCCTTTTTCTCCTCCTCCGCGCTGATATTCATCTTCGCGGTGTTCTGTTCGAGAAATTTCCCCTGGAGAAGGAGCTTTACGCTCTCCAGCCTTGCGCGCAGGAGGTTTCTCTCCTCCTTGATCGCCGTAATGGAGGTCTCCGTATTCTCCATATCCTCCTTCAGCCTGGCGACATTCTTTTCAAGGTCCGCGATCTCGCGCCTTCTGCCGAGCAGGTTGGAGGTATTCTTAAATGCGCCGCCGCTGATCGCGCCGCCCGGAACGAACAGTTCGCCCTCGAGCGTAACCATGCGGAGCTTGTGATTGTATTTTCTCTGGACAGCCGCGGCGTGATCAAAGTTATCCGCAACGACGATCCTTCCGAGGAGGGATTTTGCCACATCCCCGTACTGCGGACTGATTTTTACGAGTGTATCCGCAAGCCCTATGACTCCGGGCTCCTTCAGCGCCCCGAACATATTGAACGGCTGCGTCTCGCGGATACCCGAAAGCGGCAGAAACGTCGCGCGTCCTGCCTTTTCTCTCTTCAGCATCGCGATCATCCGCTTTGCCGTATCTTCATCTGTCGTTACAATGTTCTGGATACTGCCGCCGAGCGCGACTTCGATCGCGGTCTCGTATTTCGGCTCTGTCTTGATAAGATCGGCCACGACGCCGATCAGGCCGCGCTCCGTGTCCTTGTGTTCCATTACACGCTTTACGCTGCCTCCGAACCCCTCGTAGCGCTCGGTCAGGTTGCGCAGGGCTTCCAGCCTGGATCTTTCGCGGTGATAGAGTACCTGTGTATTGCGAAGTTCTTCATCGGCTTTTGTGAGGTCCGTCTTCTTCCCCGCGATCTGCTTCTCGAGGTCCTCCTGCTGCGAGTTCAGGTTATTGATTTCTTCGCAGATGCCGCGGAAGATCTCATTCAGCTTTTCGATCTGCCGGTCGTGCTCCGCCTCATCGCTGGATGCGCGGACCAGCTTGCCGGTCAGCTCGCTCCTGCGGATGTCGTACTGCTCGCGCTTTTCGTTCAGGGCGGCCTGTTTTGCCTTGATAATGGCCCTTGTATTGAGGAGCTCGAGGATGCCCGCGCGCTTTTCATCAATCGCCGCAGCGAGCCTTAAGGATACCTCCTGGGCCTCCTGCTGCTCCTGCCTTGCCCTGTCCAGGGCTTCGCCCAGTCTGCTGAACTCTTCGTCGACGCCGCTCTTCTTATCGAGAACCTTCTGCTTTTCCTCTTCCCGCTCCCTGATCTGGCCCAGTACGGCCGTCTCGCGGTTGTGGAAATGCTCGGCGTTGCTCTTTGCGGAGCGGATCTGTTCGTTGAACAGCTTGATATCGCCTTCGAGCTTCTGTCTTACGATCTGCGCGCTGGCAATGGCGTCTCTTGCGCCTGTGATGCCCTTTTCAAGGTCTTCCAGCTGCGTGCGCAGGGATTCGTATTCCTGCTTTGCGTTCGCAAGGGCGCTTTCCGTCGAAGCAAGATTTGCCCTTGTATCCTCCAGTGTTCCCGTTGTCTCCTCGAGGCTCTTCTGGAGCCTTCCGTTCTCGATCAGGAACACGTTCACATCCAGCTTTTTCAGCTCTTCTCTGGTATCCAGATAGATCCTGGCCTTCTTTGCCTGAATCTCAAGGGGGCCGACCTGCTTTTCCAGCTCAGAGAGGATATCGTTGATGCGGACGAGATTGGCTCTCTCGTTTTCCAGCTTTTTCAGTGATGTGTCCTTGCGGTGCTTGAACTTGACGATACCTGCGGCTTCGTCAAAAAGCTCTCTCCTGTCCTCGGGCTTGTCGGAAAGGATCTTTTCGATCTGGCCCTGTCCGATAATGGAATAGCCTTCCTTACCGATACCGGTATCATAGAAGAGCTCCTGCACGTCCCTCAGGCGCACCTGTGCGCCGTTCATCAGGTATTCACTCTCGCCGCTCCGGTAAAGCCTTCTGGCAACCGTAACCTCGTCATAGGAGACCGGCAGCACATGATCCGTGTTATCCAGCGTAATCGCCACATACGCAAAAGAGAGCGGCTTTCGCAGCTCGGTTCCGGCAAAGATAACATCCTGCATCGATGCCCCTCGAAGCTGCTTTACCCGCTGCTCGCCCAGTACCCACCGCACTGCGTCAGCCACGTTGCTCTTGCCCGACCCGTTCGGTCCGACAATGCCCGTAAAGCCGTTATGAAATTCCAGTTTTATTTTGTTGGCAAAGGACTTGAAGCCCTGTACCTCTATGCTTTTTAAATACATCTATACCGTTTCGCCATCGGAGCCTTTTTTATTCTCCAGGTCAAGGAGCGTCCTGTAGGCCGCTTCCTGTTCCGCCGCTTTCTTTGAGCCTCCGCTGCCGCGCATATACTCACTGCCGTCGATCAGACAGGCGGCCGTATAGATCTTCATATGCTCCGGCCCGCTCTCATCCACAATCTCATAGGTCACGGCGCCGCCCGACTTCTGGACCCTCTCCTGGAGGATGGACTTTGCGTCGTAGAACATCAGCTTGCCGTCCGGGTCCGAGAGAATAAAGCGCATGACAAAAGCTCGCGCCTTCCCGATATCGCCGCTGTCAAGATAAATCGCCCCCAGAAGTGCCTCGCACACATCCGAGACGATGGAGTCCTTGCTGCGTCCGCCGCCGGCCTCCTCGCCCTTTCCGAGCCTGATATAGCGGTCAAGCCCGAACTGCCTTGCGCAGTGGGCAAGCGCAGGCTCGCACACAAGGCTGGCCCTCATTTTGGTCAGCTCGCCCTCGCGCTTTTCCGGATAGTGCCTGTAGAGGAATGTGCTCGAGAGCATCTCCAGCACCGCGTCGCCCAGAAATTCCAGTCTCTCGTAATCCTCGTAGAGCCGGACCTTCTGTTCATTTGCGTAGGAGGAGTGTGTCAGGGCACAAATAAGCAGATACCGGTCCTGGAACCGGTATCCGATCTGCTGCTCCAGTATGGACAGACTGTTCTCAAAGTCCCTGTCTGTCTGAGATATCACAACATTATGTTTCACAGTGCTTTATTCCGCTGTCGCTCCCTTGATCAGTTCAAGTGCCTCGCCGACGGTCGTAACATGCTCTGCCTTCTCCTGCGGAACAGAAATTCCGTATTCCTCTTCGATTCCCATGACAATCTGGTACAGATCCAGGGAATCCGCCCCGAGATCATCTGCAAAGGTAGATTCCACCGTGATCTCGTCGGGATCAACGTTCAGCACATCTGCGATAATATTCTTCAGCTTGATAAATTCCTGATCCATGATACTTCCTTTCCTACTGGCTGTTATGCCTTCTTTGTCCGGTCGACAAGGTGCATCCGTCCGATGAACTCCTCGTTGATCTTCTTTTTCTTATAATCGATGCACTGCTCGATCGCGTGCTGCACCTCAATGGCAACAGCGCTGCCGTGGCTCTTTACAACCAGGCCGCCAAGGCCGAGGAGCGGCGCACCGCCGTAGGTCTTCGCATCGAACTTTTTAAGCGTGGTCTTCAGTGCCGGCTTGATCAGAAGGGCCCCGATTTCAGCCCTTAAGGAGGACATCAGCGCCCCCTTGATCTCTGACAGCAGAACCTTTGCAACGCCTTCATACATCTTCAGTATAACATTACCTGCAAAGGCATCGCAAACTACTACATCCGCGGCTCCCGCAGGCACCTCTCTCGCCTCGATATTTCCCACGAAATTGATGCCCTCAAGTTCCTTTAAAAGAGGATAGGTCTCCTTGGTGAGCGCATTCCCCTTCTCTTCCTCCGTCCCGATGTTCAGGAGCGCGACGCGCGGATTCGAAATGCCCATGATCTTCTCCATATAGATAGACCCCATCTGGGCAAACTGGACGAGCTGGGAGCTTCTTGCATCCACGTTGGCGCCGCAGTCAATCAGAAGGACCGGGCCTTTTGCCGTGGGCATGACAGGCGCAAGGGGCGGGCGCTCGATTCCCTTGATCCGCCCGACGATCAGCTGGCCTCCTACGAGCGTCGCACCGGTCGAGCCGCATGTTACGAAGGCGTCACACTCCTTGTCGTGCACCATCTTCATGCCGACGACCATGGAGGAGTCCTTCTTGGTGCGGATTGCCGCCACCGGGGGCTCAGCCATCTCGATAATTTCCGTTGTATGGCGGATCTCAAGGCGCTCCTTCGGATAATCCGTTCCTTCGAGCTCCTTTTTCACCGCGCCCTCATCTCCTACAAGGACGATGAAAAGCTCACTGTTAGCCTTGAGCGCGTCCACCGCGCCCTTTACTGTTTCCCGCGGGGCATTGTCGCCTCCCATGGCGTCCACCGCGACGCGGACGAGTCCGTTACTGTCACTCATAGCCGGCTCCTCAGAATAGAATATATTTTTTCAGTTCCTGATACAGGCGCGCGATCGGAAGACCTACCACATTGTTGTAGTCTCCTTCGATGCCTCTGACATAAATGCCGAACCTTCCCTGGATCCCATAGGCTCCCGCCTTGTCCATCGGCTCTCCCGTGCGGATATAGGAACGGATTTCGTCACCTGTCATCCGAAAGACATGAACCTTTGTCGTTTCGCTGAACGCAACCTTCAGCGGGGAATCCCCAGCGCCGGAGGGCGCCTTCAGGAAAACCGCGCATACTCCGGTCATGACTTCGTGATCCCTGCCCTGCAGCATTCGGAGCATCCCTTCGGCATCCTCTTCGTCTGCAGGCTTTCCGAGAATCTTCCCGCCACAGACTACAATTGTATCCGCACCGATGACACATGTCCACGGTCTTTGCGGTTTTTCTTCCCCCGTACGGATGAAACGGGCAATTTCCGACGCCTTATGCGCGGCGAGCTCCTGAACATAAGCCGCGGGGTCTGTCTTGCTGCTCTTTTCCTCCCCGGCGGCGGGCAGGACTTCAAAATCTATTCCTGCCTGAGAGAGAAGCTGCCTTCTTCGCGGCGATGCGGATGCCAGGACAAACCTGACATCCGCAGCCTTAAGTTTACCATTATTTTCAAACGTAGCTATTGTATTATTCCTCCTGCTGCTCTTCCCGGCCATCGTCTTCGAATCCGCCCCGGCTCAGAGCTCCGTCCATGAGCTTTAACAGCTCAAGTGCACTGCGGAAATATACCTTCTTGTTCTCCTCGGCCCAGACCACCTGTCCCTGCCAGGTGGAATTCTGTCTGTACTTCACCTGGACAATGAAGGTTGCCTGCTCGCCTCTTTTTTCGTCTATATCGCTCATTACTCTGACCCTTTCCAGTCTCTTGATATGATTTACCGCTTCCGCCTTTACAGGATAAAAGGAACGCGGAACAGTTGACCTCTGCGGAAAATTCAGCTCATCAAAATGACTGTCAAGTTTCCAGATAAGATCCATTGAGCTGATAAACGGATGTGCCTCAGTGTGGTACTGATCCCAGTAAACGCCGCGGTAGTCCCCGCCCTGGCCTCCGTTTACGCATACAGTTACCAGGTTGACAGCAAAAAGCTTTATTCTTTTTTCTGATTTCGTGTTGTTACCCATTCAGCCTGCATTCTCCTGTTCGCACGGGAACAGTCTGTATCTGCGGAGCAAGTTGCCGCCATATCTGCCTGTTACAGTCTGGACAGATCCGCAAGGGAAACATTGCTGTAACTGACCGCAGCCTTGTTGCCCTCAGCTTCCTTCAGCCTGCGGCTGATGCGTGCCGCAACGACGTCGCACCCTTCCCTGCTCGCTCCGACCAGCAGGATGAGATACTGCGACGCACTGTATTTTGTGTAAATATCGCCTCTCCGGAGGCTCGCCCCGATGCAGGACTTCAGTGTGTCGGAACGCTTCTCGAGTTTCTCGCGGTTTGCGATCGGCTTCCCCTCATAGTCGAGCAGCGTGCACAGCTGCAGGAAAACGGAATAGCCCTCGCGCTCCATATTGCGTTCCAGGACGTGATAGATATCAATAAAGCTCGGATAGGAACAGTAATACGCTCCCGTGAACGGATCCTCCTGGAGGGAGCTCTGGATCTCGGTGATCCTGCTCTCCGGAGAGGTCAGCCTCTGGCTCATTCTCCGGTAGTTCTCCAGCATCTTGTCCGAGGGAGGCAGGCCCATCTCGTCAGAATAGCGGCGCACGGTCCTGTCGTAGAGGTCATAGGCTGTCCTGTAATCCTCCTTGCAGATCAGCGCGTCGATCTGATACGCCTGCCAGTCATTGTCGGGATAAATTCTCGCAGCCTTTTCATAGATGCGGAACATATCGTCAAATTCGTTGCGTCCCCTGGCGTACTCGCCAAGCCACAGCACGCATTCGTCAAAATCCTGGCGCAGGTGCGTGGCGTCGGAGACGACCCAGGTCCTTGTCATCAGCTCCGGCAAAAGCTCTCCTCTGTAGAGATCATACGCCTGCTGGTAGAACTCCTTCTTGCCCTCCTGGGTGTCGGCCTCTCTCGCCATACGAACCATTTCCCTGAAATCCGCGACGTCAATCCGCACGGGAAACTCAGGGTCGGGAATATATACCTTGCCGCTTTTTACGATATAGTCTGCCTTCGGAAGTCCGGCAGCAACCATCTGCTTGCGCATCTGGAATATCAAATTGTTGAAGCTGTTGTTCGGGTTGGAAAGATCGTCTGTGTCGTACAGTTCCCTGACAATCTGATTTTTGGAAATGCCTTTGTCCGCACGCAGCCAGATCAGCTGCAGCAGCTGAACGAATTTAGCCGTAGTATTCCTGCCGAGAACAATTTCTTCCTCGTTGTATTCCAGGGAAAATCCTCCCAGCAGATGAATATATAGTATCTTCTCTTCGTTCATGAAAAACTCCAAACAGAAAATGGCGCCTTACCGACGCCGTTTTCACTTACATATCACATTTTATCATGTGTAGTACACGATTGCAAAAAAATAATTGCTTTCACGATCAGAATACACATCAAATATTGCGGAATTTTTACACAAATGGAGGTGATACTATACTTATTCTGTTGTGTTCTCACTCCCTGCCGTCCCAGCAGTAGGTGCACAGCTTCTCCCGGTCAATTCCGATCGAAGCAATCATATCATCCAGACGATTGTAGCGGAGGGACGTAAAGCCCAGCTGGGCGCGGATATCCTCCAGCATGCGGTGATATCTGTCGGAATCCGGATTCGCGTAATCCTCAAGGACAGAGCGCTCAACATCCACGCCCTCTTCCTTGTTGATGATTCTGCGCGCGATCAGCTCCATTTCAGAGGTCGAGCGGGAGAAATTGATGTATTTGCAGCCAAAGAGAATCGGCGGGCACGCAGGCCGTACATGGACCTCCCTGGCACCGCTCTGGTAGAGGAAATCGGAGGTTTCGCGAAGCTGCGTTCCCCTGACGATGGAGTCATCGATCAGAAGGAGCCTGCGGTTCTCGATCAGCTCGTGAACCGGCACCAGCTTCATGCGGGCGATCAGGTCGCGCCTTGACTGGATCGTGGGCATAAACGAGCGCGGCCAGGTCGGCGTATATTTGATGAACGGTCTCGAGAAGGGAACGCCGGATTCATTCGCATAGCCGATCGCGTGTGCGGTGCCGGAGTCCGGAACGCCCGCAACCGTGTCGATATCGTCCCTTGTCATCCCGTCGCGCCTTGCAAGGTACTCGCCGCACTTGTTCCTCATTTCCTCGACGGAAACGCCCTCATAGCGCGAGGAGGGATAGCCGTAATACACCCACAGAAAGGTGCAGATCTTCATCTTTTTGCCCGGAGCAGCGAGCGTTGTCACACTCTCCGGCGTCATGATGCAGATCTCTCCCGGGCCGAGTTCCTTATAGTCGTGATATTCCAGGTTCAGGTATGCAAAGGATTCAAAGGAAGCACAGAACCCGTCTTCCTTCTTTCCGATCACAAGAGGCGTCCTTCCCATTTTGTCGCGCGCACAGTAGATACCCTGCGGCGTCATCAGAAGAATCGTGATCGAGCCGTCGATCACCTCCTGCGCATATTGAATTCCTTCGATAATGTTGTCCTTCTGGTTGATAAGAGAAGCGGTCAGCTCGGTAGCATTGATGCTGCCTCCGCTCATCTCAAGGAAATGAGTGCCGGTCCGTTTTGTAACCGTCTCTGAGAGCTGGTCGATGTTATTGATCTTGCCGACTGTGGATATGGCGTAGGTGCCGTGGTGCGAACGGACGATCAGGGGCTGAGGCTCGTAATCCGATATACAGCCTATTCCCAGATTGCCGGACATGGAAGCGATTTCGTGTTCAAACTTTGACCGGAACGGAGTGCTCTCGATGTTATGGATCGAGCGGTTGAATCCGTCCTTCCCGTATACCACCAGACCTGCACGCCTGGTGCCGAGGTGCGAGTGATAATCAGTACCAAAAAACAAATCAAAGACGCATTCCGTCTTCAATGCTGCAGCAAAAAATCCACCCATGCTTTTTCCTCCTGAATACGTGGATAAATATACATTAACGGTCTTTTCATACGCAATATCAGATTTAACCAAAATGCAAAAAGCATCAACCTCTCTTTTTGACAATCCCCCCAAGTGATATAATGCAGGAACAGCAGGTCAAACGATCGAAGCTTAAGGATAACGAAGGAGTACTGACAATATGGAACAACTGGCAATTCACGGCGGAAAGCCGGTACGAGATAAAAAAATATTCTATGGAAGACAATGGATCAATGAAGATGACATCGCCGCGGTGGCCGATGCGCTCCGCTCCGACCTTATAACAACCGGGCCCAGAGCCGTAAAGGTCGAAAAAGAGCTCTGTGAATATACCGGAGCATCTTATGCAACCATGTGCGCCAACGGCACCGCCGCCCTCCATCTGGCCGCAATGGCCGCGGGCGTCGGCCCGGGAGATGAGGTCATAACGACGGCCCTCACCTTTGCGGCAAGCGCCAACTGTGCGCTGTACTGCGGCGCAAGGCCCGTGTTTGCCGATATTGATCCCGAAACCTACAATATCGATCCGGAAATGATCGAAAAGTGCATAACCCCCAGAACTAAGGCAGTTGTCGCCGTGGACTTTGCGGGGTGCAGTATTGACCACAGGGCAATCCGGGATATCTGCGACCGCCACGGCCTCGTGTTTATCGAGGATGCTGCCCATGCGATCGGGACAAAGGACGGCGGAAAGGGCGTCGGCAGCATCGCCGATATGACCTGTTTCTCCTTCCATCCCGTAAAGACCGTTACCAGCGGCGAGGGCGGCGCCGTCCTTACAAACGACAGCCGATATCACCATCTTCTCCAGACCCTGCGGACGCACGGCATCGAGCACGACGACGAATACCTTGTCGACGGCCCTCACGAGGGCCCCTGGTACTACGAGCAGCAGTATCTGGGTTATAACTACAGGATCACCGATTTCCAGTGCGCTCTCCTTTCAAGCCAGCTAAGGCGCATTGATCAGTTCATCGCAAGAAGAAAAGAAATCGTGGAGAAATATAACGAGGTCTTCGGCAGCATGCAGCAGTTCAAACTCCAGAAGGAACTGCCGGGAACCGACAGTGTGCATCACCTTTATATCCTGCAGCTGGATCCGGAGCACATCTCCTGCTCCCGCGCGGAGTTCTTTGCCGCGATGAGCGCCGAGAACGTCCAGTGCCAGATACACTACGTGCCCGTCTACTGGTTCCCTTACTACAGGGGCCTCGGCTACGAGAAGGGCCTCTGCCCCGAGTGCGAAAAAGTGTACAGCAATATCATCAGCATTCCGCTCTACCCGCTTCTTACGGACAGTGACGTAGACGATGTCATCCACGCCGTCACCAAAATTGCGGAGTATTACAGAAGGTAAGCCCCGGCCGCCGGCTTTTGCGGCGCCTGCCCGCAGCGGCAGGAACATCAGCAGAATACAGTATTTAACGCAGCAGGCCGGAGAAATCCTCTCCGGCCTGCATTTTTCCGTCCTATTTTACCGCATTCCACGGCATTTTCTGAGCCTTAATTTCCTGCCACGGGTTTTCGACCGCCTGAATCCGCAGAATGCCGAAATACGCATCATCCAGCGCTTCCGAAAGCGGATACGGCTCCTTACCGCCGCCGATATAGTCTTCCATATCCATCAGGATCGATGCGATGGCAAACTCATCCTGCTGCTGATCCAAATACAGCTCCGGAGACCAGCTCTTTCTCAAATCCCTGAGATCCTGCGTATCCAGCGCGCTGTAGGCAGCGGGTATCTCAGGCATGAGATAAACCCTTTTCGGCAGGTTATCTTCTCCCACATAAGAGATGAACCTGTCATTCCACTCACCCCTGTCTCCGCGCAGAATCAGGTGCCTCGTGCGGATATAGGAGCGGTACTGGAGCGAAGCAAAGTCATAGATCGCAGTTTTACCGGATGAAAACTCAATATTGACGATGTCCCGCTGTTCCTTCTCCATACTGCCGTCAAGGATCGCCCCTGCCCTCGAATCCGTGGAAACAACGTTTTTCTCGAGCTGCACTGCGTGGAGCGAATAGGTCTCGTCAAAAGTCATAAGAAGGCGCCTGATCAGACTGATTCCGTGATGCTTGTGCGCAAGGGACAGATACAGGGAAATCGGTGTTCCGATCAGCCCCTCGTTGATGTACCGGAAACCATCCGCCATCACAGGATACCTGTGATACTGCTCGCAGCAGACGATCTTTGCTCCCGCTTCATGCATCTCCCATATTTTCAGGAGCTTATCAAGACTGTTCCCCATCGGCGTCTCCGCCAGAACAGGATATCCCATCTGTGCCCATTCCATCGTTACATCCGCGATATGGGCGAGATCAACAACGACTACAACAAAGTCCGGGTTAAAGAGAAGCGCTTCCTCCTTTGAAGCCACTGCCTTTACGCCTGTTCGGCCCATCATTGCATCCGCCTTCTCCTGCGATCTGCAAAGGAACATCGCTTCGAAGAGCTTCGGATACTTTACGGATATTCTGGCATAAAACTCTGATCTGTAACCGGAGCCGACAATAAGATATCTTGACATCGTAACCTCCCTTCCACTTCTGGACGTGGTGGTGAACTGCCCACGTTCATGCAATACGTTCAGACAAATACTGTATCTTCAGCGTATACCAGAGAGTATAGATAATCAGGATCTATATCGATGCACTCAGTCGGATCATTCTTTCCTGATAAATCCCAGGCAAGAGTGTCATTCATTATTTTGCAGTTATCGATGAAGAATGATTTGTCTTTCAACCGGCAAAACACACCTTGGTTCAGCTTCGGTCTTGCATCATATTTCACAATCTTCCCATCACAAAAATATACCGTAACTGTATAATCATTATGCGGAACTACCTGAACAATTTCCGGAGTATAATCCATCATACAGTATCACCTCCAACGCCTTACATCAATTTTCCTTTCTGTTAACAACTAAAACCACACAACAAGCAACAATCCTTATCTAAAGCATCTGTGAATAATGTCGATTATCTTATCCTGCTGAGCAGGCGTCATCTTGTTGTCGGACGGCAGGCACAGGCCTCTTCTGAAGATATCCGCACCAACATCCTCACAGGAGCCGGCGATGTAGGCGTTGGAGCCTCCTCTCCCGTTTCCGTTCGCTGTGATGAACGGGCTGTTCCTGTAATAGGGCTGCATATGCATCGGCTTCCAAATTACTCATGTTACACATATTACATTGTCAATCCATCGCTTTTTCAAAACAGGCAGTTTTTATGTGATTTTTGCCTATTTCCAGCCCAATTCCGATGCAATATGGATTTTCTGCAACGTTACACGGGATTTCTCAATGTTACCCATGTGACGTCTGTTTCTTTTCCTTCTCGCGCTCAGCATAAAGAGCGTTTCTCATCATTGATTGAACGAATCTTTTTACCTCTGGGCTGAGTAGCCGATATACCCCCAGCAACAGTTCCTCATCAGCCTTTCTCAACAGCTCTTCTGTTTCTTCCCAATCGTCTATAAAGACCATATTACGGTCATCTATAACACCCGTTAAATAAAGTGTAGACGTATTGAAGATCTGAGCAAGAAGTAACAGATTCTCGTCTGACGGAGGATTTTCGTTTTTCTCCCATCGATGGACTGTCATTCGGCTAACACCGATCTTTCCTGCCAATTGCTCCTGTTTCAGATTTGCTTCAGTCCTGAGTTCTTTCAGTCCTGAGTTCTTTAAGTCGTTCCGCAAAATTTGCCAAACTGATATCTCCCTTCTAAGTATATGCATCACGGCAGTATTCGCCGCGTTTTTTTCTTTGTCAACTCTGCCGTCATCTTCCTTCAAAATATATCATCATGAAGCAAGCTCTTCTATATACCTGCTCCTTTCGTCCCACCAGAAAGGTCTAATACCATATTGCTTCGCAGCATCACTCAGTGCAATGTTCTTCTTATTACCATGATTAAGAATCAGGTAATTGACAGAATCCTTCCTACTCTCCCTCACATCTGTCCATGAAAAAATCGCGGACTGTACATTCTGTCTCGTAGGCTGATTAAGAGTAGTAATCATTCTTTCTGGTTGTGTTTTCGAAGCAGGTACGACAAAATCAAACCTCTGAGGGAGACCTGATCTCCCAGAAAACATCACAGAAGCCGTGCAGCGGATGTCATTTTCGTCAAAGAAGGTCTTTACCTCATCAAGAAAGAATCCTCTGATTTTGGGCGAAGTAAGATAGAATAGATCACTAAACTTGAGCATAGCCTGAATCATAAAATGTTCCGTCTGTGCCACAAGCGTGGAACTAGATGCCTTTGCAGTGATAGCACCGTTATCTATAGAAACATTCATCGAATCAGCCAGATACTGCACAAGTTCTTTCCTTTTTTTTGTGCTCAGATTCAGCCCGGTCATCTCTATATCTGCAAAAGTATAACCATCATCTGTGAACAGAAAGCTCTCCCCTTCTCGTTTCACATAAAACTGGATAGCATCGTTATGTGAATCCAGAAAAGGAGTGGTTATCTCAGTATAGCCATTGATAAACCGTTGAGCGGAATTGTTTTTTATCCAATTTATATATTCTTTTATAAAATCAGGTTCCTGGGTTTTCATCGCAAAGCTCCTTTTGCTCACAAATCATCAACTCGTCGATATTGTACGTGTGACAATACTGCAGAAAATTCTTTACAGTGTTGATGTGATCATCTACATTTCCGAAAACAGCCGGAATATCGTATGCCCATACATCCCACTTACCTGTATCTTTAGTTCGAATATGAATATGGGGACAAGGTACTTTCGTTCCATCCGGATTTACATGAACAGGTCCATTCACATCAATTCGGAGCAGATCTTCCTGTGGGTAGTGTAGATTGATAGAATACTTTCCCGGAACGATCGTACTCTTTCTGTTTATATATACCGTAAATCTGTCTTTTGGAGATTGTAGAGATTGCAGAGGTATTGAGTTCATCTGTCCCTTTTCAGGGAAATAGTAGGTACCTGTCAACAACAATTTTTTCATCACTTGTATGAGTTCCTGAGTTTGTTCCCTTGTCATCTTCTACACCCCCGGTGTATTCGAGTAATTCATAATCAAATAAAAAACTGTGTGACCGCTTTTCAAAGCACAACCATTATTTGAATAGGCTATGAATAATACCAATTAGCCATTAACAGATACCCCTGCAAAACGACGTTTTACTCTTTATCTTCCTTCTGCTGCGAAACTGGCATGCTCTGAGATTGCATGTTTTTCATGTTCAAAGCTACTTGCGCCAGTGCAAGTAGCCCCTCTTGATAGAAACGCTGGTTTTCTTCAGCTTCTATCATTCCTTTGGGCTTATACGGTTTCTGAATGGTTTTCCATGTAATCGTTTCCTTATATCCAAGTGATTCTGCCATAGCTTCCAATAGTTCGTATTGAGCATCTTGTACCTTCTTCAGTTCGGTATCCGTGGGATTCTCAACACAAAGCTTATCATAATATTTTTTCCATGCAGCACGAACCTTTTCATCATCAGAAAACACAACGTCCAGAACATTCAAAGCCCGTACACTTTCAACCGTCCAACCATTTCTCGACATCATAAGTGTTTTAAATAGCTCAAGCTTATCTTTTCTACGTTCATGTTTATCTTGTAGTTTTTGTCCGATCCATACAGCAGCAATCGGAGCAATTACCACAGCTACTAAGTTTATAATAATCAGCCACATCTTTCTCTTTCCTCAAGTGTTTCTAACGGAAGCACCTGTGAATAATCTCGATAATCCTATCCTGCTGCTCCGGAGTCATCTTGTTATCGCTCGGCAGGCAGAGACCTCTTCTGAAGATATCCGCACCAACATCCTCACAGGAGCCGGCGATGTAGGCGTTGGAGCCTCCTCTCCCGTTTCCGTTCGCTGTGATGAACGGGCTGTTCCTGTAATAGGGCTGCATATGCATCGGTTTCCAGATGGGACGTCCTTCCGCGTTAAATGCTGCTATCGCGGCCAGGATTTCTCCGGGCGAGCTCTTTCCCCTCCCGGAAATCCAGAGCTCATCCTGCTCACCGCGCACAAACGGCGCCATGGCATCCTCATCGATGAGAATGCAGGAAAGCCAGTAATTGGGCTCACTGCACGCAAAATCAATCGGATTCATGGTGACCGGCAGGTCCTTAAGGCCGTCCCTGTACCGCTCCCAGACCGCCTTTTTCTGCTGTCTGTGCTCGTCAGCATACGGAAGCTGGCCGCGAACGATACCGGCAATGATATTGCTCATCCGGTAGTTGTAGCCCAGCTCCTCATGCTGATACCAGGGAGCATTCTCTCTGGACTGCGTGGACCATTTTCTGACCTTGTTTGCCCACTCGAGGTCGTCGGTCAGAAGCATTCCGCCGCTGGATCCCGTTATCAGTTTATTCCCGTTCCAGCTGAGGACACTGACATCACCAAAGCATCCGGTCTGTTTCCCTTTATAGGTCGCAAGGAAGGACTCCGCTGCATCTTCAAGAACCAGCGCCCCGTGCTTTCTGGCGATGGCGCAGATCTCATCAATCTTTCCGGGCGTACCGTACAGGTGAGCAACGACAACCAGTTTCACTTCCGGATAAATCTCAAAGGCTTTCTCGAGCGCTGCGGGATCCATATTCCAGGTATCTCTTTCCGTGTCGATAAAGACCGGTTCTCCGCCCTCATAGCAGATCGGGTTGTCTGTGGCATCAAAGGTCATGTCCGTCGCAAAAACGCGGTGTCCCTCGAGAGTGCCGTGCCCCGGCATCGCCTGACCGTAGAGCTCCTGCGCAAGGAGTCTCATTCCAAGATGGAGCGCTGCCGTTCCCGCAGAAAGAGCAACGGCATAATTCCTGCCGACGATCCCGGCAGTCGTCTTTTCTATTTCGTTGATGTTCGCTCCGACGGTGGATACCCAGTTCGTCCGGATCGCCTCGTCGACCCACTTCTGCTCCTCGCCGTGCATGGTAGGGGACGAGAGCCATACCTTCTGTTCAAAAGGTTCAATACCCGCAAAGCGGGGATCATTCATAAAGTCATGCACAATATCATCTCCGGTTTTATTGATATAGTCAGATTGAGTATAGCATATTTTCCAATAAGAAAGAGCAGCGCTTTACAGCTCTGCTCCTTCTGAAAATCTGTTATTAAACAGCTGTGTTAATTACGCGATGACGGAAACAACACGGCCTGATCCAACAGTACGTCCGCCTTCACGAATAGCGAATGTAAGACCCTGCTCCATAGCGATCGGGTGAATCAGCTCGATGGTCATCTCGACGTGATCGCCGGGCATGCACATTTCTGTGCCCTCAGGAAGGGAGATAAC
>ODAI012880233.1_pt1 | contig 16674 bp, 14 predicted proteins | sample 1539321 | NCBI WGS metagenome assembly ODAI01 (sample SAMN02144231, study PRJEB22623) | gut metagenome | biome: sheep rumen | host: Ovis aries | place: New Zealand | reverse complement strand
GAGGTGACCCTCTTCGTCGATCGCCACCTGCTGGAGGCCGAAAAGGTGAGTTTCCATCCCAACGACAACCACGCCTCGTTGGTGATAACCCGCGACGATATGTTGAAGTTCATCGAGGAAACCGGCAACCCCTACGAAATTGTTGATTTATACGATCCCAATTGTTGATAACGTGGCAAAATCAATGTTTCACGTGAAACAAAAAAGAAGAGGGCTGGAACAATTCCAGCCCTCTTCTTTTTACATCGACCGTGGGGAGAGAAATCAGTCTTTGATGATGACCGAGGTATTGCCGGTGACTTTGGCTGCATCGGCTTTCCCAAGGGTGACGGTTACATCGGAGCCCACTGAGGTGCCAGCACCGTAGCCGCCACCATGTATGTTGCCAGTCGGTGCGCGAGAACCCCGTGGTGCCTTTTGCCGGCGACTACCAGCCTACCGTGAATCTTTTCATTGCATCGTTGCGCGAAGTGCTCCGGCACGACGACAACCCCAACCGTCTCGGGGCCGTACAGAACCTGACGCGTGCCTTCTTCCTCAGCATGCCGCAGCTGAAGAAAGCAAGCCATGTGCCCCAAAGCCACCGTGATGAACTGATGTTCAACTTCCTGCAAGAGTTGCGGCAGCATTTCCGCGCCGAGCGCACCATTGCCTTCTATGCCGACCGGCTCTGCCTCTCGTCGAAGCACCTGTCGAAGGTGGTGAAGCAGGCGAGCGGGCGCACGGTGCACGACTGGATCGACGAGTATGTGACCACCGAGGCCAAGGCGCTGCTGCGCAGCACCGACATGACCGTCAGCCAGGTGGCCGACGCGCTCGGCTTCGCCTCGCAGCCCTTGTTCACCAAGTTCTTCCGCTGCGCCACCGGGCTCAACCCCTCGAAGGTGCGCCGTCGTGAGTAGGCAATGGGCGGTTATCCACACCGTCCCGCCTCCGGTTCCGCACCGTTCCCCCTCCGTCCGTCAACGGAGGTGAGACGGAGTTAAGACGGAGGTGAGACGGAGGTGAGACGGAGGTGATGCGGAAGCAAAGGGGGGTGAAAAAAGAAAAAAAAGCCGTGTGAAGATTTTTTCGTAATTTTGCACCTGCAATGAAAAAACAGGAATATACCGTTACCGAGCCTAAGGAGTTGCTCGAGTTTCTGATAGAGAAGATGCCTGACAGCAGCCGCACGCGGGTGAAGGAGCTGCTGGCGCACAATGTCTATGTCGATGGGCGCCGCACGTCGCAGTTCAACTACCCGTTGCAACGGGGTATGAAGGTTTCCATCGAGAAGGCTTCGTTCCAGGACCGCCTGCGTCCGCGCGACCTCGACATTGTCTTCGAAGACCAGCACCTGCTGGTGGTGAACAAGCACGAGGGCTTGCTGAGCTACAGCAAGTTCCCCAACGACAAGACTGTCATCACGGTGCTCAACCAGTATCTGGCCGCCACGCACCAGAAATGCCACGCCCACATCGTGCATCGTCTCGACCGCGACACCAGCGGCCTGATGGTGGTCAGCAAGAGCAAGGAGGTGAGCCAGAAATTCGAGGAGGACTGGAAGGGCATGGTGTTCGACCGGCGCTATGTGGCGGTGGCCTGGGGCCATATCGAGCCGAAGAGAGGCGAGGTGAAGAGTTGGTTCACCGACGGCGAGTACTGTGTGCTGTCGTCGCCCACGGACAATGGAGGCAAGCTGGCGGTGACGCACTACGAGGTGAAGCAGACGTCGCGGCGCTATAGTCTGGTGGAGTTGAAGCTGGACACGGGCCGCAGGAACCAGATACGGGTGCACCTGCGCGACTTGCAGCATCCGGTGGTGCACGACCCGATGTACGGTTACAAGGAGGATGTGTCGCCCATCAACCGGCTGGCGCTGCATGCTTTCAGGCTCTGCTTCCAGCACCCGGTGACGGGCAAGAGGCTGAAGTTCGAGACCCCTGTTCCGGCCTCGTTCCAGAAATTGATGGAGCTTTAAAGGGTTTCCTTCAGATCGACAAGGAAACGGCGGACCTCGGTGAGGCGGTTGATGACTTCCTGACGCGGGTCTTCGAGGGGGCGTGTGCGCATCTGCTCACGGGCACCCTCGAGGGTGTAGCCGCATTGGCGTGTGAGGTACTGGATGCGGCGCAGGAGGTCGATGTCGTGTTCGGTGTAGGAGCGCACTCCACGACGGTTTTTGACAGGCCTGAGGCTGTCGAATTCGCTTTCCCAGAAGCGGAGCACGGAAGGGGCCTCGCCGAGCATGGTGGCGACTTCGCCGATGCTGTAGTACAGTTTCTTGTTTTCCATGGCTGTCAATAGGAATAATAACTCTTGTTTTCGAGGTAGCTCTGGCGTTTCTCGTATTTGATGTCGCGCAGGGCGTCGGCTTTGATGTTGATCTGGAAGAACCAGCTCTTGTAGTAGCCGAAAGGCACCCAGGAGAAACGCATCTCCCAGCAGTGGAGGTCGCGATAGACATCGACTGTGGTGTAGGACATGCCCTTGTTGCTGATGTCGTAGCCGGTGGACATGGCGAGGCGCCAGTTCTTAGTGAGGCTGACGTTGGCCGAGAGGGTGATGCTCTGGATGGTCTGGTTCTTGAAGTTCATCTCGCGGGCCACGTAGCGATCTACAGAGCTGAAGGTGTAGCTGATGCTGACATTCCAGGGGACGCTGAAATCGACGTAGCTGCCCATGAGCAGGGCGGCGTTGTAGTTGTGCGGCGTCTGGATGAGGGTGGCCACGGGATGGCCTTCGTTCTTGGTGTCTTTGTTGCCGCTGAAGGTATTGTTGTTGAGGCTGTAGGAGAGCTGGGTGCTCCAGGTGGCGTTGTCCATGCGGAAGAGGCGTCCTTCTTCGTTTATGAGGAGCTTGTCGTGGATAAGGCCGAGGCTGTCGATGACATAGGGGCTGAAGGAGCCGGAGTAGTTGAGCGTGAGAGCGCGGAAGAGGGTGGTTCGTCCGGTGACAGAGAGGTTGGACAGACGGAGAGAATCTTTGGCAAGGTCGTAGCTCATGGCCAGATTGAGATTCTCGATGAGGGCTATCTTGCGCATCTCGGCAGCGGTGTCGAAAGGATTCTGGACCTTGATTTCGAGGTTGTTTCCTATGCTGGCGCGGATATTGCCGCTGCGGCCGTCGGGCGGGCCTCCATAGAGGCTCTGGGTGAAGATGGAGTAGCGGTGCACATAACCGGTGGTGTCGGTGTATTGGCGCCACCAGCCGTAGCGTTCCTGGCCGAAATCGGGGTGGTAGGTGAAGCTGACGGAGGGGTTGATGACATGGCGGAGCGCCTTGAGGGGGCCGTATTTAAACTGGAACATGCCGTAGATGCGGGTGGAAAGGGAGGAGGAGACATTGAAGTCGCGGTTGGACCTGAAGCCGAAGATGGTGTCGGTGGAGAGGATGCCGGTCTGGTTGTCGTAGTTGTGCTCGATGGTGCTCCAGTGCCAGCGTTCGTTGTAGTTGAATGAGTTGGTCCAGTTGAAGAATTTGAGTAGTTTGACAGTGGAGGAGAGGGGGATGCTGTGTCTGACGCCATACTGCATCCGGTTGAGTGTGGAGGGTTTGAAGAGGTCGGTGTCTTGGGTGGTGAGGTTGTTCTCGGCGTTCAGCACATAGGAGAGGGAGATGTTCTCGTACCAGCGGTAGGCGCCGGAGGGTGTGCGTCGGCGCAAGGGGGAGATCGTGATGGAACTGAGCGAGATCGAGGGGAGCTTGATGTTCATCACGCCGGTCTGGGCGTTGAAAGATTCACGGGCCGAGGCCGAGAGGTTGAGGTAGGAGCCGATTTTGGTGCTGTAGTTGATGGAGGAGGTGGTGGTGGAGTTGAAGTAGTCGTTGCGGTTGGTGGTGTTTTTGTTGTAGTTGCGGCTTTGTAGGTTGACGTTGGCCGAGAAGCGGCTGTAGGGGTTGGCTTTGGGGTCTTGGTCGTGCTGCCAGGTGATTTTGAAGTCGTTGAAGGAATTGAAGGTGTAGGGATCGCCACGGATACCTTCGAAGGTCTGTCCCATGCGGGCATCGACGGCGCCTTTGTACTTGTATCGCTTATAGTAGTTGGATTTGCCTTCGATGGCCCAGCTGAGGTTGGTGTAAAGTTCACCGGTGAGGGAGAGGTCGATGTTGTCGTTGATGGCGAAGTAGTAACCGCCGTCGCGGAGGTAGTAGCCACGGTAGTTCATCCATCCGTAGGAGGGGATGAGAATACCGCTTTGCCGGGTTTTGTTGAGGGGGAAGAAGGCGAAGGGGAGCGCCACAGGGGTGGGCACGTTCTCCACGGTGAGCCAGGCGGGACCGGTGACGATCTTGTCGTTGGTGATGAGCTTGGACTTGGTGAAGTTGATGGCGAAGTGGGGGTCGGAGTAGTTGCAGGTGGTGTAACTGCCTCCGCTGAGGTACATGATGGAGTCGTTGATTTTCTTTACCTTGTTGCCGTGCAGGTAGCCGTCGCCTTCTTGGGTGATGACCCCTTGGATGATGCCTTTCTGGGTATTGTAGTTGAAGGTGATGGTGTCGGCATGGTATTCAGCGTCATCCTGTTTGAAGAACGGTCGTCCTTGGATGTTGCCGGCGGTGTCGTAGGTGCCGTGGGCAAAGAGGGTCTGGTGGTTGAAATCGACCCGCACCTGGTCGGCTTCCAGGATCATCTTGCCATAGTCGATGCTACCTTCGGTATAGAGAAACGCATGCCGGGAATCGAGATTCATGGCCACCGAGTCGAGGGCTTTGTATTTGATAACCTCTTTGATGGCGTTGGGGGAGAGGGGGGCCACGGTGTCGATATCGGCTTGGGCCGAGGCAGAAAACGACACTCCCACTGTAATTAAAAACAGTGGAAGAAAAGCTTTCGCTATGTGCCTCCTCAAACCCTCCAAATTATTTAATTTTCAATATTCAAAAAATGTTTGTATTTTTGCAAATCAGTTTGCAAAGATAAAACTATTTGCGCAAACTGAAAAACAAATTTTTATTGTTTTGGATATGAAACGATTATTTGTGTTGTTTATTGTACTCGCATTGCCGTGTGGAGCCGTTTTTTCGCAAAAAAAGGACACCTATCGCGTGCGTACGGTTGTGATAGACCCCGGACATGGCGGAGCCAAGCCCGGCGCCCAGGGTTCGCGGTCGTGGGAAAAGGACATTACGCTGTCTGTGGCCAAGAAATTCGGACAACTCATCAAAGATAACTATCCCGATGTGAAACTGATTTATACCCGCACCACCGATGTGGATATTTCCTTGGCCGAACGTGCCCGTATAGCTAACCGGAACAAGGCCGATCTTTTCATCTCCATTCATGCCAATTCGCATCCCACCAGTGCACCTACCGGCGTGGAGACCTTTGTCATGGGTCTTTCCGAGAGCAAGGCCAATCTGGAAGTGGCCAAGAAGGAGAATGCAGATATCTTGTTGGAGGCCGACTATAAAAACAACGCCGACTACAGCGGTTTCGACCCCAATGCCCCCGAGACCTACGTGATGTTGGCTATGTTCCAGAACGCTTTTATCGACAAAAGCCTCAATCTCGCTCAAGCCATTCAGAACCAATACAAGCAGAACCTCAAGACCATCAACCGCGGCGTGAAGCAGGCCGAGCTCTATGTGCTCTACAAAACCACCTGTCCGTCGGTGTTGACGGAGATCGGGTTCATCAGCAACCCCACGGAGGAGTCTTTCATGCTCAGTGACGAGGGGCAGGCGAAGATTGCCGTAAGTCTTTTCCGTGCTTTTATGAACTACAAGTCGGCCGAAGAGGGTACAGCCAAACTGGGCAATCCCGTCATCAACATCAAGGGTTGGAAGCAGGAGGGCGGAGAGAAGAAAGCGGAGAGCGAGAAGCCTGTGACCGTGCAGGAGGAGAAGGCAGAGGTGGCCGATGCCCAGCCGCAGGTTGCTGACGAAAAGCTCCCTGCCGCCAGCGGAAATAATGAAGTCCAGAAAGATACACAGGAGGTACAGGCTCCGACTGGAGGTTGGGAAGAGAAGACGGAGGCCAAGTCTGAGCCGCAGCCTGCTGTGGTGGAGGTATCGAAAGCCGTAGCCGTTGGGAAGCCCACACCGTCGGCACAGCTGCCCGCTGTGAAACAGGTGGAACCCAAGCCCATGGCTGAGCAGCCGAAGGTAGAACAGCCCAAACAGGAGCAGCCCAAGGCTCCATCCAAACCGGAACAACCCAAAGCTCCCGTTACCTCTGAGCAGCCGAAACAGCCGAAGGCCCCCGCTACCCCCGAGCAACCTAAACAGCCGAAGACGGAGTCCAAATCCCAGCAGCCAACGGCTGCCCAACAGGGAGCGGCAGGGGTGCGCTACCGTGTGCAGTTCTGTACCGCCACGCGTGACATGAAGCCCGGTGATCCCGACTTGCATGGCATCAAAGATATCCATGTGGCCCGTTCGGGCAAGTACTACATGTACACTGCCGGAGATTATACCACCTTGGCTGAGGCCCGTCAACGTTGCAAGAAAATCAAAGAGACCTCCACCTTCCGTGATGCTTTCGTCATCGCCATCTACCGTGGCGAGCGCATTACGTTGGACAGAGCGGCCCAGATAGAAAGTCAAAATCAGAAGAAGAAATAAAGTCAAAATAATGCCGGAGGCATGTCATACACCGAAGGCGTAATAACATCGTACAAAGTGCGGTGAGAAGAAATGATAGAAATTAACGATATATCCAAACTTTACGGCGAACAACGAGCTGTAGATCATGTCAGTTTCAGCGTGAACCAGGGTGAGATTGTGGGTCTTTTGGGCCCTAATGGAGCCGGTAAATCCACCTTGATGAAAATCCTCACCTGCTTCATTCCGCCTTCGGAGGGAGAGGCTTCGATATGCGGTCACAGCATCTACGACGACACCCTCGCCGTGCGCCGCTGCATTGGCTACCTCCCCGAGCATAACCCGCTTTACCTGGAGATGTTTGTGCGTGAATACCTACGTTTCGCCGCGGGTCTCAGCGGTGTGAAAAATGTTGGTCAGCGAGCCGACGAGATGATTGAACTTACAGGCCTGCAGCCAGAAGCCAACAAGCGCATCGGCCAGCTCTCCAAGGGTTACCGGCAGCGTGTGGGGCTTGCCCAGGCGCTCATCCACGACCCCCAGGTGCTTATTCTCGATGAACCTACCACAGGACTTGACCCTAACCAGCTGGAATTCATCCGCAATGTTATCCGCAACAGCGGCAAGAACAAAGCCGTACTGCTTTCCACACACATCATGCAGGAGGTGGAGGCTATGTGCAGCCGTGCCGTCATCATCAACCACGGCCGCATCGTGGCCGACGAAAGCATGAACGGTCTCAACGCCAAGAAACTCACCGAACAGTTCCATCAATTGACAATGTAATCGATATGACTCGTCAAGAATTAATCAACCTCATCCACGAGCGCCGCTCGTTTCTTTGTGTCGGCCTCGACACCGATCCCGCCAAGATGCCGGAACATCTGCGTAATGCACAGGACGGTGTGTTTCAGTTCAACCGCGCCATTATCGACGCCACCATCGACCATTGTGTGGCCTACAAGCCCAATCTGGCTTTCTATGAAGCCATGGGCATTGAGGGGTTGCGCCAGTTGAAGCTCACCATGGACTATATCCATGGTTTGAAGAAGCCTGTCTTTACCATCGCCGACGCCAAGCGCGGCGACATCGGCAACACCAGCGAGCGCTACGCCCGTGCTTTCCTCGACCCGCAAGGTGACTTCAATTTCGACGCCATCACCGTAGCTCCTTATATGGGTGCTGACAGCGTGCAGCCTTTCACCGTCTATCCCGGCAAGTGGGTCATCCTGCTGGCTCTGACCTCCAACAAGGGTGCGTTCGATTTCCAGCTGACGCAGGACAAAGAGGGTACGCCGCTCTACCAGCGTGTGCTCGAGACTTCCAAGCAATGGGGCAATGAGGACGACATGATGTATGTGGTCGGCGCCACCAAAGCTGAGATGCTCGCCGACGTGCGCCGCATCGTCCCCGGCAGCTTCCTGCTGGTGCCCGGGGTGGGTGCCCAGGGGGGAAGCCTCGAGGAGGTGTGCAAATATGGATTGACGAAGGATTGTGGGTTGCTGGTCAACTCTTCACGCGGTATCATCTATGCTTCCAATGGCACCGACTTTGCTGAAGCCGCCGGCCGTGAGGCACAGAAGCTCCAGCAACAAATGGCTGCGGTGTTATGAGTAACAAAACTCTCTTTCACATCTTGTTGGTCCTCACCATGGTTTGGGCGGGCCTCAGTTGCTTCAGCTACCTGATGATGGCACTCCTTATGCCCACCATGCAGGATCTCTATAGCCAAAATCCCACCCTGGTACCCGACCAGTTTGCTGTCATGATGGATCGCATGTTCGAGGTGCCGCGCAGTTTTTATGCCGCTTCTGGGGTGCTGTATGTCCTTGAGGTGGTCGGCGCCGCTGTTATGTGGCGTCTCCGCTGGACGGGATTTCACTGCTATACCCTGGCTCGCTTGTTGCTTCTTCTCCTTCCGGCACTTTTCCTTGGTCGTGGATTCGTCGGTGTGGGCGATATTATGTTCGCTCTCCTTTTTATCGCGGTCTATTACCTCCTTTTGCGACGCCTCATCGCCGAGCAGCAAGAACCGCCGGCCGATCTTCAGCCACCAGCAGAGATATAAGGAATGACTACAAAAAAGCTGACCCCCATGGAGGTCAGCTTTTTTATACTAAACATCTAAGATTACAGAAGTTTCTTTTTAAGGTTGAGAATCATGTCGTCTGTCATTTTCTCAAGGTCGTACTGCGGGTTCCATCCCCACTCGTTGCGGGCGCAGCTGTCGTCCATGTTGTCAGGCCAGGAGTCAGCGATGGCTTGCTTGATGGGCTCGGGCTCATAGACCATCTCAAAGTTGGGGTAGCGCTTCTTGATGACCTCGTAGATGGTCTCGGGACCGAAGCTCATGGCGGTGACGTTGAAGCTGTTGCGGTGCACCAGCTTGCTGGGGTCGGCTTCCATGATGTCGATCATGGCCTTCTGGGCATCGGGCATGTACATCATGTCCATGAGGGTGCCTTTCTTCAGCGGGCAGACGAATTTCTCGCCTTTGACGGCGGCGTAGTAGATTTCGACGGCGTAGTCGGTGGTGCCGCCGCCGGGGAGGGTCTGGTAACTGATGAGGCCGGGGAAGCGGACGCTGCGGGTATCTACGCCGAAGCGGGTGAAGTAGTAGTCGGAGAGCAGTTCGCCGGTCACCTTGGTGACACCGTAGATAGTGTTAGGGCGCTGGATGGTGTCTTGCGGGGTATTGACATGCGGCGTGGATGGGCCGAAGGCACCGATGCTCGAGGGCGTGAACACGGCACAGCCGAAAAGGCGGGCTACCTCGAGGCAGTTGACGAGGCTGCCGATACCTACATTCCAACCCAACATGGGGTTGAGTTCGGCGGTGGCGCTCAGGATGGCCGCCAGGTTGTAGATGGTGTCGATGTTGTACTGTTTCACAGCAGTGGCAATCTGCATAATCTGTGTGCTGTCGATGCGCTCCACAGGGCCGCGCTCGTAGGGGTCGCCTTTCAAGGGACGCAGGTCGCTGCACACGACGTTAGTGTCGCCATAGATGTCTCTCAAATTACGTGTCAGCTCACTGCCAATCTGGCCGCCGGCACCGACGATAAGAATCTTTTTCATCGTTATTCTATATTATGTTTGTTCATTATAATCAACAATATATCATATCATTGCATGGCATAATTCCCTGCAATGACGTGTACAAAGATACAAAATAAATTTTATTTGGCTGCAATTTCTTTCTACCGCTTGGCCTTGAGATGCATCACCAACTCGAGGGTCTTGCAAATGCGTCCGTTGGTCTCTGAAATCTCACCGCTGCCATCCACAGTCACCAGAAGTCCCGAGACGCGGTAGTAGTCAAGCACCGGAGTGGTCTGATCGTCGTAGAGATCCAGCCTGTGACGTATTACTTCCTCGGTGTCGTCGGCACGCCCGCTGATGGCGGCTCGCTCGTGGATGCGGCGCACCAATTCGTCACGCGGCACGTCAATGGCTACCACACAATCTATCTTGCGCTTCAATCGGCCGAAGAGGAACTCCAGCGTCTGTGCTTGCGACACGGTGCGAGGGAAGCCGTCGATGATGCAACCCTCTGGACGGTGAGGCATACCGTTGCGCTCCACGTCCCACGGGTCGAGGGCAGCGTCGGGGTCGGGCAGCGTAGAACGCAGTTCGAGGGCACGTCCGAGAAGCGACACCACGATGTCGTCGCCCACCAGGTCGCCGTGGTTCATTATGGCTTGCGCCCGCTGTCCGGTGGGGGTGCCAAGGGCCACTTCCTGCCGCAGCAGGTCGCCTGTCGAGATATGCAGGAAGTCGTACTTTTCAGCCAGCAACTGCGCCTGTGTTCCTTTTCCGGCTCCCGGCGCCCCAAAGATAACGATGTTGATCATATTTATGTTTTTCAGTCTCAATTTTGGGTGCAAAGATACGATATAAATCTGACATGACAAAAACAAAGTGCGGGAATGTTGATCACATTCCCGCACTTGTGTCGCATTTTTTGTGCAACAAGTTAGCCCTCGATTTCTTTGCGGACTTTCTTGAAGGCCTCGATGCACTTGTCGAGGTGCTCGTGCTCGTGGGCAGCGCTGATTTGGACGCGGATACGGGCTTGGCCCTTCGGGACGACGGGATAGTAGAATCCGGTGACGAAGATGCCTTCTTCCTGCATCTTGGCGGCATACTGCTGGCTCTTGGCGGCGTCGTAGATCATGACGGCGCAGATAGCGCTCTCGCTGGGCTTGCAGTCGAAGCCTTCCTCCTTCATGCGGCGCAGGAAGTAGTCGGTGTTCTCGTGCAGTTTGTCCTGCAGGGTGTTGGTCTCACTCATCATCTCGAACATGCGGATGCCGGCAGCCACGAGGCCGGGGGCCATGCTGTTGGAGAAGAGGTAGGGACGGCTGCGCTGACGCAGCATGTCGATGATTTCCTTCTTGCCGGTGGTGAAACCGCCCATGGCGCCGCCGAAGGCTTTTCCTAATGTGCCGGTGAGGATTTCAATTTTGCCGCGCAGGTTGTAGCGCTCGGTGACACCGCGACCGGTCTTGCCGACCACGCCGGCGGAGTGGCTTTCATCGACCATCACCATAGCGTCGTACTTGTTGGCGAGTTCATAAATCTTGTCGAGCGGGCAGACGTTGCCGTCCATGGAGAAGACACCGTCGGTGACAATGATGCGGAAGCGGTTTTTCTGGGCGGCTTTGAGCTGCTCCTCGAGGTCGGCCATGTCGGCGTTGGCATAGCGGTAGCGCTGGGCCTTGCAGAGGCGTACGCCGTCGATGATGGAGGCGTGGTTCAGGGCGTCGCTGATGATGGCGTCCTCTTCGGTCAGCAGGGGTTCGAACACACCGCCGTTGGCGTCGAAGCAGGCGGCGTAGAGGATGGTGTCCTCGGTGCCGAAGAACTCGGCGATTTTTTTCTCAAGTTGTTTGTGGAGGTCCTGGCAGCCGCAGATGAAGCGGACAGAAGCCATGCCGTAGCCGCGGGCATCCATGCCCTTCTTGGCGGCTTCGATGAGCTCGGGGTTGTCGGCGAGGCCGAGGTAGTTGTTGGCGCAGAAGTTGAGGCACTTCTTGCCCTTTACCATGATTTCGGCGCCCTGGGGGCTCTCAATGATACGTTCATGTTTGTAAAGACCGGCGGCCTCGATGTCGGCCAGCTCTTTCTGCAAATGCTGTTGGAATTTGGTGTACATAACTATGTTGTGTTAATTTGTTAATTCGTAAATCAAATTGCAAAGGTACTAAAAAATCGAAAAAGGAAAAATTAAAAGTTAAAACTTGTTGAAATACAATATTTCATAGACGTACTTCGGTTCCCCACATGAGTTTGTCACGTATAGCGGAGAAGAAGTTCTGGGTATTCATGCGCACAAGACGGATGGTGAAGGTGGCGCGTCGGAGGGTGAGTTCGGTGTTGCCCGCAAGGGTGTTGCGCCTTGAGTCGATGCCGAGGAAGCAGTCATCGCATACATGCAGCCGTATGGCGGCAGTGTCGGGTACGATGATGGGCCTGAGGGTAAGGGTGTGGGCCGAGATGGGAGTGATGGCCAGACAGCGGGAGTCGGGAGTCAGTATGGGACCGCCGCAGCTGAGGGAATAGGCTGTGGAGCCGGTGGGAGTGGCAGCGATGACGCCGTCACCGGCATAGGTGGCCACATACTGGTTATCGACATACACTTCAGTGCGCAACAGCGAGGCCTCTTCGGCGCGGTGGACAAACACCTCGTTGAGGGCGAAAGGGGTGGAGAGTGGCGCATTGAGGGCGGAGAGTTGCAGGAGGGTGCGTTCCTCGAGAGAATAGCGCCCGCCTAAGAGTTCTTCGACCATGCTATGGAGATTTTCCTTTCCCACAGTTGTCAAAAAGCCTAGATGACCGAAATTAATGCCTAAAACAGGGGGAAAGGCATTGGGACTGTCTGGACGAATGAATTGCACAGAACTTAGCAGAGTTCCGTCACCGCCGATGCTGAAGAGGAAGTCGCAGTCTTCTCCCACTTCGCAGGTGTCGATACCATGGTGGTGAAGGATGTCGGTCAGTTCGGCCAGATAGGATTCCGCTTCGGCTTCTATATGACGGTAATAAAGGGCTATTTTCATTGGTAATCAGTATTTATGATGAAGCTAAATGTTTTGTCTTTGCGTGAGGGTGATGGCTGCGGTGGTGATTTGCTAGTTGCGTTGTAGGCAGTCCTTGGTTTCCATAGGGGTTATTTGATTAAGGTCACTGTGCCTGTATAGTTCTTGATGTCGCCGGTGTTGAATCGGCAACGCAGGTGATAGACATAGACCCCTTGCGGAGTGTCGGCGGTCGGTGTCCACCCTTCGTACTGGTTTTCTGTGTGATAGACCTGTAGTCCTTGGCGGTTGTAGATAGTGAGTTCATACAGGTTCCCCATCAGTCCCCGCATAACGGGAAGAAAGTGGCTGTTGTTGGGGTCACCGGCAAAGATTACATTGGGGAATGCTGTCCCGGGCGGTGGTGGATTAGGAACGACCACGCACTCCACGGGTGAGCGTTTCTCGTTCATCCCGCAGGCATCATTGACCCCTACCCAGTAGCAGTGCAACGAGTCGAAGGGGTTGATGTTTCGATCGGTAAAGCGGTAGGATTCCAATGGGGTGCTGAAGGTACCGATGGGATGAATCGGGTTTCCGTCGATGCTACGATAGACAGTGTAGTAGTCGGCGTTGAAACTATTGTCGAGATGACAGTCAATCAGTACGTTTGTGTTGATGCTGTCGTATTCCACATGGCTTATTTCAATGAATGAGGCCCGTTCTACGGTACGCCGTTCCACAGAAATCACATTCGACAGCGAGCGCAGTCCGCCCTCGCCGTCGGCCGTCACCTTGAGCCAAGCGCGGGTCACCGATTCCGGCATCTCGAAGGTGTAGCTCAAGGCGGTACTGTCCGAAGTGGTGTAGTATTGGTCGTAATCTTCGTCAAAGGGTTCAAGCCTTACCCACAGCGTGTAGCGCGGCCTCCCTTCGGGCATGCCGACATAAGGGGTCCACGAGGCCTCGACGGTAGTCTCGCATTCTGGCACCTCGGCTGTCAGCACCATGTTGCCGAAGTGCGGAGTCAAAGCACTAGGATTGAAGTTGCTGTCAAAGACGAAGAGCCCGTAGGTATGCTGCTCGAGGGGCGAATGGTCGGCACAGACGTAGGTGGTGTCCATCCGTCCATAGACCGTGTCGTAGTCGATGCACGGCGTGCCGGTACAGATATGGTAGCCCCACGCCGAACTGTCGGGACTCGGATGCCACGAGAGGACAATCTGTTGCGTGTTCTCATCGACCGAGGCCAGCCATCCTGAGCAGAGAGCCACGTCCTGAGCCGTCGCCGCCAGGGGCAACAGCAGCAACAATGTATGTATGAGGCGTTTCATTAGTTGAACGACTGGAGTGCTACAAGTTCGGCGTAGCGTCCGTGAGCGGCCATCAGCTCTTCGTGGGTGCCTTGCTCCACGATCTGTCCATGGTCGAGGACGAGGATTCGGTTGGCATTGACCACGGTCGAGAGGCGATGGGCGATAACGATGGCGCTGCGGTCGTGTAGCACAGTGTCAAGCGTGTGCTGCAACATGCGTTCGTTCTCGGTGTCAAGGGCCGAAGTGGCTTCGTCGAGGATGAGCAACTCGGGCTCGCGCAGCAGGGCGCGGGCGATGCTGATGCGCTGCCGTTGGCCGCCGCTAAGCAGGCTTCCTCCCTCGCCGAGGTTGGTGTCATAACCTTCCGGCATGGCCATGATGAAGTCGTGTGCCTGAGCCGCTTGGGCTGCCGCCACAATCTGTTCCTGCGTGGCGTTGGGACAGCCGAAGGCGATGTTGGCGCTGACAGTGTCGTTGAAGAGCAGTGTATCTTGTGCCACCACAGCGATGCGGCTACGCAGATCCTTGAGGGTCATCTGTTTGATGGAAGTTCCGTTGAACAGTATCTCACCCTCGTAGTTGTCGTAGAAACGGCAGATGAGGTCGGCGATGGTGGATTTGCCGCTGCCTGATGCGCCCACCAAAGCCACCGTTTCCCCTTTTGGAACGGTAAAACTTACATTCTGAAGCACCGGTGCCTCGTCGATGTATCCGAATCCGACCTGAATTAACTCCACTGTAGGAACATCTCCGCTCCCCCCATCGGTGGATTTGTTCGGAATTTGTTCGGGAGTCAGGAGGGTTCCATAATGTTCTTCTTCCTCGTCGAGGAAAGCCTCGATGCGGTCGGCACAGGCACGCCCTTTTTTCATCTGCGACAGGGCGGTAGTGAATTCCTTGGCGGGTGGAATCATCAGCACGAAGAGCATCACGTAGCTGATGAAGAGGTCGGCTGTCAGGCCGTGGTCGCCGTTCAAGATGAGCCACGAGCCGAAGAGCAGGATGCCAATGACAATGACATTACCCATGAAGTCGCTCACGGGCGAGGCAGCCGAGATGCGTTGGTACATATGGATGCGCCGTTTGGCATATTCACGGTTGTATTGTCGGAAACGCTTGTTGCTGAATTCAATGGCGGTATAGGCTTTGATCACTTTCAGTCCGCCGATGGTCTCGTCGGTGAGTGAGATGAGTCGTGAGTTCATTTCCTGCACAGTCTTCGACTCCCGTTTCAGCCGCCGTGAGAGACCCGAGATGATCAAAGCCACCAAGGGCAACATGCAGAGCACAAAAATGGTCAGTTTCAGGTTGAGATAGAGCAGCATGGCGAGGTAGAGGGTCATGCTGACCACTGCAGTGAGCAGTGCCTGGATGGAGTTGAGTACGTTCTCCTCATATTCCACCATGTCGCTACCGAAGCGCGCCAGCACATCGCCTTTGCGGTTGCGGCTGTAGAAACCTAGGGGCAGGTGCATGGCCTTGCGGAACATGTCGTTGCGCAGGCTGCGCACCACCCGTGTGCGGATGATGGCAATCTCGATGGCCGATAGATAGCCGAAGGTGTTTTTCAGGCTGTAAAGAATGAAAATGATGGCTGAGAAGAGCAATAGGGCATTGCGGCGCCCGAAGGTAATCAGCCAGGCGTAAAGCCCGTCGAGCCATTGGGCTACCAGATTTACCGATGGTACTGCGGTCTCCTCGCCGGTGTCGAATAGTATCTTCAGGAAGTCGGCCACCGACAACGCCGTGGCCATGGTGAACACCACGCTCAACGCCACAAGTACCACATACAGCGCGAAACGGACGCTGTAGGGTTTGATGCGGCGTAGTGTGAAGCTCTTCATAGGCTGTAACCGATGTAGTTGTGTGGGGTGATGTGTTTCATGCGTTCCTTGACCTCGGGAGCCACGTCGAGGGTCTCCACAAATTGGGCGATGGTCTCCGAGGTGACTTTCTCGTTGGTGCGGGTGAGCTGCTTGAGGGCTTCATAGGGGTTGGGGTAGCCCACTGAGCGCAGGATGGTCTGCAGGGCTTCCGCCACCACGGCCCAGTTGTTCTCCAGATCGCGATAGAGGGCTTGTTCGTTGAGCAGCAGTTTGCCGAGACCTTTCTCCAACGAGGCGATGGAAATCAGCGTGTGTGCTATCGGCACGCCGATGTTGCGGCTGACGGTGCTGTCGGTCAGGTCGCGCTGCATGCGCGAGATGGGCAGCTTGTGGCTCAGGTGCTCAAAGATGGCGTTGGCCAGGCCCAGATTGCCCTCGGCGTTCTCGAAGTCGATGGGGTTCACCTTGTGCGGCATGGCGCTGCTTCCCACTTCGCCGGCTTTGATTTTCTGCTTGAAGTATTCCATCGAGACATAGGTCCACACATCTCGGCAGAGGTCTATCAGAATGACATTGATTCGTTTGCAGGCATCAAACCAAGCGGCCATCATGTCATAGTTCTCAATCTGTGTCGTCAACTGCTGGCGCTCCAGCCCAAGACGTTCCTTGACAAAGCGGTTGCCGAACGCCCTCCAGTCCACTTCGGGGAAAGCCGCCAGATGGGCATTGTAGTTGCCCGTGGCACCGCCGAACTTGGCCGTGAAAGGTATGCGCTCCAGCTCCTCTATCTGACGGCGCAGGCGGTAGGCGAAAACGCCCCACTCCTTGCCCAGCGTGGTGGGCGATGCCGGCTGCCCGTGGGTGTGGGCCAGCATGGGTATGTCCTTCCACTCCTCGGCGCGCTCGTCGAGCATGGCCTGCAGGCGTCGGTAGGCAGGCAGCAGCACCTCGTCGTGGCACTCTTTCATGCTCAGCGGCACGCTGGTG